>Ga0214921_10007383_pt1 | contig 14678 bp, 4 predicted proteins | sample LL1505_MetaG_FD_177992 | JGI IMG/M metagenome (GOLD analysis project Ga0214921, IMG submission 177992) | Freshwater microbial communities from Lake Lanier, Atlanta, Georgia, United States - LL-1505 | ecosystem: Environmental > Aquatic > Freshwater > Lake | place: USA: Georgia | collected 2015-05-28 | reverse complement strand
ATTTGGATTGTCTTCATATTTATTTCCAACATATTTCTTTTTACATAATATTAAAAAAGGCCAAAAGGTTTTCTCATATGCAAAGTTATGCGGGAATGGTAATCTGCTTTTAATTAATTCACCAGATATTTTACCAATTTCCATTGACAAGTCCAAAGACCTTTTATCAATAATCATTTTACCGCCTTTATAAAATTCAACTTTATATTTTTTCTTATCTTCATCGATTACCCAATAGGGTTGTATCCAATAATCTTTCAAAGTGTTATTAACAAAGTTTCTAACATATACTTCAATCATTTGTCTTTTCTCAAAAATAATGTTGTATTCTTTTGAATGCTTATCTCTTTCCTGAGTTAATAATTCCTCTTCTTCCACAAATAATTTCGGGTCTAGAGAATTCTTTTTAATATTTTCTTTTATTTTTCTTAATTGAGTATCAATTTGTTTTATCCGCGAAATATACGTTTTTATTTTTTCGTCTGTTAAATCTTCTGCTACTAATCTTATTTTATTCAATTGATGTTGACCCCATTGACATAATTTATAATCGATATTGTTAAAATTTCTAGCAACGATTTCCTGTAAGCTCCATAACCAAGGCAAATAAGATTCCTCCATATATTCTTTTAATAATTGTTTAAGTCTTTCTTCAATTGGTAGAATAATTTTCCAATGGTCAGGATGAGGTAAGACTTCTGGACTTTCTGGTAATTCAAGCTTTTTAATTTTATCAACCGAATAATATTCTTGATGTAATTCCAGCCATCTATCTTGTAAATCATCTGGAATAAATGGCTTGATTAAATCTTTGGAAAAATTAATAATTTCTTTCCATAATTGTAAAGCTTCTTTCTTACCAACCTTTTCAGTATCTTCTCGAATGCGATAACAACTAAAATTCGAATCAGTATTATGAACTATAATAGAACCAACACCTGCTTGAAAATGATGATTGTTGGTTGTTAAATCATAAACATATTCTTCTTTTTTAGTCCATTCTTCTATTTTAACAACTTTATTTTCTTTTACATCATTAGAAATTAAAATATTAAAAATATCTGGTTCTTCATTTTTAACAGAAACTTGATATCCGTTAGATTTTGCTAATACATACATTTTTAAAGCTTCTTTCGTTCCTTTAACAGTACTTTTAAAGTTTTCCATGTTTTCTAAAATTAAATATGGAAAACTAGTTAATAAACAATCTCCTGGTTTTAATTCCGATGGAATGATCTTATTACCTTTATCATCAAGCATCGAATGTTCGTCAGTAACAACAACCATACCTCCTTCAGTCATCACACGCATTAATTTTTTAGATGGGTCTAATTTATGTCTGATTACTCTTTTAATTTTTGTCCATCCGTTTTCCGTCCAAGTTTCATAGTCATATACTTCTGACGATTCTTTATCTTGTTTCCATATTTCAGACATTTCCGACCATTTATCACCTAACTCGTTAATAGTTTTAATTATTATCTTTTTATTTTTATCTCTAAGTAATAAAGGAGTATCGCCAATTACACTATCACCATATCGCACAACCGGTTGCATAGTTTTATTTTGTATATCTTCAAGTAAATATTTCTTAATACCATTAACAAATTCTTGATTAGTTCTATTTTTAAGTTCCCAATCTAAAAATTTATTAAAGGATTCTTCATCCTCTTTTTCTAATGCCTTTCTCATACCATTCATTAACCAGGGTAGAATTTCTTCATCGTATTTCTTTCCTAAGATTAACATTTCTCTGCCAGTAGAAGTAGTGCAAGCCGCAATATCTCTTTTACAAACTGGAGATGTAGGTGCACCTAATTGTCCATACAAAGAATTAGCTGTTACTTTTAAAGCTAATTGTTTCGCATCTAAAATTTTCTTTTTGAAAGGACTTGGTTCAGATTCCATTTGTTTCTTAACAGCCTTTCTTTCTTTTAATAATTTATCAAGAATCATCGGAATTACACCCAATTTATTATTTTTTTGCGCATATCTTCTATATTGAATAGTTCCATCTGCTTCTATATATTGGGAATTATAATATTTAATTCCCGGTAAATTATCATATTCGTCTTTTTCCACTATTGTCTCGTGAGACATATTTTTCTGAATAATGGAAGAAGGATATAGCGAATTATAATCTTTAGTGACATTAGCTTCATAATCCACCATTGATACTGGGTCGAAAACAATTGCACCTTCATAGGTATCATTATTTTCTATTTCTTCAAAGTCTCTTCCTCTACATTTTGGACAATTGTAATTTGTTGTTTCAATCTTACAGGTTTTACATAATTTAGGTCTATTCATTTTAATCACCGGAAAAATATAACCTTGCTCTTTGAATTCTTTTAGACAAAGAGAAAAGATTTTAATTCCCTGACCTCTAATAAATAGATAAGATAATGGAACCGAACAAACATTAGCCATTTCAATATTCTTTGTCACTACTTCTAATTTATTCATCAACAAATTAACTAATTTACAATCCTTAATACAGTATTTAGCTACTATTGACCTTTGTTCTGGTGTTCCTTTAAAGAACTTGAAAATTTCTTTTGGTCCTACATCATCTTTTGCTTGAGACCAGAATATTTTTGTTGCGTTACTTAATTCTTTAGCTGTCTTTAAATCTGATTCCAAGAAAGAATCACCAACAACAATTAATTTTTTTGTTGGTTTATCAATATCTACCACAACATATTTTTCACCGACTTCATCAGAAACAAATCCTCTAATTGCTTCCAAATGAATGTAGTCATAAAGACAGATATCATCTACACCAGCACATTCTAATTCAATTAAGATATTATCGTCTTCTTTTTTAAAATTATATTCTTTCGTATATTTATCTAATAATTGTTTATTATCTATTAGTTTAAAAGATTTAACTTCACCTCTAATAAAGTTAGAAGCTACAAAGTCAAGTTTAAAACTAGGAAGATTAAATGTTTTCTGAACATCTTTCATCAAATCAATATGAACACGACCAGGAGTATCCCAGAACCTTAATAAGTTTTCTCCTAGAGCACTTGATGCTAATTTCATTTCTTTAAAATTACAGAATTTCTTTTTTAGTTTGCTAATAAAAGCCATATCTTCTTTAATATTTAATACTTGTTCACATCTATCGTAAATATATTTTTCGTCGAAATAGAAGATATTGTAACCAGTAATAATATCACAATCAGAATTAATAAGTTCATTTTTAAAATCCAGAATTAAATCAGTTTCATTATCAAACCATTTTAAATCCGTTTTATCATCGAAAGGTAAAGTTTTATTTAAACAAGCAATATACTGCCGATATGGTTCGGATTGGCCCAGATAAGTATAGGTTATACCAATTTGAATAATTTGGTCTAATTTTCTATTAGCTTGGGGGAATTGACCATCGTGAGAAAAACATTCAATATCAAAAGAAGCTATTCTTAAAGGAGCATTAACATCTTTCTTTAAAAAGTTTAAATCCTTCCATTTAATATTTATTTCAATATCACAATGACTTTCTTTACCTTTTTTAATTAGAGTATATTTAGAAGCTTCAACCCAAGAACAACCAGATAAATTTCTTAAATGGAAACATCTAAACATTGGTGGTAAATTAGCTTCGTAGGTTTTGAATTTATATTTTTTAAAGTCAAATTCTACTTCATTTTCTTCAAAGAAGGAACGAAATTTTTTCATACCGTCGTAATTGTTAAATTTTAACCGCGCAAATTTAAATTCACTTTCATTGGTAAAACCATCTGCCTTCTTTGCGGTTATATATTCAATATCTAGTAAAGTCGGTTTGAATTTCCCCCAAATTTTTTTATTATAGTTACCAATAAGATATTCCTTTAATAATTCTAATTTCTTTCTCATCTTAGTATCACTAAAGTCATACCATTCATTTGGTAATTCAATATAAAAATAAGGCGTAAAATCTAATACTTTTACATAAATAGATTTACCGTCCATCATTCTTCCAAAAACATGAATAAAATATTCTCCCATTTTATTTATGTTTTCGCTACCACTATCTTCATCATCTTTCCTAATGAAATGGTCTTCCACCCAATCATATATTTGAAACTCTAAACTTGGTTTTTCAGACATTATAATATAATAGGTTAAATTATAATGTTTCTTTATCAATTTTTACCCCCGTATTAGTTTATCTAGAGTATACTAATTGAACCTATAAAATATACTAAATAAACTAAATTAAGAGTTAACCCCGTATATTAGTAAACTTAAACTTTACCAAAGTTTATAATAGTTAATTATAAAGTAAACTGATATTGGTGGGATGGTTAGTTTACTATATAGTTTAATTTCAGTTTACTCTATGAGTATATTAGAGTTTACTATAACCGGGTTTATTTAGTTTATTTTATAGGTTCAATGAGTATACTCTAGATAAACTAATCTAGGGGTATACTCTCTATAAACTAATCTAGGGGGACATCTCATCCATCCACATCTCCCCAATCTCCCTCCAAGTCACCAATAACTGAGACTTTTTAATTTGTTGTCTATAGTCCATAATCTTTTCAGGACTTCTTAATATATGAAGAATTTTTATTCCCACCATTTGAAATGATTTGGGGTCTTTTTCGTTTAATTCAAATTTGATACCCTCTCTTTCACTGAAAACACCAAAATTAGAAATTAAAGGAATACATCCAGTTGCTAAACTTTCTCTTATAGAAATACAATCAATTTCAGCAGTTGTATTAGTTACATATAGTTGATAACTTGACATATGTTTTTCTCTTGCAATTATTTCCATTGGTTGACGTCCGTGGTCCATAACACCGGGCATTGATAACACTTCTTTCAAAATGTTTCTATGGTTTTCATCTCTAATACCGTCCATTCCGTAATATACATGTAATTCTGCTCTAGGTTCATTTCCATAAATAATTGGCCATATATATCTTATTATTTCTACTAATCCTCTTGTATAGCAACTGCAATAGCAGAATCTATAAGGATTTTTTGGCACATTATCTTTATTAACTATAAAATTTTCTACTCTTACTCCATTTGGAATAATATAATATCTATCATCTGATAATATTTCTTTTGTAACTTTTTGAAATTCACTTTTATGATAAATGCTTTTGAAAAATACTTTGTGAATTTTATTTCCATATTTTTTCCATAAATCATTAAAAGCACTTTGGAAATTATCGTGGCAATCAAGCCAAATCTTATTAGCTTTTAATGGAAAAGGAAGTCCACAGTATATTCCATAATTTCTCCATAAAATGACTAACTTATGTTTTTCTTCAAAGGGAAACTTTTTCCAATCAAAATAATCAACGCCTAAATAATTTTTATTTGGTACTTCACCATAAACTGCTACTTTTTTACCCTTTTTTGCCCAATTTGTAACTAAATTAACAATTGCCTGTTCAGAACCCCCTAAAGACATATCACTAGGATCCCATTTAATTGAAAAACAACCTGCCAAGTAAACAATATCATAAATACTATCTTTTTCTTTAACAAAAAGACCTTTATATTTTGAATAATATGGCTCTTTGATATAATCATTAATATTACAATTTACTTCATTTAATGTTGGATTAAGGCCATTGGTTCCTTTTACTAATAATTCTCTTTTATTAAAAGTATTAGAAGTGTGGCTTGATACGACTATTGTTTTTTCTGCTTCCAATTGTACCATAGGTTCAGAAAATGTTTTAGTAAAGCTCGCTTCTTCTGCCATTTCTTTATCACCGTCGTGTTTATTGGTTGTCAAGTAGCTCTTTTTCCAAGCCATACAATTATTTGTTGAATGATTAGGTCCAAACTGTTTAAACTTGTATAATTTCTCTAGGAAATAATCATAAATTAATACTGCACTGCAACCTGCTATTTTAGCTTTTGATGAAGACAGTTTTTCTACAGCGTGAGATACTCTTGATGGGGGATAATAATCATCATCATCCATACAAACTGTTATCTCTCCCGAGCATTTGTTATTAGCAATATTTCTTAATTCACCTAATTTAATCCCACTAACATATTCACAATATATAATTTTACATTTTAATGTACTTTTTTCTATTAACGATTTAATATTTTCTGCATTAATTTTTGCATCTTCAGCCGTTTTACTTCCTTCCATAATCACCCATTCAATTATATTATCATATGTTTGTTCTTTAATTAAATCTTCTAGAATTTGTAAACAACTAAATCTTTTTAATTGCGATATTGTTACTAGTGATACCGAGGGTTTACTATTAGATTTTGACATTAACTAATAAAATAAATAATCTTTATATGAGATTAAGATTATTATTTTTAATTAATTTTTTTCTTCTTTTTTGGCGCTTCTGATAATTGTTTATTTTGCTTATTTTCATACCATTTATCATAAGCTATTTCTAATTCTTCCAAGTCAGAAGCCCATAATTGTTCAGGTGTCTTTTTAGTTAATAATTCGTGTTCTTCTTGTTTGTCTTTTTCTTGTTTCTTCAATTCGTCTATTTTCTCTTGTGTAAGATTGTATATAGGCATTGATAATAGGTAATTATAAGTTCCGTCTATTTTAGGAAATTTATTCTTTTCTAACTGTGTTTCGATTTCAGATTTCTTTTTATTATTGATTTCTAATTTTTTCTCTACAATCATTAAAATGAATTTAACCTTCCAACTGATTAACTTTAGTTGTTTTTCCAACTCTTCTAGCAAATAATCTTTTCTCTTTTGATATAATTCTAATCTTACAATAAAAAACTCATCTAAAATAGCTTCTATCGTTTCATATTTTTGAATGGCTCCTTTTCTATTGTAAAGATGCATATTTCCAATGCTAATCTTTTTAATCAAATGATAAGCGGTTTCTAAATCAGATGCATCATCTAAGTAACCGTCTTCAAAATTTAATTCAAAATGAACCTTTTTGTCAGTATTGTTATCATTGTAGCTTAGTAATGGATTCTTTTTCTTTTCCTTCTTATTCTTATCAGGAGTATCATCTAATAACTTTTCCAAGTGTTCTTTATAATCAGAAGTCCATTCACCAATTGGTAATTCAGTAATAATTAATTTATTCCCTTTCGTATTCCATTTACCATAAACTTCATAATTATTATCTTCTTTAATTTTAACTTCGCCTTGAAATCCTTGATACCAAGGATGCATTTTTTCATATGCTTTTTTATTTAATTTATTTTTAATGTTTTTAATAATATCTTTCGGATTGAAAGGGGGGATGGTTGTTGAAAAACCAGTACCAATACCTTTGGTTCCATTTACTAAAATCATCGGAATAATTGGGGCATAGGTTTCCGGTTCAATAGGCAAACCATCATCATCTTGTTTATTTAATATCGGTGTGTCAATGGACATAAATATTTTGGAAGTTAATTGTTCAAACATTGTCCAAATATAACGGGGAGAAGCAGCGTCCTTACCACCCTTTAATCTTGTCCCAAATTGACCGTTTGGTTTCAATACATTAATATTGTTTGCACCAACATAATCTTGCGCCATACCAATAATAGCTCCCATCAAAGAAGCTTCACCGTGATGGTAAGCCGCTTTGTCAGAAACAAAACCAGCTAATTGAGCTACTTTAACTTCATCTTTATCTAGTCCTCTTAAAATAGCACCATATAAAATCTTTCTTTGGGAAGGCTTAAAACCATCTATTAAAGATGGAATGGAACGGCTATTATCATCATTAGAGAAATGTTTTAAATCTAAATGGACAAAATCGCGATAAGAAACTTTCTTGTTTTCATATTTAATAATTTGATTTTTGTCATAATCCATTAACCAAGCTTTTCTGTCATCAGAACGTGTTTTATCAAAAGCGAGAGTTATTGCATCATTATCTTCATCACGTGTTTTATTCTTATTATCTGGATCATTATCTATTTCTTTTTCATGATCATTATCTATTTCTTTTTCATGATCATTATCTATTTCTTTTTCCTCTACTTCATCCTCTTTAATTTCAATTACTTTCTTTTTACTTTTCATGGCACTTTGCCAAAAGTAATTAATCAATTTATCATCCAAGTCTACAAAATATTCTTTTGCTTCCTCCGAGGTAGATGTACCTAGACCCTTGTAATATTTAGTTTTGTAATTATTACTTTCTGGTGTTTCCTTCCATATTTCATACTCAGATAAATTATAAAAGGTAATCACATCTTTTCCTTTTGTTGCTTTAACAATTGGTGTTGATAAAGAGGTAATAAAACCAGTTCTTTTTAATAGAGAAGGCCAGATACAGTGAATGAAATTCATTAATAGACCTTTAATATGAGAACCATCTGTATCTTGGTCAGTTAATATTAAAATTTTACCATATCTTAACTGGTTAAAATTGGCTTCTTGATTATAATCTACTCCGTGTTTTAATCCAATAATTTGTTTTAAGCTATTAATTTCTTCATTATCTGTTAATTGTTTAGCAGTTGCTTCGCGAACATTGAGTAGTTTACCTTTTAATGGGAAAACACCATAGAAATCTCTTCCTACCATACCCAAACCAGCCATTGCAAAGGCTTTAGCTGAATCTCCTTCTGTTAAAATCAAACAGCATTTAGATGATTCTTTACCACCAGCTTTATTAGCGTCTTCTAATTTAGGAATACCGCTGATTTTAATAAGTTTCTTACCATCGGTCTTTTTTAGATTATTATTTTCTTTGAATTTAATCAATTGAATGATTTGTTCAACGATACCACATTTGGCAATTTTCTTTAAGAATGCTTGAGTTGGTTCGTATTTAGAACCAAACTTATCTATCTTTGTTGTTAAAGTATCTTTTGTTTGAGATGAAAAGGCAGGATTTTCAATGGTAGAATTAATAAAGAAGATAAGATTTTCTTTTAATAAAGTAGGCGTTACTTTGATATCTTTATCTTTCTTTTTAATGTGGTCATTAATAACGACTTTTAAAATGTTATCAATTACGTGATTACAATGTGTTCCTCCTTTATAAGTCGAAATACCATTTACAAAAGAAATTATTTCACCGCCACTGTCTGGTTTATATAAACAGGCAACTGACCATCTGGTATCCAAATCATAATAAATTTCTTCAGTGGGATAATATAATTCTACATAACTTCTAAAAGTATTAGAACTAATTTTAGCATCGTTAAAGAATACTTTTAATTTACCATCTGTGACACCAGCCAAGTCAATTGTTCTTCTATAGAATAAATTATAGTGGTCATTATCTAAATTATCAATCTTAAATCTAGCAAAATCTGGATAAAAAGTAACTTTCACACTGGATTTACTTGTTTTGTTTTCTGTAATATGGGGTTTATCTGCTGTTTCCATATTATTATGCCAAGTTTGAACAAACTTTTTCTTTCTTTTTGCGTCAATTATATCGATAGTAAATTTAGTAGAAAAAAGATTATTTAATTTTGCTCCGTAACCATTACGACCTCCTGTTGTTCTTTTTTCTTCGTCGTTATAATTAGAGCTGGTTAATAATTCACCGAAAATCATAGTAGGAACCATAACTTTATGTTCTGGATGTTCTTCTACTGGAATGCCTTTATCACCATTATTAAATACACTTATATAACCTTCTTCTTTATTATATTCTACTTTAATTGTATCACAAGTTGGGTCATTAACACTTGCATCTCTCGCATTTACAATTAATTCATCAAAAATTTTAAGAAAACCGGGTGTATAAGTTATTTTTTCTTTAATAATTTTATCATTTTTATAAATCCACATTTCCTCAGATGTTGGTTCTATATCTCCGATATAAGTATCAGGTCTTAATAAGACGTGTTCTCTAGGTGTTTTCTTATCGTATTTAGAGGCATCGCTGGTAATTTTACTTGAGGCATTAGTTTTTTTAGACATTGAATGATATAATTAAATATTTCTTTAAGTTAAAATATCAATTTTTTTAATTTTTTTTTATGAAAGAAAAAAATTAAGTTTTTGTAAAAAATAAATTATATAACAATATAATGGATGATTCACAAATGGCTCTTATTGAGAAATCAATAAAAAAACTTTTACTTCAAGAACTACAAAATTGTATTATATCAAGAGATTTAATTACAAGTATACATTTAGATGATGATGGTACTCACGAAGTATCTGGTGCAAAAGAAAATATAGAATTAGATGTAGATAAATTTAAAAAATCTATAATAGTTAATTCAGATAAAATTATAAAAATTATAGAAGGTATTTATGGAAAAGATATAAATAGTTTTGTTATAAATGATTTATGTTTTAAAGATAATTTTTTAACCAGAAATGAATTTGTTGATAAAACATATAATTGTTTATTTAAAGAATTTTTGGTAAAAGTTAAAAAAGGTGAAGAAGATTTACCTATTTATTTTAATTATTTTTGGATTATTTTATCTATATTTTTAGCTATTTTAATATTAGTTTTTGTTTATTATCATTTTTATTCCGGTCCCCAATTTAAAAAGCAAGCACTTGAAAAGCAAAGCATTTCTCCAGAAAAATATGTTATAAAAAAATAAAATAATTATTAGTAATAATGGAAATTAATGTTGGGGAAGAAAATAAAGAAAAGTTAATAAAATTGTTTAAAGATAAAAATTTAGAAGAATATGAAAAATTTTATAATAAAGAAGATTATAAAATTTCTTTAATTAATGTTGACAGTGCCTATAGAGAAAAAGACCCAAAAAATATTTATACTGCTAACGTTATATATTTACCATCTAATCCTTTAACTTTTACAGCTAATTCTTCGATAATTCAGGTAAATTATCCTAATCATGGTTTTAAAGAAGGAAATGTAATAATAGTTCAAAATGTTTCACCAATTAGTTATGTTGTAAGCGGTAATATGTATTTATTCCAAAATAATTCTTATTTATTTATTAAAATTCAAAATTATGTCAATCTATCTTATTTAAATTTAACAAATAAATTAAAAATACAAATTTCTGTTTTTAATTCGTCTAGCTTAGAAAATGTATTTTTTTATGGTAATATTCCAATAAATTCTATTATTGGTACATTTGAAATAAATTTGCCTTCAGTAATTAATAAAACAAATGAAATTAATCAATCTATTTTAGATTATTTGGGTGTTTCTTCTGTAAATGACCTTGATAAAGATTTTTTATTAGTAGCTCTACCATTTAATTATTTTTCTAGTCAAAATCAAACCTATGAGATAACAGATTTTTATCAAATTACTTTTCTAGATTTATATGGTATTCCTATCAATGGAATTAATGCAGATTATCCCATAAATTATTTAAAACTCCAAAGTTCTCAACAAGTACTGCAAGTAATTGATAGTAATACGTTTATCTTTAAAACAAATTATACGGCAATTACAAATGGAACAGGAGGAGGAGGAAAGGTTCAAATGATGAAAATTACTAATACAATTGAAGGATTTCCAGATGCTAATAACTATACCATACGATTAAAAAAAAATTATAATAATGTTGTTAGATTGGAATTAATAAGTTCTGAATTTACATTTGTAGATTATTTAATTAAAAATTCAGGAATTAATAAAAATAATAAGATATATTGGAAAAATTTAGATGATGGTAATACCATTTATTCGGCTGAAATTAATGAAGGAAATTACGATGGAACAAGTTTAATTAGTCAACTAACATTTGCAATGAATGCCATTCCTAGAATAACTTCAACCATTCAAAATCCAGTTTATAATGAATTTGCAATTAATTTAAATACCTATACTCAAGAAATAATTTTTACTGGATTTAAGACAGATAATTTACCAAATTCTTTAAAAATAGATGTTATAGTCATTGAAAGTACTAATTATTTTCGACTAACTATTAGACATCCGAATAATTTAGTAGAAGTAAACGATATTATTACTATTGCAAATTCTACAGACTTGGGTGTTATTTCAAGATTAAATATTAATAAAACTCAAACTGTGTATCAAGTAAATAAAGAAAATAGTAGTTATTCTTGTTTAATAGGTCCAGTAAATCAGATTACTACGAGTACTGATTTATTAACTACTCTTACAGATGATGGTGGTGGAGCAGTTACTGTAAAAACAAAAGCGAAAACTAGTTTATTATTTAATTATAGTGATACTGTTGGAGCTGTTTTAGGATTTAGAAACGTAGGAAGTGTAAATGCAATTACACCATACAATACACAAATTTCTAATTTTGATAAATATGTAATTGATACAAATCTTAATTCCGTTGGAAATGTAGTAACCTCAAATAATTTATTAAATTTTACTGGAACAAATAATTATTATTTATTATACTTGAATGATTATGAATTGGTTAATAATACATCTAATTTATTAACAGCCTTTGCTAAGATTTTACTTTCTGGACAACCTGGTGATGTATTATATAATACATATATTAATTATCCATTAGTGTTTGATTTACCATTATCAACTTTAAATGAATTAAAAGTTAAAATCGCCTATCCAGATGGCACTTTACCTGATTTTAGAAACATTGACCATAGTTTTACATTACGCATTACTGAAAAGGTGGTCTATCCTAAAAACACCGGTATAAATTCCAAACAAACAACTTTCTTGGAAACAATGAAAGAATTAGTATCTTAAATAAAAAATATATTTTTTTTTAATTTACTAAATTATACATACTTTTAATTATCCTACCCTGGTTAATATTAAATTTTAGGGTGTTTTCAATTACAACTTGCCAATTTAAAATGGTTCTATTTACAAAAGTATCAAAATAATTATTTATTTCTCTGATATTATTTGAAAAAGAGGCATCAGATTCTAAAACTACAATTATTGGATTAATGGATAATAAACTGGTGGCTTCAGATAATATTTCTTTTACTGATTGTAAATTAAATTGAATTTCTTCATCGGTATCTTTGTAAATATTGGTTGCATTTAAAACTATTTTATTACATAAATCTCCTTTTAATATTTTTTCTAGATTAGATATTTTATCATTATATATAGTTTCATAATTAAAACAAAACGTAACTCTTTCATTAATTTCATTCATTTCAATATTAGGAAATTTATATTTGAAATATTCCAATAATACTTTTTTAATTAACATTATATAAGGAAAGATGATAAAGTGTCTTGTCATAAATTCTAATAATTCTCTAGCAAATAACATTACTTTATTATTATCAGTATATTTACCAAAAGTAAAATATATTTCGGATAATTTATTGGTTGTTTCATAAAATTCAAATAAGTCAGGAACAATAATTTGACTAGGGTCACATTTTTGTAAAGGTAATAAATCTTGTGACTCTTCAAGCTTAGGTAATTTAATTAATTCACTTAATAATTTTACTAATGTTCCTGAACTATTAGATAAGGCTTCATATCTTTTCAATATTTTCTTCTCATTTAAATTATCTTTTTTAGAAAATTTTTCAGCCATACCTATTAAACTTAATAATAAGGCTATTTGTGTTTTCTTTTGATTTTCTAATTCTATATACTTGTCTTTTGTATTTCCTTCTTCTAAACTTTTAGATTTCTCTTCTATTTTTTTAATTTCAATATTTAAATTTTTTATCAAGTCACAAATAAAATTATTTTCATCAGTTGTATAAACATTTTTTAAATCATTAGCTTTTTCATTAATATATAAATAATTAGAGTATTCCTTTTTCTCTTTTTTATAAATTGCTTCGCTTAAATATTGAAGCATAATATAAAAGATAATACCAAATGAATTTTCAAAATTTTGTGTAATATTATTTCCAAAAGTATCATTACTATAAATTAAGGTTTCAATTTCAGATTTTTGGTAAGAAACAAAATTACTGATTATATTTTTAAAATCAGCTTGATAATTTATTTTAGGATAATTTATTTTAGATAAATGATTGTATAGTTCATCTTTTAGAAAATCATTTGGTTTTATTTCGGTAAAGTCACGATAGTCTATTTTTTCTTTTAATTCTTTTATGATTTCATAATTGTGTAATTTTAATACTGGAAATATAGCGCTTTGATTATTTGAATCTAAAATAAATGGATTTATATTATTAGTCAATAAGATTTCATATATTTTGGGATTTATTTTTAAGACATATTTTGATTTTAATAATTCGGTTGTTGCATATTCTTCTGGATAAATAATGAATTCTTTAAATTCCCCTAAATCTTTATTATATACTTTTGAAAACTGATAAAGATTTTCTGCTGTTATATCTCCAGTTATATCTTTAGGTTTCAAATAAGTGTTGTTAAAAACTACTTCAAAATCAGGAACAGCAATAGCTAATTGTATTTCTTTATTATCTGTTATTTTTTTATTTTTAATAACTTCTATTAAAATTTTATTAGTTTGTTTTTGAATGTAAATTTTAGATTGTTCTTTCATTAATTCTTCAATTAATTTACCAACTAATATATAAACTGAATTTGGATTATCTAAAATATCAATATCTTTTTTAATTTTATTAATTGTCTCTTCTATATTTCTTTTTATATTTTGATTAACGGGATTTTCCAATTTACTAAAAATATCTTTTATTAATAGCATTAAATTATATTTGTATAATTCATCTAATACTGGTTTAATTGATGGAGGTAAGTTTCTAGTTCTTGCAAATATTAAATCTTCTCTTTTAATTAAATATTTTCCAGCAATCATATCATTTCCCATGTTTTTAACTAATTCTTTATAATTTATATATGCTTCTTTATTATTTAATGAACCATGGTT
>Ga0214921_10007382_pt1 | contig 14682 bp, 7 predicted proteins | sample LL1505_MetaG_FD_177992 | JGI IMG/M metagenome (GOLD analysis project Ga0214921, IMG submission 177992) | Freshwater microbial communities from Lake Lanier, Atlanta, Georgia, United States - LL-1505 | ecosystem: Environmental > Aquatic > Freshwater > Lake | place: USA: Georgia | collected 2015-05-28 | reverse complement strand
ACAGTATATAAAGATGGTAAGGCAGAAGTACAAAAATTTGTTCTAAAATATAGAAAAAAAGCAATAAAGTTGCAATTAGGTGATACTGTAGAACGTCATTGTATTGATAATGATTATGTATTATTTAATAGGCAACCTACTTTACACAAACCTTCAATGATGGGACACAAAGTCCAGATTATTGACAATGATGAATTAAATACATTTCGTGTAAATGTATCAGTATGTAAACCATATAATGCAGATTTTGATGGTGATGAAATGAATATATTTTTAGCACAAAGTATTCAAGCTAGAAATGAATTAAAACGTATTGCAAATGTACAATTACAAATTATTGGATGTAAAGATTCTAATCCAATTATCGGTTGTCAACAAGATGCTTTATCTGGTGCATATATGTTAACAAATCCAAATACAAGATTAAAAGGGTGGGAGATTGCAAATATTCTATGTAATACATCATCAGATACAAAGTATAATATTGATATGAATAGAGAATATACTGGCCATGAAATATTCTCATTTATTATTCCATCTGGAATTAATATTATTAAACCTAATCTAAAAGTTGTTAATAGTCAATTAAAATCAGGATATTTAGATAAGTCCGCTTTATCTAATGCTAAGAATTCAATTATCCATTTTATTTGGGATAAATATGGACCAAGTAAAACAAGACGTTTTATTGATGATACACAACGTTTAATTTTACTATTTTTATTATTTAAAGGCCAAACAGTTGGCTTTGGCGATGCAATTATTAATGATAAATTATTAGATCAAATTAATCAAGTTGTTAATAATAAAATACTAGAATTAAAATATGATATTACTCAGATGGAAAATGATAGCAATCAATTTGCAAATGATATTTATGAAAAACTACTAGCAGATACAATTGGAACAGTACAAAGTAATGCTGGACAAATATTAGTAGCATCACCTACAATTACAGCAGACAATTTCTTCTCATTATGCGTATCATCTAAAGCAAGAGGTGAATTATCAAATTTAACACAAATTACTAGTATTATTGGTCAAGTATCTATTGATGGTGCGCGTGTGCAAAAACGTGTTGAAAATAGATCACTTATTTATTTTCACAAAGATGATGACACTGCCGAAGCACGTGGTTTTATCAATTCATCGTGGATTAAAGGTTTAAAAGGATATGAATTATTCTATAGTTCAATGGCAGGTCGTGATGGTTTAATTGACACTGCAATTAAAACAGCACAAACTGGTTATATTCAAAGACAGCTCATTAAAGGTCTTGAAGATATTTCAATTAAATATGATTGTACTAATAGGAATGCAAGAGGTGTCATTATTCAACAAGTATATGGCGAGAATGGTATTGATCAGTCAAAACAAACACAACTTGTTCTTAATATTCTTAGAATGAATAATACAGATATTAAAAATAAATTATGTTTTAGTGATAAACAAGTAACACAACTTGAGAAAAAATTAAAAATTAAAGATTTAAATAAATTTAACAATACATATTATGATAAAATGGTAGATATGAGAGATCAGTTAAGATTAATTCAGCGTCATGCACTTATGGAGTATAAGGTTATTGAAAACAACTATATGTTACCTGTAAACTTGTATCGTATTACTCATGATTTCTCTAATAATAAAGAACATATCGAATTATCACCTATTGATATTGTAAATGAAATTGATAGTTTCCTTGATGATTATAATTATAGAATTATTGGTATATTAAATAAAAATGATAAATTTATGAAAAAAGATAATCGTAGTATTAAATTCCTATTTGAAGTAGCATTGTATGAATACTTATCGCCAACAAAGTGTATATTTGAGTATGGTTTATCAAAAACTGAATTTAGTAATATGATGAAAGAAATTCGGTTAAATTATCTTAAAGCTCTTGTTGAACCTGGTGAAATGGTTGGTATTATTGCAGCACAATCAATTGGCGAGCCTACATCGCAAATGACTCTTAATACAAAACATTCTGCAGGAAATGCAGCAAAAAGTTCTACAAATATGGGTGTATCACGTATTCAAGAATTATTACATTATTCTAAAAATATCAAGACACCTCAGATGACTGTATATTTCAAGGAGCCTTATAATAAAGATAGAGATGCATTGAATAAAGTAATTAGCTATTTCAAATATCTATCAATTAGAGAACTAGTATCATCTGCAGAAGTATATTATGATGTTAATAATTCAGATCCATTATCTCGCAAATTACATGCAGATAATGTATCAAATCCATTCTTTATTAATAATCAAAAAACAGATCCTAATACTTTGCCTTTTGTATTTAGATTAAAAATGAATATTGAAAAAATGATGGATAAGGAAACATCATTATTGGATATTAAAACTAAATTTATTTCGTATTGGTATAAAAATATATCCAATATGAAAATTGTAAAAAGATCTGATAAAGATATATTTAGTAAAATTAGTAGATGTGCAATATTATCAAATAGTGCATCTGATAATGAGTGTATTATACATATTAGATTTAGTATGGTAACATTTAATAATAGTATGATTATTGACTTTTTAAATTTTGTATTTGATGAAATTACATTAAAAGGTCTTGATAATATTGATAATATTTATGTAAATAATGATTTATCTATTAGTTATGATAAAAAAACTGGTGATATTGTTGAAAATAAAGAATATGTTGTAGTTACAAGTGGTATTAATTTTGAAAAATTAAAATTAATCAAAGGTATTGATATGAATCGTACCAAATGTAATGATATTGCAACAATTCTAAAGAGATATGGTATTGAAGCTGCAAGGCAGTTGTTATTAAATGAATTCAAAATAACATACGGTGAAAGTTCGCCTATTAATTATAATCATTTGTCAGTATTAGTTGATCAAATGTGTCACTTGGGCGAAATTATTTCAATTGATAGACATGGTATGAATAAGATTGAGTCGGATCCATTAGCTAAAGCATCATTTGAGAAAACAATGGAACATTTCATTAATGCATCTATTTATAATGAGAAAGACACAATTAAATCCATTAGTTCTAGAATTGCAACTGGACGTGTCATAGCAGGTGGCACAGGTGCATTTGATTTGATTCTTGATACTAATAAATTAATTCATTCTGAATATACTGAAAATGAGACAGGTGGTCGTATTACATTTATAAAATTAGAAGAAAATCCATTAATTCACGATATAATGAAATATGAAAACAGTTCTCTAAATTTCTTTGTTCCAAAGTAATTTATTTAGATACCATCATAAAATCAATGCCCGTAATTTTTTTAACATTTACCGTCATACCTCGATTTTTAAAATGTTCACTGAGTGCGACTAAGAATGATGGATATTTTTTGTCACCAACAGTGCATTCTTTGCTATCTTTAAAAGATATAAATTTACTAAATATTATAACGCCATTGGGTGTAAGAAGATTAGTTAGGTTAGTAGCTATTTTAATTAATTCCTCGATATTATTTTTCATTTGTAATTCATACCAGGGACCAGCACAATCTGGAACCATTACTAAATCATATTTTTCTAGATGCAATTCAATAAACTTATTACTAAATCCATCCTCTTGATAGCTTGCTTTACTATTAGGTGCATTATCAATTGTTTCACAAATAGATGTACCAGTAAATTTTTCTGATAAATTAAATTCTTTGAGAACATTAAATAATCCCCACCAGTGTGGTGATAATGTTCCCTTGTCAAAATCACATATATTTTCGTTTCCATGTGGATCGCAATATAACAGTACAGCTAGCTGATTACTTTGTGATTTATTTAATTTGGTTGTTTTATTTTCATCGGCTACCACATTCGGATTATTAGCGTGGTTAATATTAACTATTTCATTAATTAGATCATTATTGGCTTCAAAAATTGATAATAATCTAATAGAAACTTTCCAATCTTCTGAAACTATTAATTTTTTATTATTACATGTAATTATCGGTGCACCAAGAGGAAAGTTATTTAAAATTACATTAAATTTTAAATTGTCTGCTTTACGTGTAATAATAAATTCATCTGTTTGTTTTTCAGGTATTTGACCAAAACTATATTTATCACTCATTTGTTTTGCTTCTGCAGAAAGTCTTTTTCTTTGCATTTCATCTATAGGAGGAGAGCTACCATATTGTTCTTTTAGTGTTAAATATTTAATTTTATATTTTAAATATTTTTTTTCATAATTATCCATATATAATATATAGATAATTATTTAATTTAATATCCATGTTAATGTATAATTAGTCATAGTATTTGGACTAATACTAATATAATTTATACTATTTATAATATTTTGCGTTGGTAAATCTGTAATAGGATTATATGTTGGATTAACTATTGAAAATCCTGGATCTGGTTGTAGAATAATTTTAAATGGGTAAATATTACTACTAGAACTTTTATATAATATTCCATTAATATTTGCTGCACATGCAAATGCATTTGGTGTTCCAATATCATTATTAAATTTAAATATAAATTTATCTCCTCTGCATACTCTTAATGGAAATATAGAGAACTGTGAAGATGTAATTGGTGATTGCATATTCCAATGATTTGAAAATGATGGATTTGATGGATTTAATGTATTTGCAGATACAGACCAACTTATCGGTGTACCGTATTTTGGTATAAATTTAATTTCTTCAACACTATTATCAGCCCATGTACCAATACTGTATAGTAATTTACAACAACAATCACACATATATATATATATATATATATAATATTTTTTTTATACACCAAATTTTAAAATATTTATACTATATATTTATTTTTTATATACACTGAATTTTGAAATATTTATACTATATTTTTTATTTTTTTTTTTTTATTCAAGACTTCAATATATCGTATATATAATAAAATAATTAATAATGTTATTATTATAACAAATCCATAATTTTCTTTAATAAAATCAAATATATAATTCTTTACTATATCCATAATTGTGACTGAGTGTATAATAGGTTGTATAGGTTGTATAGGTTGTATAGGTTGTATAGGTTGTATAGGTTGTATAGGTTGTATAGGTTGTATAGGTTGTATAGGTTGTATAGGTTGTGCAATAATTAATTCATTTTGCGGATTGATTATATTACTTTCTAGATGTGGTGCACCAGCTGATTGATTTGGTCTCTTTATGTATAATTTTATAATTCGTTTTTCAACTAAATTTGGTTTTATTTGCGAGAAGAACATATTATAATAGGTGTGAAAAAGTATAAAAATTGATTTAAATAATATTTAAATTAAATATTTAATTATTATAATGGATCTAGATATAAAATTTAAGAATAATTTAACTATTACGAATGAAAAAGAAAAAAAAGAATATTTAACAAATCCAGAAAATAATAGACTAACAATCTATCCGCTTAAAAATCATACTATTTGGGAATCATATAAGAAACAACTAGCTGCATTTTGGACTGCAGAAGAAATTGATTTCTCAAAAGACTATTCTGATTTTAATAAATTAAATTCTAATGAAAAACATTTTATTAAAATGGTTCTTGCATTTTTTTCAGCATCAGATACTATTGTAAATATTAATTTGAGTGAGCGATTTACTAAAGATGTAAAAGTACGAGAAGCAATCGTTGCATATAATTTTCAAATGATGATGGAAAATATTCACTGTGTTCATGAAGATACTATGATTTTAACAGATAATGGATATTTTAAGATATATGATCTACTTGATTGTCAAGTTAAAGTGTGGAATGGTGAAAAATTTTCTGAAACAACTATAAAATATACAGGTGATTCTAAATTATATCATGTTGAATTATCGAATGGTATGAGTTTAAAATGTACGCCAAATCATAAATGGTTTATAAATGATTCTAAAATAAAAACATGTGAATTAAAAGAAGGACATATAATTTCTAATTATGTTCTACCTATTTTAGATATTCCATATACACACAGCCCAATAAATGAAGCAAGTGTTCCTATTAATTATTCATATGCAACTAAATTATTATGGCTTTCAAATATAATTTATAAAGGTTCTGTGATTGATGGAAATATTTATATTTCAACTAATAAATTTAAAGATGCATATAATGTCGATAAATATTTTAATGATATTCAACTATTACTAACAACAATGAATATTAGGTCTATTGTAAATAAAGAATCTATTATCATAAATATTAAAGATTTACCAGATAAATTTGATTCACTTAAAAAATTTAAAAATGATAATAATTTATTTGACCAAATAACAGTATCTAAAATTACTAAATTAGATGAAATTTATAAAACATATTGTTTTACTGAAAAAGAAAGACACGCTGGAATTTTTAATGGTATTCTAACAGGACAAAGTGAAACCTATTCTTTACAAATTGATAATATTGTTCGTGATCCAGAAGAGAAGAATGAACTGTTTGATGCTATTCGCAAATTTCCATGTATTGCAAAGAAAGCAGAATGGCAATTAAAATGGATTGAATCTGATAAACCATTCTCATATAGATTGATTGCATTTGCTATTGTAGAAGGTGTATTTTTCTCAGGAAGTTTTTGCTCAATATTTTGGCTAAAGCAACGTAACATAATGCCAGGATTATGTGCATCTAATGAGCTTATTGCACGCGATGAAGGAATGCATACAAATTTTGCAATATTATTATATTCAATGATTCAAAATCGTATTGCTGAATCTGAAATTCACGAAATGTTTATTGATGCAGTCAATATTGAAATTGAATTTATTTGCGAAAGTTTGCCATGTGCAATGTTAGGTATTAATTCTGATTCAATGACAGTATATATCAAATATGTTGCAGATAGATTACTAATTGAATTGGGTTATAATAAAATTTGGAATGTTCAAAATCCATTTGATTTTATGGAAAAAATATCAATGGAAGGAAAAACAAATTTCTTTGAAGCAAGGCCAACTCAATATCAGAAATCGTCAGTAATGAATAAAACACGTGAATCAAGTTTCACATTAACAGATGATTTTTGATATAAAATTTCCACCCATCATAAGTTTAAATATTTTAAATTTATAATGAACATCGTAAAAAAAATTAGAAATCCATTAATTAATATTACGAATACTGTATTTAATGATACAAAATATTTATTTATAAATAATAATAAAATAAATTATTATAATTTATATCATAGAGATTGGGATAAAAATAATTATCAATATATAATTGATATGTTAAAAGACGAATCAAATATATTTAGATTAGATAGTGAAAAATATGATTTATTTTACTTTGGATTTATTCAATCTTTACCTAAATGCGATAATCAATTATTTCATATCGACTATTTTGATAAAACAATAACTTATTTTATACCAATGATAGAATTAACTGATCTAAATGGAACAGAATATGTAGAATTTAATAACTATTCAAATAGTTTACTTGATATATCTAATAAATATTTATATAAAAAAGATATAATAAACTATTTATCAAATATTACACCTTTTTCACTAAAAAATGGGACACTTTTTTAGTAAAAAAAATATAATTGCACCTATACAGGCTTGATAGAACTTGACCCACCTTTTTCTTAATGTCCTTTTTAGGCTTTTTTGGGTTACTATCTTTTGTTATGTCATACCTTGAATATTTTTCAGGTCGTTTTTTATGCTCAAAATAATATTTTACTATCTTAATCATATTATTCACTGCATTCTTATCACGGTTCATACATCCAATTTGGGCGTTTTCCATTTTATATGTTAAAACTGAATGTATTTTACGAATGGTTTTATTTTTATCTGGTAGATATAAGTTATCACATTCTTCTTCTGATTTGTAATTTAGTTTAGATGTTTTATATTCATCTAAATTATAAACAGTTATTTGTTTTCCTAATTTTCGTTTAAGTCCAATATTTGGAGTGGATAAGTTCCCCTTCTGCGCACTTTTTGTCGCACAATACACTACATCGTGGTAAAACTAATGAAACGGCAGAATTTAAAAATCAAAGATTTTTAAATTATTGCCATTACTTTATTAACTTTGCTGAAAGCAAATTTAATAATGAAACCAATATAGTTAGAATTATGTTTCAAATTGTTTTTATACAAAAAAATACACAATTAATAATACAAAATAAAGAACAAATCTCAGATGCAGAACTAGATGATGATGCAATAAATATTGTTCTTACAACACTAAATAAATTAGACTAATATTATTCAAGTCTCCTATTATTTAATTTAGATTGTAATTCAATATATTTTTTCTTATATTTTAGATATTTACCTTGTATAGATTCATTTATAGTTTTAATTTTATCATCTAATTTATTTTTTTCCCTTTTCATTGTATTTATTTCACTTTTCAATTTATCATAATATTTAATGCTCCTATCACTATAGAATCTCATATCTCTATCTTCTATTTTTTTAGATTGGATTGTATATTTTATACAGTTATTTAATTTATTACACGAATCAATATATATTTGTGAAATATCATTACCAGAATGAGATTTATCAATACTTTTTAAATCATATGAATTATCATTAATCATTTGAAAATAATTATATTGTTTTTCAATATCTATATCAGCAATTATTTTATTATATTTATCTAATTCATCTGTCATTTCTTTTAATAAATATATACCATCTTCCATTGTATATATATATGTATCCATTAATGCTTCAATAATAGGATTATTATAGAGCATCTTTGTCCAACCTATTCTAATATCTTTAATTTTTTCTATAATTTCTAAAATTTTATCTTGTGTGCATTTATCTATATCAGTTATGGTGCTTTTATCCTGACTCGATCTCATATTTCGTTCTATTTTTTCTAATAAATTTTCCTTTTTATTCCCTTCTAAATCAGATGATTCAATTTCTAATATTTCTTCATATAGTTTTTCTTTGTATTTAATCATTTTACATATATCTTGAAATAATGTATTATCTAATTTTACTTTATCCAGTATAGTTTTTACATATTTTTTATTTATATTTTTACGTAAAAAATCTTTTACTTTATCTTTATCAAATAGGTTATTTTTACGCATATTATAATTTATTTTGTATATAACTAAAATATTATCACATAGTTCCTGATACGGTGCTGTATATTCACTTAATTCTGTTTCAAAACCGTTATATGCATCAAACTTAAAATGTTTAATTTTAGATATGTCTAAATTATTTAAAATTTGATACATGTAATTCGTTATAGTATATCTTTTAAAGTCCTGGTTTATATAATGATACTTTAATATTATTTTTCCGTATATTGACAAATTATCAATTCCATTATTTATATCAATTGTAGATATTTTTGGTGTATTAATACGTAGTCCTAATATATTAATTAATATTGGATTAAAATTTGAATTTAAGTCATTTAGTGGTGATATATTTAAATCAGTTGATAAATATCGCGGATTCATTAACTGTCCTCTGTAATTATATACTGGTAATTTATTAAAATAATAATCTAATGCACAATCTTCATTCTCAATTAATATTATATTATCCATCTCAACAAAACAAAATCTTTTATTTATATCCACAATATTGCTTATATTGTTTATATAGGGTGATTCATGATTTAATTTAGTATACGATTCTTCAATATTTAATAAATTATAACTTATATAAATTATTTTATTTTTAATTTTAATATCATCATTCTTAAATAATTTAACACATACATTTGTTAAACATTTATCACAGTTAAGATGATAAATATAATAATATCCAGTTAACATAAATTTGTTTGTGAAATTAAATCCATTAATAAATTTATGTTCTTGTTCTGGTTCTTGTTCTTGTTCTTGTTCTTGTTCTTGTTCTTGTTCTTGTTCTTGTTCCTGTTCTTGTTCCTGTTCTTGTTCCAATTTATTTACATCTAATAATTTATCAAAAGACATTACTAATGAATTATATAACTTATTAATTGGTGTATATTGTAATGCCTTAGTTAATCCGCATATATTTGTTTTAACTTTATCAAGTGTTGTAGTTTGATGTACATATGGTGGTAATAAATCTGTTTCCATATAATTATCCTTTGTCATATTAAGTTTTCTAACCATTGATTTTAATAGTTGGTATTTCAATCCATCAGTTTGATTTGTTTTAAAAGCCAATTGGTTTTTTTGTAAATTTTTATATATAAGATCATGTGTGATAGTTATTTCTTTTGAAGTTACATATACAACTGATAAATATGTACCCTTATTTAGATTTCTGAACCTAAATATTGCTTGAGCAAAATCTGTCATTTTAGTATTTTTATCAATAATAATAATAACATTGCCACTATATGGTTGGCGTAGATCTGATCCAACTGTATGTGCATTATCATAATAATAGAAACTATTTTCTGTTGGACTGTTATACGGTAAATTTGGGTATATTTTTGCTTTATTTGTTTCATCAAAATATATTACATCTCTATTTGGTAATATAGTTTTAATTTCTTTTGCAATATCATAATTATCAAAATTTATAAATAATCCAGTAAGATCAATAAGACCACGTTCATCTTCTGTTTTTAACATTTTTAATATATTGAATAAACAAGTTATATCATTAGATTTAGTTATTCGTAAACTAAAAAATCTTTCTAGCGAAGGAACTGGATTATATAATGCTAATTTTACTTGTTGTTCTTCTCGGTGATCAGGAATAATTTTTCTGAATACATATTTTTCATCACTATCATAAGTATTCAAACTAATATCAGCAGTACCTGTATAGCCAACCATCCATTGATTATAATTATTATAAATAATATCTTGAAACGAAATATTTATTTGTTTAGATGTAATATTAATCTCATTTATTTTAAATAAAAATACTATTAATAATTCATTCTTAACAGGTTGGCTACTAATTTTATATAATTTTTTAAATATTTTATCTAATTGATTAACTATATAATTAGGAATCTTATTAGTAGTATCAATTTTTGATAATAAAATAATATATTCATCATAATTTTCATATTTTCTTAATATTTCAATAAAATCAGTAATAAGACCTGGATTATTTTCTATATATTCAAAATCTTCATGCAAAAATTGATTATTAAATTCTTGAATATAAGTTTTAAACGTTAATATTAAACGTACTAAAACATTAGAAAAATTTGACTTTTTATTTGGTGTGTCTTTACGTATAAATGGCGTACATAAACGCCCTTTATCATTAGTTTTCTTTTCTACTTTATCATATAGTTTAGAACAGGATGGATCTGAAATATTATTCATTAATTTATTAACCATAAATGCAAAACCATAATCTTTACGATATTTCATAGTTTCTGTAATTTTATATGATATATCTAAATATTGTTTAAATATATCAATATGATTAATATTTGGAATTTTAATATCATCTTTATATTCAGTATTACCAAAAGCATAGCTTTTGCTAATATCTTTATCACTTTGTGATAAAGTATTACTCAACTTGTTGTATGTAAAATTATATATATAACTAATTAATTCTTTACTATTAATTGATAATGTATCCGTAATTTTATTAAATTGTGATGTAAAATAGTTATGATGTGAATCAAATTCATCAATTATATTTATTTCATTTTCTAATTCATAATTACCAATCTTTTCAACCCATCTTTGTTTTGCATGAAAATCAGAAAAAACATTAATTTTTATATTTTGACATAAAAACTCTGTTAATGCTGTAAATTGTTGTGTTTGGTCTACAAGATGTGATGAAGTAATAATAGTAGGTTGTTTCTTTTTAATAAATAAAATAGCAAATGCTAATAATGGAGTAATAACGGATGTTTTACCTTGACCCATCATAAATTGATGAACTTTTAGGTCAGGAACATTATTTATCATTTCATCTTTAATAGTTCTATATTTTGTTATTTGATCTTTTCTAAAGAAATAATCATTTTGTAATAAGAATAAAATTTCAAAATAATAAAATTTTTTAGTTAATATTTGTTCATTACAATATTTAATACTATCAAGTTGCATAATGATTGCATCTATATCATATTTTGTTAACGTTGATGATCTGTATTTTAGAAGAATATCTATTAATATATCTATTTCCATTAAATTAATATATATATATAAATGTGTATATATATTAGATTTATCTACTTTAGCATATTCTACACGCATCATATCATTTATCATTTTACCACAATATGGCCATATAGTTTCTAAACTATTTTTCGAATCTATCAAGTTGCGCATTTTATCTATAATTTCATTTAATATACTTATTCCAGTATTCTGTTCATATATGTCTTTCATATTTTTTATTAGTGGATTAAATAATGTTCCTGAATATATATTATATAAATCATTATGATAATTTTTATTAAAAGTTTGTAATGTTGGAAATAATAAAGATGGCCCTATTATTAATGAATAAACATAATGAATATGTTCTATTATTTTAGTTCCACCATTTAAAATAGCTGGTGCACAATGTTTTAATCGTTTAACATTACTTAATATTTCATGATATGGTTCTCGAGATATGTTAAATTTACTTATATTACTAATAATAATATCAATATGATGTCTTTTATTTTTATAATAACACAGATAGGGTGATGTTTTTGGTATATTAGTCATAAATGGTTTTATATTGATTAAATTATTGTCTAACATAATACTATATTGTTCATGTTTATCAAAAATATAACAATCGCTTTTTATAATCATACAATTATTTATATTTATTTTGATTCCATATTTATGATTTGCTATTAATATTATAATTTCTCCAGGATTATTATTAATACAAAGTGTTGAATATGTTACATCAACACATTTTGTTGATATTAGTACTAGATAATTATTTATATCATTAAAGCTAATTCCAAACCGTAATAATGCTAAACGTAGACCATTATATTCTAATGAATTACCAATTGACATAAATTGTACATTTTGAGGTGATAAAAAATAATCTTGATTACTAGGATCAATTGTATAACCAAATGGTTCTGTTATTTTAATTATTTCATCTACACCTGATAAATATTTTATTAAATAATCTGAATCAAATAATGTTGTATTCATACACATCATTAATATATTGTTTGGAATATTAAAGTTATAAATATACTGTTTTGTTTTAATATTAGGTTCATAATATTTTATAGATGGTTCAGAGTCTTTTATTAAACAATATTTACCATTGCTACATATAAATGTAAAAATATCTAAATTTTCTCTTACAGTAGATATTTTTTTATCATTAATTAATGATATATAAAATTTCTTACATGCATTAACTATATTTACTCTGATTGTTTGATATTTTTTTTTATCAATAGTATCATACTGATTATAAATTCTGCTTAAACATAATATATAACTATAATATAGATAAAGTATATTATTATAATTATCATTCAATGTTGATACAAATTGTATTTCAGATAATAAAACTATTGATTGATTATGATATTTATACTTACCAAAACTAATAGTTTTTATATAAGAGCAAAATTCATGTAATTCAGATGGGTTTTGATATATATTAAGGATTTTATATATATTTTTAATTGTATTAAATTTATTTTTATTATCAGAACTTAATGATAATTCTTCTAATAAATAAGATAAAAGATATAATTCATTGTTATTTAAACGTAGTAATAGAGGATCATTCCAATAAGGATAATTTCCACCACCATTACCTATATAGTATTCTTTATCGCATGATTTATCTTCTTGCCATTTTTGTTTTTTCCAACTATCATCATAATGAAATATATAAATAATATTTTGATGTATACGATGATTTCTTGAAATTGGTATATAAGAATCATATTGTTTTACTATACATAATAAATGTATTATATATATTTCTCGCATTACTTCAAAATAATCATCTTTATAACTACTATTATTTTCTATAATATTTTTAAATATACTTGTTAATTTTTTAATTATTAGTGTTTTAAAATCTTCATAATTGTATACTTTAATATCATTTTTATAGTTATTTCTAATTTCACATAATATTTTATTCAAAAAATTAATTAATTCTTCAAATAAAATATATGTATTTGCTAATTTCATCATTTGTCTTTTTTGTAAATTACCTTCTAATTTAAAATCTAATAGACTATTAATTGGTTCTCTATTATTATTAAAAATAAATGTATCACTTTTATATTCTTCATTAAGTGAATCTAATAATTTATACTTATCTAATACATTATATATATGCATATAATTATAAAAACAATTTTCATTAAATATACTTGATAAATTTGATATATATTTTATATCAACTGAATAGCATAATAATTTAACCATTTTATTATGAAAATTTATAAAAAAATCAAAAAGATGATTAACTCTTGCATTATTGTCTAAATTATTATTATAAATAAGTTTTAAAATTTTAATATTTATAAGCAGATTATAATAACTGTAAAATGAACATGAACCAGATGATTGTAAATTATTAAATATACCATAAATATTATCAAATGACAATCTAAATTTTTTTAATTTAAATTGTACTAATTTATTATCTTCTGCATTTAATTTTAAATTAAAATTATCTAATAATTCTTTTATAGCATTATTACTGTTATCTAAAGTATAATTTGATACTATATTTGATCTATTTTCCATTTTTTTTAAATAAGTAATTATATGATGATTATCTTCATCTAT
>Ga0214921_10007380_pt1 | contig 14684 bp, 11 predicted proteins | sample LL1505_MetaG_FD_177992 | JGI IMG/M metagenome (GOLD analysis project Ga0214921, IMG submission 177992) | Freshwater microbial communities from Lake Lanier, Atlanta, Georgia, United States - LL-1505 | ecosystem: Environmental > Aquatic > Freshwater > Lake | place: USA: Georgia | collected... | reverse complement strand
TTCCAGATGTTTTTCTATAACCAACATTTTTGTAATTGTGTGTCCAATCTATAAAGTCAGCAAATGATTTGAACAACACTCCACCTGGATTTAAATATTCAAAACATGCTTCATAACACCATACACAGCCTTCCAAATATCCATCCAAAATTATAAATGCATCACATGAACACCCACCATAACATATTTGTATCATATTACCAGTAAATCTGGGCAAGTATTCATTATCTGGGACTCTACATAACACTTTTTTATCTGCATCATATATGTGAAACACATAAACTGTTTTACTTTCTACATTAATTTTTGCAATTTTATCAGGTTTGACTAAAGCTATTTTATCAGAAATTGACATGTTAATGGTAAGTTTCATGTTATATTTTAAATCTGATGAACAAAATCTGGGTCTTGTATAATCAGATAATCCAATATATGGTTTGCAATCATACAAACATTCTGATGCATTCATAAAATGTGTATAGACTGATGGTAGCAAAATTTTATCTATTTTATCTGTTGGTGTCCAAGCACATGGATAATATTTTTGTATATCAATCTCAAAAATGTTAAAAAAGGTTGTTCTACTATAAATATTATTGTATTTACCCCATGATATGACATTGCTATAATTTGTTAAATAGTGTTTGAAATCTTTGGACAATGTAAATCCATTTATTTTTTCAAACTCTTCAATGTCTTTTGGATCATATGGGGATTTGTGTCTTACATATGTTGAGAATAATTTGTCAATTGGATATGTGGGATCACTATGTTTAAAATCAAATTCAGTAATGCTTGACAGATATTTATCAAGTGTTGCTTTGTATCCTACTTTATCAATCATGTTTAAGGCTTCTTTGCATTCTGGATCATATTGGAAAACTAGCAGAACGTCATTTTTCATCATTCCCAATTGAGTAAAAATGATAGTCTTGATGTCAAAACTAAAACCTAGACCTTGTACTATTTTGCAATATTCAGCATTGCTATCTCTGGTCAAAATAGTGATCAATTTAGTAATCAATTTAGTGTTCTTTGGATCAATAAATTTGATGACTTCTGTAAATACTTTTACATTAGTTATATCACTTATCCTATAAATTGCTGTTTCTAACAATTCACCCAAATCATATTTTTTTGCATATACTTTAATAAACTCCAAAATGTCATTGAGTGAATATACACACAATGCATTCTGAAATGTATCATATAAAATTTGATTAATATCATGTGCTTTCAAACCATAATCATTTTCCATCAAATGTTTAATACAATCAATATCCAATGTTACACGATCAAATAAGTTGCCAATTATTTCCTTTGAAAAATATGTTTTCAAATCAGTTAACTGACTCATTGTTAAAACAATTTTGTCATAACCATTATGCCAATATGAATAATAACTTTCATTTGTCATCATTTTTGATCTAATATTTTCATTCTGTACACAATGCTTAAAACAATCATTATTCATAAAATACAGAGCTAACATTCTACCATTAGAAGATGCATTTGTTGATTCCAATATTATTTTTTCAATTTGATTGTATTCATCTTTTTTAATATATGGCAAAAATTTATCAATATCACATTTTGCATTTTTCAATAAAATCTTATAAATTCCCTCATATGTTTCTTTTTCTTTTATTTGATATCCAGCTGATCGATTATGCGATAATATATGTTCAATTGCATCAAGATGTCCATTCCTATACAACTTATCAATACTAATACCATCATATGACATAGAAAAGAGTTTCATGTTATAAACAACACCATCAGTATAAACTGTTTGTTGAGTTAATTCATCAAACCATTTGACATATTGTTCAAAAGTAATCAGCCCATCTTTTACTGCCTGTTTAGCAACATCCCTATTGCCTAATATCTTTATCTCTTTCATGATCATGTCAGTCATTTGTTAATAAAATAAATTGATTATACCGGTTATAATAGCTACATTATTGTTCAATTTTTATTTTCAATATATGCGATATTGAAAATAAAAATGGCTGGTGAATGAAATGAGAATGTCAGCTTCTTTCAATATTTATCATCTGTTGTACTAAAATAAAATATTATCAGTTTGCGATATCCAGATCCACTAATTGATTTTACTCCATGCAATTGATCACTTCTAAACAACAGAAAATCATTTTCTTTAGGAATCACTTCTCTGGCAAATTTTGATCTTTTATCATAAAATTGCACACTTCCACCTTTTATTGTCTTATCAATTTTTGCATAATAGATACCTGTATAAAATCTGGGCTCATTTACTTGATAATCATCTTTTTTCATATCAGACATTGAATAGGTATGGTCATCAACATGTTTGGAAAGATTTATTAGTTGGTCTGTTGCATTATACACAAACATTTCAGCATCAATTGCAACTATTGGTGTGGTTTTACGAATTTGTCTAAATAATGCTGTTACCTTTTTAATAATAGATGGCTCCACTGACACATATTCTCTAATCCTTCCACAACTGTATATTTTTCCTGCTTCATGCTCAATGAATATATTTTCAATGTGCCTTTTTTGTTCATCACACAGTATCAACTTGCCTACTTGACATTCTGGATAAATTTTAATATCTGTCATATTTTAATTATTTTATTGACATTATTGACATTCTAATAAAACAGTATTTCAATATTTATCTAATGCTTGCAATATAAGAAAATGTTATAGGCTATTATTTTTAAAAAGTATGTGTATTTACTATCATATAATCAATAAAATGATTAACAATGTAATAATTGTATGATGTATATTAAGCATTTTTATTCCATCATGCTGTTCATCATTGTCATTTATTTTATTGATCTATATGATCATTAGTATCCCATCACATAAACCAATAAAATGAATAAATAAAAAAACAATAAGAACAAATATAGTTCCTATTATTTATCATAATATTATTATTTTTAATGATCTATTTTATTGTTCCATGTGATTGGCATGCATGTATTTCCAATAAAAAAACAACATTTCATAATAAAATTATGTTTGCCTTATGACATTCTTACATTGCAAGCATTAATATTTATCTGTTACCATCACCATAGAAATATCATCTGATGAGAGTTTATAGAATCCAACAAATAATTATTGCTATTTATGTGCAATTGTTCACATAAAATTGAAATTTACATTATATGTGTTTATATTTGAATTGCTGTGTAACCCAAAACATGGAATTTAAAAAAGGTGATTACTTAATTACATATTATTTAAATGATTCTGATGATTCAGATGATCATGAAGAATCAGAATTCAGAATTTATGTCTATAGTCAAATGTCTGATTCTGAAAAGCTGCATGATTATGGTTTTCAATTGAACAACTCATACAATTTGACAGATATTGATACTGTATTAAAGTACGAAGCACTTGGTGTTGATATCAAAAAATGTATTTTAAAATGTTTTACTGATGATACATATACATTGAATAATGCGCATGATAATTCATATGTTAAACTATCATTCAATTACCAAAATATTATAAAATTTACATTGATATGTAAACAAACAATTTCCAGTGGCTATAAAACAAAAATGTTATTTGATGACTATAGAATGGCAGAATTGCTTAGTTATTTGAGAAATCAGGATATAAAAATCAATTCATTGGAAACTGCAGTAAGTACTTTGAAAAATTGTTGCAAGGATTATCATGATTATTATGAATATTCTGGACACAAAATACATGTAGATACTAAAGAATTGTATTTATGTAAAGAGATGACTAACACTATTAATAGCACATACAGTCTAAATTTAATATTGCCGAAATATGATTTTGACTTATTTCTTGATCGATTAGAATCTTATGACGCGTCATCTAACGTAGTCAATTTATCCTCTCCCAGTGAAACATATGATACCAAAGAAGGACGCTATAAAAGACTCATCATTACACCAAAAGTAGACTTGACAGATATACCAACACAAATCAATCTAACTAAAATGGGTCTATTCAATATTGAATTGGATATTACAACTATTCCAACAAATCTAAAATCTCTCACACATTTATATCTTGAAAATGTAACACTTAACTGTGATCATTTAGTATTTATAAATTTTTTGTCATTACTGATAAACTTGGAACAATTAAGTGTTAGCAATTGTACATTTGTCACAAATTTAACTATCACTCATATCAATTGTTTGCCCAAATTGACCAAAATATGGTGTGCTGGTTCAGGTATCACTGATACATCATTGTTCAGAAAAGATATTACAGTTGTTGCATAAAAATTGAATCTTATTTTTATCTATATAAACTATTTTAAATGTTGTATATTCAAACATGTCATCAGATATGGACTTGGAGAGAAAGCTCAAGGAGCAAGATGAAAAAATGGCTGCAATGATGAGTACTATCAGTGATTTACTAAGTAGAATCAGTGATTTGGAAACAGGTTGTGAGAAATATTATACATGTGGTGATTCCAAAATACATAAGGACGCAAAAGAAGTATACATATGTGATAAAATGACAGATGAAATTAACCGCACTTATTGCTTGAATCTGATACCTCCACGTCGTATGTATCTATCTAGATATGGTTCGGGAGGGTATCCTTCTTTGGAAACATGGCAGGCTTTTAGTTTGTATCATGACCATCCTCACACATATTATGGGTTTGGTGTTAATCGATCATGTCCACACATTCCCGATAAGGCTCAACAGATAGTACCATCACCTAATGAACTATACAATTCCAAAGAAGGATGCACTAGAAGGCTTATATTTACTATAACCACAGTTGATCTGTCATTTTTGTCAAATCTTTCACTGGATAAGTTGGGGTTGTTTGGTAAATGGCTCTACATAACAGGCGATTTGAAGCATGCAAAAGATCTCAAATGTCTATATCTTGATGGTGTAAGATGTGACCCTGCCAAATTTGCAGAGTTTTTGTCTTCATTGATCAATTTGGAAGAATTGAGCTTGACACATTGTAGTTTTGCAACTGATGATCTCATACCTATTATCAACTGTTTGCCAAAGTTGGCCAAAGTATGGTGCAAATACTCTGGTATTACAAACCCATCTCTATTCAGGGTTGGTCTTAAGGTTTTATAAAATTGAATCTTGTTTTATCTATATCACTATTTTGAATATTTGTGTCATTTCAAAGTATGGAATTTATATTGATGTTAAATAAACATATATGAAGTAGTATCCATAATATCAAAAATGACTTAAATATTCATAACAATAAAACAAGTATACATGCTAAAGAATTTTATGAAAAGTGTTGAATCACCATTGAAAAGCCTATCTAATTTTTTCACTAACAAAAATCTATGGATTGAAAGTGATTTGGAACCAGATGATGTTTTGGCCATAGATATTTTAAAAAAGAGAGGATATAAAATGCATACCATTGTATGTGGTGAAGGAAAAGATAAGATAAACAGATGTATGGCTTATTATGATAAGAGCTCAAATGTTGTGAAAGGTTATGATTCTGATAAGGATTTCCCTGAACCAGCAAAATATAAGGATTATGTATCATCATCAACATATTCAACAAATTATAAAGAACAATTGAAAAGTTATTTAGAATCAAACACTAAACTGGTTATAATGAAACCACCCCGCGAACTATTTGAAATGTATATGAATGATAAAGAATCAACAAAGGCATTATTAAAGACTGTCACTTGTTACATTTATGGCTCATTTAACATAAGAAGTTTGAAGGCGGATAAAAGTGATGTATTAGATTTTTTGAATTCATTTGCTCATTTGTATTATTATGAATCATATCGTGCAAGTGGCAGCAATAACAGTGTAAGCAATGATAACTATGATAAGTTTTCTAAATTAAATTCATGTGATAACTTTTTTGATATTATGGATGCGTGGGATACTTATATTTTGAAGGATTGCATTGATACATGTAATTTGATTACCGGTAGAAATGATGAAGTACTAAAGAGTTTAGATGAATATGTTGCTGCAAATGAATTAACACAAAAATTTGTCGATGGAATGACTGAAGATGTTAAAGGAAGATATAATAGAAATTATAAATGTTATGTGTCAGTTGCAAAAAATAAAGGACAACAATTTGTATTGGCTGATGTTGGTCTTGCATTGTGTATTGATAAAGAGGTGTGGGATAATGTAACACTTGATTTTAATAGTGCAGGTTATACTGTGTACACAGAAAGTCCAACAAGTAATACACATTCTGTAAATGGTATCGGTATTGACAATTTGAAATTGTATTTAGACGAAATTTATGCATAAATTATTATTTTGAATATTAGGAATAACATTCAAAATGTCATTTACTTTTTTTATCAGGACCTTTTTAAATGTAAGTCTATAACATATGCTAAAAAGTTGGTATAAAAATAGATTTGTGAAATATGCTAATGAAAATGATAACTATAAAATGAGTAAATATGTTAATAAATACATAATGAAAGGTGGTGGATCATATGAAGATTTATTGGCTGAATCAGCTGATGGTGCCCCATTACATACCAAAACATATTGTGCAGATACTTCATTTTCTAATCACATAGGTGAATGTTGGCATGATTCTTCAACAATGATATTTTGTTTCACTGATGGTATTAAGGAAACAGTTCAAAAGAAATTACTAAACTTGACACCAGAACAAATAATAAGAATGGCTAGAGAAAATGATAGATTGAAATACCTTGCACCATGTTTTAGAGAAGATGAAACTTTTTTTAGACGTTTGGAAAACTATCTAAGATTATTGCAAAATAGATTTTGTGCACATACAAGAATAATAACAGAAGATGGAAAGGTAGGAGAGACAAGAATGTGCACAAAAAGGGGGTCCACGATAGGTTTAGGTGAAAAATATTGTTCTACACATGACTATCCAATTAATTTTAAAAGAAGAAGAGATAGTCATGTCACTGGAATACATTCTGCAAAAATTTTGCAAACCATGATGCACGATCATCCAGATATTGGTTATGAATCTGATGATGATTACACTAAATATCGCACATCTTATGCCGGCAATCAAGATGATATGGATGATGTTTATTTTGAAATTGATGACTATGATGGAATTATCGAACAACAATCTTCTACACAAAAAGCAGAAAGTTTACCACTTGGAGAAACTAGTATTGGAGAAAATATAATGGTTCACATATTATCTTTTTGTTTATTAGATAATAATACAATTATAACATATAATGAGTTTGGTCGAAGTGATGTTAAGATTAACAAAATATGGTTAGATTATTCACTGGCAATAAATATTTATATTATTGGCCATGCAATGGCAATATATAAATGTAATGGTGTTGACATTTTTTATAATCCCAACTATCCTAACATCATACAAGATGAATATGAAGATGATGTACATGAAAAATATGGATTAAAAACAACAGAGAAAGCCTCAAAATTAGTTATTAATCGCGGTAAAATATTTGATCTGCTCAGTCAAGATGATAATTGGGATCTTTATGTTTCACACGGAAAACACACACATCCAATTCTTTATAATGATAGCACAGGAGAAATACAATCTACTGGACCAGATGGAACTCCAACACCCAGTAAACTTAACCATAAAATGTTTGCTAAGGTAACTAGCTTTGGTAACATAGACGGTTTAAATGTTGTTGATCCAAATGAAAATAAATATTTGGCAAAAGTATTTGCGCTGTCAAGCATACACAGCAACAGTACATTTGATGGTATAAACTTTGCTATTTTAACTGATGATTTGGTATTTATTGCTATGAGAATATTTAGGACACATGCAGATCATGCTAAAAGAGCTATGATGTTCCGTCATTTTATAAAAAAAATAAAAAATGATAAAATTGATAGTAAACAAATTTTTACTAGTCTGTGTAAAATATTTTTATTTAACCAAGACTATTTAATGTTTGAAATTATACTGGACAATATTGAAATGGATGATACATCACCTATGTATAATTTATATGATGTATATGAATTTTTGTATAATATGTATTCTACATACAGAAAAGAATTAGATGCTAAAGTTTCTATACACGGTGCTTTACAAACAATGTATCGGAAAAATAAAATGGATAAAATCATTGATAAGATAAAATCAAATATTCACCATGCAATATTGCCCAAGTCATCGACCATAAAATTTTTATCTGGTGCTATATCAAAATTGTATATTGAAAATCCAGAAATATTTCCTGCCATAAAAAAAACTATACAGATGATTGATGAGCTATCCTTATTTGATACAACTGACTATGAAAACCTGATAGCCATATTATCACCAGATGACAGAGAAAATATCTACACATAAAAAAATGAAAAAAGTAATAATTGTATATAAAATGTATAGTTATTTGATAGAAAAAGAAATGAGCACCATAACCAAAGTTGAATTTATACACCATATAAGAATCAAGAGAAAACATGTGGAAGATAATTTTACGGGTTACAAGATAACCACATCAGATGATACTTTTGATTTTTTGGCATATCCAAATATGGAAGAAGAAAAAAAGAAAAAAGAGAAGCAAGAATTAGGAAAGATAAAGTTAGATACTCTGAAAAAGACATTGGATGAATTGTATGATGTTTATTCAGATGAAAATGCCGATCTGGTGAAAAAAACATGTGATGAAATTCATGAATTAGAGAATCATATTACTAATGGATTTCCTGATGATGTTAGCATTGATGTACCGACTGATGATAAATTTACATGCATATCATTTTTAATTAACAATATGCGTCAATGTTGTGAAGATTTTGGTGTATCAGTAATTTGTCCAGAAGGTAAAGATGTTCAATCATTGGTGGGAGCAACTATTAAGACTATTAAATATGGTAAAGTTGATGCCACACAACCATTTAGGGTTGAACATCGGCTTGGTGAAGATGATATAAATGATAATGATACATGCATGCTGGATTTAGCTGATAGTGAAGCATGTATAATTGATTTGGATACAACCAATGGGATATTTAAATTTGTTATGTACAATCAACAGAATGGTTATTATCCACATCGGTACTATTTTTCATATAATAATTTTTTTGATTATGACAAGTTGTAAACTATCAAAAAAAAATGATTTTTTTATCATGTGTTATGTTGTTTTATTTGAATATACATAATATATGCTTCATCAATATGTTGATGTTTTATTGAATTTGATATTGGTGGAGAATAATGTGAGACCGGCATGCATGATTCAAATGTGCAATTATGGTGAGAACAAATATACTGATCCAATAATATCATCAATTCTCCATGAAGTAAAATTAGAATTTCCAGCATTGATCCATAGTTATGATATTCAAGGTGTAATCATATCAAAAAGTTACAATGGTAATTCAAATCCTGATAAACCATCTGCATTATCATCTCCTGAACTAGGTAAAATATTGGGCTATCCATGTTACGACTATGCTGGCTATTATGAAGATAGAGATGAATATGTTATTGACATATATGTACAATTGGAAGATGAAAGATGGATTCACCTTATTGCAAATAGATGTCACAATACCGAAAAAATAAAAGAGTTTGAAGAAATTGCAACAAATGCATATAGAGTTTTAAAAGGGGCTCCTAGATGGGGTATCAAGATAAAACATGTTCGTGTGTATGTAAATAAGAATCCCAGTTTATCAGGCATAATTAAAAAATTACAGACCACAACAAAATTGGATCCAGATGAGCGACACAAAATACAAAATGTTTTTTACAATATGTTTTCTGGTGATAAAGAGATTAAATATAATGAAACAAATATGATCCACAGAGGCATTATAATAGGTCTATTGCTGACAACTAAACATAACACTATATCACCATTTTATCCATTGAGTTCCTATCCAGATCAACAAAAAGAAGTAGAAGAAATATCAGAAGAATTAAAAAAAGAATTGGAACATATTTTTAGTTCATAAATATAGCTGGTATTTGTCATTTTGTTTGTTCTTTTCATTTTACCATACAAAAATTAATGCTTGCAATGTAAGAATGTCATAAGGTAAATATAATGTTGCGTCTTGTTGAAAAGACATGTATGTCGATCACATGGAACAATAAAATAGATCATTAAAATAATAACATTAGGATAAATAATAGGAACTAATATTTTTTCTTATTGTTTTTTTTTATTTATTCATTTTATTGGTTTATGTGATAGGCTACTTTAAAATTTATCACTTTGTTTGCCAGCACTTTTTAATTTTTGTTTTACCAAACAAAAATTAAAAATTGAATCCTCTATTCCCTTTTCACCATACCATAAAAATATAACATATGCTATGCTCAGTTGGAAGTTAGAAGTTGACAGATCAGATATACTATTATCTAAAATGGTAAAAGATTCATATTTTGATATCTGTTGTACTACTGATGTGGGAGGAAACAAAATAAAGTTAACAGCAGATGAAATATGTATTTTAATGTTGCCATATATTACCAAAGATACACTTGATAGATGTTTAATAAATAATGACATGATATCAAAATATTTATTAAGATTATTGATCAAATTGAATCCTGATATTAATTTTAAGAATCATACCAGTAATAATTTAGAGAATCCATTACATTTTGAATTGATAAAACACAAAATTAAAACAACCTCAAATTATGATTTTGCTCACATGTACGAGTATGTGGAAAATATTTGTTTGAGTGCATCTGAAGTCAAAGACACAAATACTATTAAGAAAATTTTGAAGATATGTGACAGGACAATGTATAATTTTTTGGCATGGTGCTGTGACAAATCAAAATCTGAAAAAACTATTTTATATCTACTTGATAACTTTGATTTAAGTGGTATTGTGGGACAACCAACTGTGCTCGGGAAAACAGCATTGATATATGCATGTGAAAATGGGTTGACAGAAGTGGCCTTAAAAATACTTGAGCTATTTGGTCCAAAATGTAATATAGGTCAAGTAGATTATCATTATAAAAATACAGTATTAATACATGCATGTATTAAAAGTATGACACATGTAGCATTAAAAATACTTGAATTTCCGAAAGAATGTAATATTGGACAAGTGTCTTATAAAGGAGACACTGCACTAATAGGGGCATGTAGGAACATATTATCAGATGTGGCATTGAAAATTATTGAGTTATATGGTTCAGAATGTAATGTGAGTCAAACAACTTTGATATATAAATTTACAGCATTGATGTGGGCATGTAAGAAAAGATTATCAGAAGTAGCATTGAAAATGATTGATAAATTTGGTTTAGATTGCAATATAGGATGTGTAAATAAACATGGTAATACAGCATTTATATGGGCATGTGAAAATGGATTAACAGAAGTAATAATAAAAATGATTGATACATTTGGTCCAGAATGTAAATATGGTCATTCTAATAAAATTGGATTTACCGGATTGATGTGTGCATGTGCCAAAAAATTAACAGATACAGCACTATTATTACTTGACAGATTGGGTCCAGAATGTAATATAGAACAAATAAATACAGGTGATAGCATATATGATCCAGAACGAAAGGGAAAAACTGCATGTGATCTAGCACGTGACAATAATATGTTAGATGTTGTTGAAGCAATTAGTAAGGTACAAAAAGATAATCATATTTGAATGAAGACTAATAGTTTCACTTTGTTTCCCGGCAATTTTTTATTTTTGTTTTATCAAATAAAAATTAATGCTTGCAATGTAAGAATGTATTATAGGCTAATGATTTTTTAAAAGTATATGTGTTAACTATCATATAATCAATAAAATAAGTAACAATGTAATAATTATATGATGGACATTAAGTATTTTTATTCCGTCGTGCAGTTCATCATTGTCATTTATTTTATTGGTTTATATGATCATTAGTATTTCATCACATAAACCAATAAAATAAATAAAAAAACAATACGAACAAATATTAGTTCCTATTATTTATCCTAATGTTATTATTTTAATGATCTATTTTATTGTTCCATGTGATCGGCATACATGTCTTTTCAACAAGACGCAACATTATATTTACCTTATGACATTCTTACATTGCAATCATTAAACAAAAATTGAAAAGTACATATCCATACAACTCCAATAAAAAAAGTCTATCATATGATTCCTATTTACATGATAGGCTGGAAATTAGAGGTTGATAAATCAGGCATTCCCAATATCAATCTGTTCAAAGATTCATATTTTGATATTTGTCGTACTACTGATGTGGGTGGTACCAAAATAACTTTAACAGCAGAGGAAATATGTATTTTAATGTTGCCTTTTCTTACAGAGGAGTCTATAGACAGATGCCAAATAAATAGAGACATGCTGGCAGAAAAAATGGTAAAATTATTATGGAAAATAAAACCTGAAATTGCCAATCCCACAAATATAGCCAACAGAGATAATCCATTATATTTAATGTCACTGCAGCAAACAATAAAAGAAACTGACAATTATAATTTTGTTGGATTATACAATTACATAGAAGACCATATTAGTGGTACAAATGTAATAAGTGTCAAACTAATAGAGAGATTTTTAAAGATGACTGATAAAACAAACAATAATTTGTTAATATGGTGTTGTAATAAAAATATGCCTGCTAATGTCATTATATATTTACTTGAAAATTTTACTAAAAAATGTAATATAGATCAAGTAAATAATACAGGTCATACAGCATTATTATGGGCATGTAGAAATAGTACTGACGTGGCAATAAAGATAATAAATGTTTCTTCAGAAAATGGTCTGGAATGTCATCCGGGTTTACCAAATCATCTTGGCAGTACACCATTGATGGCAGCATGCTGCAGTACACGAAAAAATATAGCACTGTTAATGCTTGATACATATGGTACTAAATGTAATGTGGGATATATAAATACAACATTTAATATCACTGCACTACTGTTGGCATGTACATATGGTTTGACAGATGTGGCATTGAAAATAATTGATATAGGTGGTCCTGAATGTAGTGTAGGATATGTGGATCGTAATGATAAAACGGCATTAATGTATACATGTATAAATGTTATGACAGAAGTGGCACTAAAAATAATTGATACATTTGGTTCAGAATGCAACATAGGACACATATGCAACATAATATATATGCCTATTGTCCATATGGGCAATCCACCTATTCGTGGTAATACAGCATTGATGCTGGCATGTCTTAATAAATCAACAGATGTGGCATTAAAAATGATAGATAAGTTTGGTTCAGAATGTAATATAGGACATGAAAATGATATGGGTGATACAGTATTGATGTTGGCATGTAAATATGAATTGACAGAAGTGGCATTTAAAATAATTAATAATTGTGGTACTGAATGCAAAATAGAACATATAAATTATAAAAAAAATAATGCTTTGTCACTAGCATGTGTGTATGGGTTGTTAGATGTGGCAATATGCATACTTGATAAATGGGGTTCAGCATGTAATGCCAAACAAGTGAACTATACAGGTGATACAGCATTGATGTTAGCATGTGGATATAAATTGTCAGATGTGGCAATTAAAATAATTGATACATGTGGTTCAGAATGTAATATAGAACGTGTAAATAGTAATGGAGATACAGCATTGATATTGGCATGTAGGAAAAATTTAACAGAAGTAGCACTCAAAATACTTGACACATTTAAGATGAAGTGCAATATACAGCATCAAAATAAACATAAAAAGACTGCATTAAATATTGCAACTACAAACAGATTACCAGATGTTGTTAGTGCAATTACCCAGACATTATTATTGCCATTACCAAAAAGTGATGATATTTGAATAAAAAAAATGTTGGTATTTATTTGTTATCAAAACCATCATTTTATCTTTGTTGTTACAGAAGATGAATAGATAAAATTACACAAAATCTATGTTTCTATCAACCAACATTTGTTTTCGGCATCATATAAACTTCCCCTTAATTCTTCAAAGTCTTCTTTTGGAATAACAAACATGTCTGGATGGTGTTTGACGTAGTGAACAATTGTTTTTTCACTTTCAAATTTTGATATAAGCTTTTCATCCAGTTTATAGATGACTTCTCTCAGAGCCTCACTAGTTTCAACACAGGTATTAATCCAGATACTAATGATTTTAATTTCATCAAATCTAGTTTTGAAATCTTCATCAGTAATTATATATTTTTCAAAGTGTTTCAAAGCTTCTTCCTTTTTTGTATCATCAATAATGTTCTTCTTTTTAAGAAGCTGATCACAAATTTTTGATCCATGCCATATTTGTGTTACGAGATGTTGCAACTTTGTTCCATAAAATGTTTTGTCTGCAAGAACTACAGTATGTGAACAAAATTGATGGGGTGATCCATAACTACGTGATGGATGACATGGTGTGGAAAGATCAATATACACAATACTGTTATATGTAAACAATTTGGCATAGTGATCACTAATTTTAGTATTCACAACAAATTGATCCATTCTTTGTATGAGTATTATGGTTTATTAGATTACTTAGCCTAATTATATATCAAATTTTTTTACTTACCATATCGCCAACCATTTTTTTATCCATTTTGCCCTGCCGAACAAAATGAATAAAAAAATTGTTATTCTCAGTTTCCACTTCGCCAACCATTTTTTTATCCATTTTGTCCTACCGAACAAAATGAATAAAAAAATTGTTATTCTCAGTTTCCACTTCGCCAA
>Ga0214921_10007379_pt1 | contig 14685 bp, 15 predicted proteins | sample LL1505_MetaG_FD_177992 | JGI IMG/M metagenome (GOLD analysis project Ga0214921, IMG submission 177992) | Freshwater microbial communities from Lake Lanier, Atlanta, Georgia, United States - LL-1505 | ecosystem: Environmental > Aquatic > Freshwater > Lake | place: USA: Georgia | collected... | reverse complement strand
TGACTTAGCACTTGCTATTGCCAAGGGTGATCCAAAAGCTGCTGAAGAAGCTTCAGATAAGCTATTTGATAGTCTTGAAAAATTTGTTCATAAAACTTTAAGTAGATAGGCAAAAAAGTGCATTCCAGGGAGTAGTGAAAGCTACACAAACCGGAATCCTTTGGTCCCAGGTTCAAGTCCTGGTGGGCCCACCAAGAAAAAAGCCACTCTTCGGAGTGGCTTTTTATTTGCTCAATGAGGATTTACTTAGCGATAGCCCTGTTGTTTAATTTGTTATGTCTTTGATATTAACTTTCGATAAATCTTCTTTACAGAGATTGAGCTATGACGAGCTTATAAAGCTCTCAACCTATTACATGGTATGCATTCCTCAAGTAATGATATTTGAGTTGTTGGGCGATTTATCAAAAGATGAGGCATCACCCGAGAAGTCTGAAAAAATCGTTCAAAGTCTTTCGCGGAATCTTCGAGCAGTAATACCAAAAATATGTGCTGATTCACGAGCTTTAGCTGTGAGCAATCTTTTGGGAAAAGTAATTCCTATGGATGGACGGATCCCAATGGCGGGTGGGGTGCAGTATCTTGACCACGAGGGTAAATTAGCTGTTGCCTATGATGTCCCGCAGGAGATGGAGGCAATGTTTCGTTGGCATTTAGGCAACTTTAATAGCGATGAGAGGGCGACATCTCTTCATTGGCGTCAATCTATAAAAGCATTTGACGTTGAGCGTTATAAAAAGTATTTAAATAAATTACACCCAAAAATAGATGATCTTAAAACTATCTCAGACGTCGTTGGCTTTGTTGATAAATTGTTAAAAATACCAAGTTATCAGCGGCAGTTAATAGTAATACTATGTGCCGAAACTATGAGTGGGATGCGGATTAGAGATGAAGCCCTAAACCGATGGGATAAAGGAGGCTGTAAATCTTTTGAGGTTTTTGCTCCTTATGGTTTTCATTATTTAAAGGTTAGCCTTTGTTTTTATATTGGACTTCAGGTTGGAGCAATATCAACCAGAAAATTAAATTGGGTGGATATAAAGTACTTAAGGTATTTGCCATTTTGCAATGTTTTTTCTTCTGGAGATAAATTACAAATTGATTTGGCTAATGCCTTGCTTAGAAAGGATCAAGATCTAATAACGGCTGATCAACTGAAATCAGATATGACGAATTTATTGGCATGGTGGGATGGTCTGTCCAAGGAGGAAAGGTTTGAGGAGGCTGCGGAGTACGGAAGTCAGCCCCCAGAATTACCAGGGTTATATACCTCTACTATTTGGGGTAAAAAATTCGGGAAAAGAAAAACAGGTAGAGGTAATTTGGCATTAAAAATGACCGACGAACAAAATAAAGCATTATTTGAAAAGCTTCGCCCTCAAATGGAGGCTATGGAAGCTGCATTAAAAAATGCAAAGAAATAAAGTCTTTAACCGTTACTTAAAGTAACGCTCACCTCTCCATAATTCTCCATACTCTTCCACAATTAGCCATGAATTAGCCACACTTTCTTTTGGCTAAATTGACCCCTGTTTTTCAGCCAACTTGGTTGCTCTAGCCTAGTGTCAGAAGCTAAAGTATATGTATGGCAATTAAAAAAGAAAGTACACATCAACTCATACACCGTAACCTAACCCTCTATCAGCGCGAGCATAGTGCCGTATGGCAATGTCGCTATAAGGTGGATAACAAGTGGATACGAGCTACTACAAAAGAGACTCAGCTTGATTTGGCCGTCAATAAGGCCAAAGAACTTTTAGTAGAGGCGGAAATACGCAAGCGCTCAGGTGTTCCAGTGGTGACCAAACGCTTTAAAGATATCGCTATGCTGGCAATTGATCGCATGGAGCGAGACTTAAAGGGTGGTTTGGGTAAGTCAATCTATAAAGACTACATCCGCATTATTAATGAGCATTTCATACCCAGTCTTGGGCAAAGGCTTATTACCAATATTGACTACGATGCCCTGCAGCAGTACTACGATGATCGTGAAGCTAAGTATGGCTTGGCGCTATCTAATAGCAATCGCAAGACTCAAAATGCTGCCTTTAACAGAGTCTTTGATGAAGCCATTGTTAGGGGTTACTTAACTGAGAGTAACCGTCCTAAGTTGGATGGCAAGACTAAAGAGAGTCAAAGAAGGCCAGCTTTTGAGCTGCATGAGCTTAGGGCTTTATTAAAACTTCTAGGTCCATACATAGAATCAGGCAGAACTAAAGATGTTCGTGAACGTCGTGAGATCCTACGAGACTACGTAGAGATGTTGGTTGATACAGGGGCGAGACCAGGCACGGAACTGTTAAACATGAAATGGAAGCAAATCCGTTTCATGATGAATCCCATCAGTACAGTCACAGATCAATTAGATGAAGACGGTGAAGTCATTGAGGTGCATAGCCTGAATCGTAGTTGCGAGATGACGGTTAAAGGTAAAACTGGGCAAAGGCAGATTATTGGACGCTTGCCTAGTGTCAGAGTTCTTGAGCGTATAGCTATGCGTAACTATGGCGTAAAGAGCACTATTAAAGATCCTTTAGCTGAACTGATTAAACCCACTAATGATGACTTCATCTTTAGAACTAAAGAAGGCAGAGATTTAAGTGATGTCTTAAATCATATGTTTGATGGGTTCTTAGCGGATCATGGTTTACTCATTGATCCCAAGACCAATCAAAAGCGGGTTTTCTATAGCCTACGTCATACCTATGCCACCTTAGCGCTTACTCACGATATGGTACCAATACATACACTTGCAAAACAAATGGGTACTAGTGTCTTGATGATTGAGAAGCACTATAGTCATTTACAAGTAATACAAGCTATTGAGCAATTACGAGGAACTAATACTAGAAAGCTTATAGAAGCAGATGGCAAGGCTGCTGATAACTACCCAAGTAAGAAGCGGGCTGAACTAGAGCTTCGGGCAGCTTAGTCCAGTTACAAGCGTTACTTAAAGTAACGGTTAGGCGCAAGTACTTTAGGCTGTTTAAAACGTCAAAACAAGAAGAATGTCTTAAGGCATAAATCTGCCCGTGGCATTAATTGCTTGGTTATTCAAATATCTAAAAATCGTTTCTTCACAGAGTCAAGAAGAATCCAGCCAGTTAAGCTCTTATATTCTATTGAGTGTTTGTTGCAATGCTCTATCCATTCATTAATAAATTTATCAAGTAATTCAATTATCTTGGCATCTTGAATGCCCAGTTGAAGGGATTTAGTTGTAATTGCATTGCTGATCAGTAGTTGCCGTTTGACATTGACACCGACTCTCTCTAGATGAGATTCACTATAAGAATTATTCGATAACATAGCACTCTCCTTTTAGCTAATTTGACGAATGTCTGGCTTAGCAAGTAAAGTTAAATCGCCAATAAAAAACCCACCATTAGGTGGGTTAGTCGCTTTTGATTGCTCGTTAAGAGCCTCATCTTTTTAGCACCTTACTGCGTTAGCAGGTTGCTGTGGCGACTAAGCCATCTCTTGATGTGAGTTAATGGTAAAACACTTTTTGGTAATTATCAACTTTGTGGTTTAAAACAACAAATTAACTAAGTAAGGCTCGCTTGGTGAGCTTGATGAGTAATAATGTCTTTTAAAAGGAAAATATGGCACCGTATGGCAAATAAAATTCTTGAGAACTATAAGTTTGGGGATATTAAGGAATACCTATTCTTTTTAGAGCCAACGGGTCCATATGACAACGGCGTTTTCTATACCTTTGATACTGAAGCTGAGCTGTTGAAAGTGATTAAAGAGGAATTGCTGTCCTTTTGTTTTGTTGAAGAAGATGAGATACAAGAAGCACAAAAGTCGCTGGAAGAAATATTGCCAAACTCTATAAAACATATTGATCAATCAGTTTTGAAGGCAATCGACCAGCTACTTACGCAGTGGACTGTAGGGTACATAGGAACGCTTGATGGTCTTGTGAAAGGTGAGTCCCCAGTAGAAAAAAGGATAAGAAGTGAGTTTCGCATGCAAAATGAAATGAGCGGCGAAGATGAATCAATTCAAGCTAGCGAGATAGATGACTTTAAAAACTTTCTGCTACCTGAATGGGAAAGATAGGGCTGGAGCCTGTGACTAACGAATCAAATATTGAGTTTCTGGGCAAAGTAAAAGCAGATAAGCAAACCTCACTTGCCGAAGACGCTAAAAAAGATCAAGCTGAAATATCTGCCGATAAAGCATATTGGATTAAGCATGGCGCAAATCGCTCTACACGAGCTACCAAGAGCAAGCGTGAAATCATGGAGGAGTTGAGTCGTGAAAGATTCCCATGGGAAGAATAAGCCTACGCTCGAATCGTTACTAGGCGACAAACAAGTTATATCTGGTAAAGATTTAATCAAGCGCCGAAATGAAGAAGAGAAGCAAAAGGTTATATTGCAAGAGGCAATTGAGTTTGAGTATAGAAATCGCAAATCCAAATAGGCGGAGGTATTAGCAAGAAATCGTTTTGTAAGGCGTAAGAGCTCGCCGGCTTTTTTGACCGAATAGGGAATAATGGAGAAAAACGAATGCAAAATATTCCAAACTTTGAAATCCTATGTGAATTGTTTCAAAAGTTTAAAAATTCAGAGGAAGTCGAGTCAACCTCAGCAATTCAACAAATGTTGGAGTTAGATGGGTATGCTGAATGGTTGGATTGGATGGAAAAAAATCATCCCAATGAACTGCCTTGAAGTTTATGGAATACAGCCGACAAGTTTTTATTGAGCATGTACGCAGTCAATTTAAGATAGATTAGGATGAATTACATACCGCGTGGGCTTGTTGGAAAAGTTGGTGACGTTGGGAATAATGGCGCTGGTGGAGTGCTAATTCGCGGCGTGTTGTATGTAGGAAAGGGTTGTGGAGTGTTTGCAGTACCAAGTGGCAAGCCCTTTGCGTCATTGAATAATGTCACATTTCCCATGTTTTGCGCAGTGCCCAAGGGGAGTCCTTTTGCATCGTTATAGAAGGTAGTGCTGCCCATTTGATTGGCAGTGCCCAAGGGTAGCCCCATAGAGTCATTAAAGAAAGTAACCTGAGCCTGTACTGGCAGTGCCAATAGGACAGTTATTAAAAGAAAATTTCGCATAGCAATCTCCAAGAAATTATTATTAACAAATTCAACTGGCGGCTTTAGGCAAACAACTTTCTAAAGTAGAGCCTTCTCCAGCCAACTGGCGCAATGCTTTGATCGGCTGCTGCCAACAAAAAATCGGGCGCCTGAACTCTGCGGGCGTAGTCCTTGGCAGCCCTTGAGCATGGGATGCCAATGATTACCGCAGTATCAATGGCTGCTTTAACCGCAAAAGGGCTAAATCTAGGATCGGTTTGAGAAATCTGCATGGGCATCAAGACGCTCAAAATAAGGGCAGATGTAATCATGTATTAACGCCTAGAAGGGGTGTAGCCAATACGATTGCCTGAGTTATCAAAGTAGTTGGTAACTCCTGTGGGGGCTTGAACTTCGTAGGCCAGTCGGTTACCTTTGTTGTCATAGACACCATTGGTGGCATTGAAGTTGTTGGCGCTATTGTTGTAGTTGTAAGGGCTGTTTTGCCAGTTGTAGGGACTATTGTTGAAGTTGTTAGGGCTGTTCTCCCAGTTATAGGCAGAAGCACTAAATGGAACGGCTTGGGCACTCGCGGTACGGGCAAATAATGCAAATTGAGTGACTAACAGCATGATCACAAGATATTTCATGGCAACCTCTATGGTGAACGATGAAATATCAGAATGCGGGCTAGCAAGCTCACTAGATGAGCCTATGAAAAATTATCATTTACTAAATTTAGCTAGCTTCTAAGGACTGGACGCTTTTTGCTCAAAATCGATGTTTCCTATAGTAAAGTGGATACACATTGGAGACACGGAGGCGGTATGAAAGACGCTGGAATGCGAATAAGAGTAGAGCAGGAGCTTAGGGATGCTTTTGTAGCTGCCTGTCAAAAGTTAGATGTTCCTGCTGCTCAAGTGCTACGTCAGCACATGAAGGCTGTGGTCGAGAAGGTCGGCAACGTTGAAACCAAAAATCAAACCAAGGCTAAGCAGTCCTAATGCGTCCATATTCACAGTATCAAGCCAAACTGTTTGCTACCCAGCTTTCATTGAGGCAACCAGCAAACAGCATTGACAAGCTTAGTCACGCTATAGCCTCGGCTCGCGTTGACCTAAACCCTCATCAAGTTGATGCCGCACTATTTGCAGTTCGAAGTCCACTTAGCAAAGGCGTAATACTTGCTGATGAAGTTGGTTTGGGTAAGACCATTGAAGCAGGTATCGTCATCTCACAAAAATGGGCTGAACGTAAACGCAAATTGCTAATCATTGCCCCTGCAACTCTTCGAAAGCAGTGGCAACAAGAGCTGATGGACAAGTTCAACATCCCCAGCACTATTCTTGAAAATGCCTCCTACAAGCAGCTTAAAAAAGAAAGCACGTTGCTAAGTGGTACCAGCCTGCTAATTTGCTCATACAACTTCGCGGCTGCAAAGGCTGATGTGCTTGAAGATGTGGAATGGGACTTGGTAGTAGTAGACGAAGCTCACAGACTGCGAAATGTCTACAAGGTCGGCAACAAGATGGCATCTGCGATTGCAGGCGTACTTGCTGATGTGCCTAAGCTGCTATTGACTGCAACACCACTTCAAAATAGCTTGCTTGAACTGTACGGATTGGTAAGCATCATTGACCCGCATGTGTTCGGTGATATCACATCGTTCAAAGAGCAGTACGTGCGTGGCGTAAATGAAAACCTGCGTAATTCGAGGCTCAAGGAGCGCATCAAACCATTCTGTCAACGTACCTTACGCAAGCAAGTTCTTGAGTACATCAAGTTCACCCAACGTGTTGCGATGACAGAAGAGTTTGTGCCAAGCGATGATGAGCATAGGCTATACGAACAAGTGTCAGCGTACCTACAGCGTGAAAAGCTAAATGCACTACCTCGCAGCCAACGCACACTGATGACACTTGTACTGCGTAAGCTGCTTGCATCAAGTAGCTATGCAATTGCAGCAACATTACAAAAGCTCGTTGAGCGTCTTGATCATACCCAAGCACGTCAAAGCGTACTTGAACTGTTAGACGGCGAAATTGAAGGGCTTGAAGAACTAAGTGAAGAAATTGGTGCTGATGCTGTTGAAGAAGCTAGCGACAAACTATCACCAGAAGAGCTACAAGACCTGCGCCTTGAACTTGCCGAGCTAAGGGATTACGCAAAACTTGCCAGCGGCATTCGTGACAACGCTAAAGGTACTGCATTGCAGAAGGTGTTGGCAACGGCTTTTGACAAGCTGCAAGGTATTGGGGCAGCAAAGAAAGCAGTGATTTTTACCGAATCAACACGCACACAGCGTTACTTGGCAGACTTGTTATCGCGCTCTGGTTTTGAAAACGAGATTTGCATGATGAATGGTTCAAATAATGATCCGCAATCAAAGGCAATTTATGCGGAATGGGTTAAGAAACACGCGGGCAGCGATAAATTGTCTGGCTCAAAAACTGCAGACATGAAAGCAGCAATCGTTGAACACTTTAGAGACACAGCTACGATTTTGATTGCTACAGAGAGTGCAGCAGAAGGTGTGAACCTGCAGTTCTGCTCGCTTGTAGTTAACTTTGATTTGCCATGGAACCCCCAGCGTGTTGAGCAGCGTATTGGTCGTTGCCATCGCTACGGTCAAAAGTTTGACGTTGTTGTGGTGAACTTCCTAAACAAGCGTAACGCTGCCGACCAACGTGTTTATCAGCTACTTGCTGAAAAATTCAAGTTATTTGATGGCGTTTTTGGCGCAAGTGACGAAGTGCTTGGTGTGATTGAAAACGGCGTGGACATTGAAAAGCGTATTGCTGGTGTTTATCAAACATGTCGCACAGCAGATGAAATTCAACAAGCGTTTGATGAAATTCAGCAAGAGCTGGATGAACAAATTAAAGCAGCACTTGAAACAACACGTTTAAATCTTCTCGAGAACTTTGACGAAGAAGTAAACGCACGTTTGAAGGTTAGCCACGATCAAACAAAGGCAATACTTAGTAAGCGCAGCAGCTTATTGCTAATGCTTGCAAAGACTGAACTGAATGATGTTGCTGAATTTGAAGACGGTGAAGCTGTATTCGCATTACATCGAAGCCCAACGAACAGTGGTGCAGCAGTTGGTACGTATAACTTTGATTGGCGTGCAGCTGACAGCAAAGATCAACATTTTTTCGCGGAGACAAGTCCTCTTGCAAGTTGGGTTGTGAGCAGTGCGCTAGGTCGAGACTTGGATAGCAGTGTTACGCTTGAACTTGACTACAACGCATATCCATTCAAAGTGAGTGCGCTAGAGCCATACATTGGTAAGAGTGGCTGGGTTGCTGCTGAGAAGATAACCGTTAGCAGCGTTGAGGATGAAGACTTCCTCGCAATCACTGCAATAACAGATAGTGGCGAAGTGCTTGATGCTGAATTAGCTGAAAGGCTAATGGCTATACATTGTTCGACAGTTTCCACATCTCAAAGTCAAATACCTACTGCACAGCTTGATAAGGCAATTGCAAAACAACGCGATGCAGTTGCAAGGCAGCTCGATGAGCGTAATGCTGTTTACTTTGACGAAGAGACAGGGAAGCTTGATAGCTGGGCTGATGATTTGAAATTTGGGCTTGAAACTGAAATCAAGCAGCTAGACAAAGACATCAAAGAAGCAAAGAAAGCAGCTTCAGTATCAATGTCGCTTGCGTCAAAACTTGAACATCAAAAGAAATTACGTGAGCTCGAGCAAAGCAGGAATGCAAAGCGCAGAAGCTTGTACGAAGCGCAGGACAGTATTGACGAACAGCGTGATACGTTAATTAAAAAAGTTGAAAAACAATTGCAATGCACTGTAAACAATACGAAACTGTTTGCTGTGAGATGGAGTTTGAATTAAATGATAAAAAAACAAAAACTAGAACTAACTTGGATTGGAAAAGATGACGTTGCTAAGTTAGAGCCGCGCATACTTATTGAAGATGCTGAGTTGTCTTATCACGCATCTAGACGACATAGCGATACTGATTTTTTTAATAATAAATTAATATTCGGTGATAACCTACTTGCGTTAAAAGCGTTGGAGCAAGAGTACGCTGGGGAAGTTAAATGCGTGTTTATTGATCCACCGTACAACACTGGCTCAGCTTTTGAACATTACGATGATGGTGTTGAGCACTCTTTATGGCTCAGCTTAATTCGTGATCGTTTATGCATCATTAAGAATTTGCTGAGTAAAGATGGGGCCTTGTGGATAACGATTGACGACAATGAGGCCCATTACTTGAAGGTTCTTTGTGACGAAATTTTTGGTCGTAGCAATTTTTTAGCAAACGTTATATGGGAAAAAGCTGATAGTCCGAGAATGGATGCAAAGACATTTTCAACAAGACATGACCATATTCTTGTTTATTGCAAGGACGTTAATTTTATTACGCTAAATCGATTAGAAAATCCTGAAGAAAAATTAGTTCACTACAACAAAGTTGACGAACACGGCAGACGTTACTACCTGAAGCCACTAAGAGCAATGGGCGGTCAAGGTGACAGCAGAGAAGCACGTCCGTCGCTTTACTACGCTCTAAATGCACCTGACGGTACAGAAGTTTTCCCGAAAAAACAGGATGGAACCGATGGCGCTTGGCGATGGCAAAAAAGTAAAGTTGAAGCTGAAAAAGACAGAATCGAATGGATTAAAACTAAAAACGGATGGAGCGCAAACTCTAGGCTGTATTTGGACACAAGCACTGGAAGACCTCCAGAAACTATTTGGTTTAATAACGAAGTTGGAACAAATAGAACGTCTAAAGCTGAAATCAAAAATTTACAATTAGGTGAAAAATCTTTTGACACACCGAAACCAGAGCGCTTAATTGAGCGCATATTAGATATATCAACAAAAAAAGGTGACTTGGTACTTGATTCGTTTGCAGGTTCCGGAACTACTGGGGCAGTTGCCCACAAAATGGGGCGTCGTTGGATTATGGTTGAGCTTGGTGAACATTGCCATACACATGTAATTCCGCGTCTAAAAAAAGTTATTGATGGTGAAGATGCAGGTGGAATTACCAGCGCAGTAGATTGGAAAGGCGGGGGCGGTTTTCGTTACTACAAACTAGCACCATCTCTACTTGCAAAAGATAAATGGGGCAATTGGGTAATTAACAAAGATTACGATGCAAATCAGCTTGCTGCTGCTGTATGTAAGCATGAAGGGTTTACGTACAGCCCAAGTGAAACTGAGTGGTGGGCACATGGGTACAGCACTGAAACTGATTTCATTTACGTCACAACTCAAACTTTGACGGAAGACCAATTGCTTGCGATAAGCGAGGACGTTGGTGCTGATCGAACTTTACTTGTTTGCTGTTCTGCTTTCAAAGCTAGTGCAGCGATGCTTACCGACAAGTTATCCAACCTAACACTCAAGAAGATGCCACATGCACTTTTGTCAAAGTGTGAGTGGGGGAAAGACGACTACAGCTTGAACATTTCCAAGTTGCCAGTCGCAGAACATGATGATGTGGAAGAAGAAGCTTCCACAAAAAAGAAAGCAGCTAAAAAAGAAGCTGACTTGTTTGACGCAGAATAACGAGAGCAAACATGACAGCCTTCTACAGCCTAAACGAACAATCCAAACGCAGTGTGAACGCTATCAGTTCCCGCCTTAGCCTTCGTCAACCTCAACGCGATAGCCTTGAAATCTTGGCTCACGTACTTGAGCTCAATCCACCAGTTAAAGGCGGCGATTTAACTGCTGAGCTAGCAAAAGTGCAGGAAGCGTATCCAAACGTTGCAAGCTTTGACCGTGAGTTCGTGTCACTTTGCTTTGCGCTAGCTACTGGTGTTGGTAAAACACGTTTGATGGGTGCGTTTATGGCATTGCTGTATACGCAGTACAGCGTACGTAACTTCTTCGTGCTTGCACCTAACTTAACTATTTACACCAAGCTGATTACTGACTTTTCACCAGCGTCACCCAAGTACGTACTTAACGGCTTGCAGGAGTTTGCTAACAATCCTCCACTTGTTATTACTGGTGACAACTACGATAGCGGCATTGACGTAGGCAGTGGCAGACTGAATCAAGACGAGGTGACTATCAACGTCTTCAACGTTGCCAAGATAAGCAGTGAGGTACGCGGAGGGAAGGCGCCACGTATCAAGCGCCTAAGCGAATACATCGGTCAAAGCTACTTTGAGTACCTAGCTAGCTTGGAAGATTTGGTAATGATTATGGACGAGAGCCATCGTTACCGCGCTAGTGCAGGCTTTAAGGCAATTAACGAGTTGAAGCCAATGCTAGGTTTAGAGTTGACTGCGACACCACAGATTGAAAGCGGCACAACACCTGAGCGATTCAAAAATATTATTTACGACTATCCATTAGCTAATGCTATTGCAGATGGCTTTGTCAAAGAACCAGCTGTTGCAACTCGCGAAGACTTTAATGCAGATAACTATGGCGAGGAAGAACTTGAGGATTTGAAAATTCGTGACGGTGTAGTGGTTCACGAAGACACGAAGATTGAGTTAGCTACTTTTGCTCGAAATCACAATCTACCAATCGTCAAGCCATTCATGCTTGTTGTAGCCAAAGACACTGCACATGCTGATGGCATTGTTGAGCGCATTAAGCGTGATGACTTTTTTGGTGGGCGCTACAAAGACAAAGTAATCACCGTTCACTCAAATCAAAAAGGCACGGAAAGTGACGAAACAATTGCACGATTGCTTGCAGTGGAAGACCCTAGCGAACCAACTGAAATTGTTGTTCACGTAGACAAGTTGAAAGAAGGCTGGGACGTTCGCAACCTTTACACAATCGTCCCACTTCGTGCTGCGAATTCTTCAACGCTTGTAGAGCAAAGCATTGGGCGAGGTTTGCGTTTGCCTTACGGTAAGCGCATGGGTGTTGCAGCAGTAGATCGATTAACTATTGTTGCTCACGATAAGTTTGATGCAATTATCAACGAGGCTAATAAGCCTAACTCCATCATTCGCTCAGTCGTTCGTATTGGCAAAGACATAGCACTTGTCGGAAAGAAGGCTGTCACTGTTACAAATACTGCTATCGAGCAGCTTATTGGTCGTCCCACAGTTCAACCAGTGCCATCACAACAGTTTGAGCTTGGGGTGCAGGAAAAACCTGTGCTTACAACACGTGAAGAGCAAACGGTTGTGAATTTGATTGTTGAAGCAATCAAAGAAAATGAACGTAGGGTTACTGACGTTCCAAACCTTGAAGCGTTGATAAAACCCGATGTGCAAGAGCGCATTGCTAAAAAAGTCACTGAGGCTTACGAGTCAACCTACCAACCTGCTCAAGCTGAGTTCGCCGAGACAAGTACAAAGCCAAACATTGCAGCCATTGTTAAAGATAGCTTGCAGCGGTACTTGGACATGAACATTGGAATTCCGCGTATCAGCGTAAGACCCAAGGGCACTGTGCGGACAGGCTTTAAAGATTTTGAGCTGGATACTAGTGCTGTCAATCAACAACCTGTTGACCAAAACATTTTGATTCAACTGCTACGTACAAGTGATAGGTCGAAAATTCACGCTGACTTGGCATACGCAACCGAAGAAAGATTTGAGAACTACATTGTTCGCAACTTGGTTGACTTTGACGATATTAGCTACGATGAGCACGCTGACATTTTGTACAAGTTATCTGGTCAAGTCGTAGCCAAGCTGCGGAGTTACCTTGATTCGGATGACGAAGTGCTCAACGTCATCCAGTTTAACCAGCGTCAATTTTCAACATACATTCACTCCCAGATGCAATCGCATTGGTGGCAAGAAGCAGATGAAGGCTACGAAGTAACAGTTAGTCGTGGCTATCAAACATTTACCGACACTAGCTACTCAGCCGATGGCGATGAGAAGTTACGTAACGTACATCAGCCACTTGCAACAGGAGAGCGTGACAGGATTGGTGGAATGTTGTTTGGTGGCTTTGTGCGTTGTTCGTATCCTGTACAAAAATTTAGTAGCGATAGTGAACGCATGTTCGCTAGCCTTCTGGAAAAAGACTTGGACGTTAAGAAGTGGTTTAAGCCAACCCGAGATCAATTCGCTATTAGCTATCGTGATGCGAGTGGAAGTACAGCTACCTACGAACCAGACTTTGTTGTTGAGACAGATACGCACAAGTACATAGTCGAACCCAAGCAAGCTAGTTTGATTAACGACCCTAACGTTCAGGCTAAAAAGAGTGCAGCGGTCACGTGGTGCCAAAACGCAACTGAACACGAGCTTAAAAATGGTGGCAAAGCATGGGCTTACGTTTTAGTGCCGCACACTTCAATACTACCTAGCGCTACATTGAGCGGATTAATTCGGCAATATTCCAGTATCTAAAGTTTTTTTGATGGAAATAGCTCTTTTCCATTTTATGAGGAATACACCACCATCTTAGCGCTATCTTGGATCTGTACTGCAATCGATCCTTGTTTTTTCTTTCTCAGCACTGCGGCTAACGCATCATTAAATGAACCATAGGTTCCAATGCCAATCCAAGCAGAGTAGGGGTTATTGGTCTTATGCAGTGCCTTAAAGGATTTGCTTGTCATTGAATTTCCTTCTAATTGATTTAGGGTGGTGTGTGCTGCTTGGATCTTTTGCCTGGCCCGCTCCGCTTTAACTGCTGCTTGTGCCCGTTTTGCCTGATCTTTTAGGGCCTTGATTCTTGCTTGTGCGGGTGTGAGGGGTTTGGCTGGGGAAGATTTAAATTCATTAAAGCGCATCGTGTATTTAGTACTCACCCGGTAGCATAATGACCCAGTGCTTCTGATCCCAGCAGGCAAAGAGCATGATCTCGTCTAACGGAAAGTCGGTATAGGGGATCTGTTGGGTTGCTAATATCTGACCATTGCCATCTTCGATGTTCAGTCGTGCTTTACCGTTCTCTACTGTCAGTTTGCTGCTGATGAATGTTTCCTCTTTGTGTAGACGCTGAAGATGACTACTAATTGCATCCATTAACCAATAGCAGCCTGCGGTGTCTGCCAGATACCGCGTACCATCCGTGAGCATGATGTTAGGCCACAAGGGGTAGTAGTACGCGGTTCCAATAAATTGCTCCAAATGATTCAAAAGCTGGGATTTCGTTAGCTTCATTTTTGCTATACCTCTTGTCCAACTATTTATGAGAGGGCAATTTGGGTATGGAATTTCCCAAAACCATGCTCGTTTGCTTCGTTTGACGGGTTTTTGGGATATCCATTTCAAAGCGACTGCGAAGTAAGTGGCTGGCTGTTTCAATGGCGGCGTCTAACGTACCCAGTTCAACCTCTTTTTTAATGAGGCCTAAGATTTCCACCACATGAGCTAAATCCCGTGCTTCGATGGCCGTTTTGCCGCTGGCTAATTCCAAAGCCTTGCTGCCATAAAACACCTGCACACAAAGCGTGCCACTGTTACTCGTAAACCACCAGGGTTTGATCCGCTTATCCCGTTCTACACTGCGAACATTTCCTTCTAGATCCTTAAGAGTCCGAAAGCGCTTCACCGTAAAGTTAGTACCCGCATTGCGTGCTTTGGCTAACTCCATCTGTTCCCAGAGCTTTTTGCTTAGTTTGTTCCTGCGCTCCACGACTGGGGGCTGATTTTTAGGCCTTGTCGCATCGGTTAATTTCAGGGTGTCTAGATTGCCCATATGTACTCCATATTTG
>Ga0214921_10007378_pt1 | contig 14685 bp, 12 predicted proteins | sample LL1505_MetaG_FD_177992 | JGI IMG/M metagenome (GOLD analysis project Ga0214921, IMG submission 177992) | Freshwater microbial communities from Lake Lanier, Atlanta, Georgia, United States - LL-1505 | ecosystem: Environmental > Aquatic > Freshwater > Lake | place: USA: Georgia | collected... | reverse complement strand
ACACCCTTGTAAATCTAGGTTCAGTGGTTATGGATGAGGTTCATTATCTAGCCGATAAGTTTAGGGGAGCGGTCTGGGAAGAAGTATTGATTCATCTGATGGAAAGCGTTCAAGTTGTTTCCTTGTCCGCAACGGTTTCAAATGCAGAAGAGTTTGGTGAATGGCTAGGGCAAATTCGAGGAACCATTGATGTGATTGTTAGTGAGGTCAGGCCAATACCTCTCTATCAGCACGTGCTTATTGGAAATAAATTGATTGATCTTTTTACAAAACCCGGACAGATAAATTCTGAGATTTTGAAACTGGAGAGCGAAGCCTTACGTAAAGTAAGGCATCGCTCTCGTTCTTCTCGTTGGATAGATGATTCACACAAGCTTTCACGCGCTGAAATAATTGAAAAACTTGATCGTATGGCGCTGTTGCCAGCGATTACGTTCATATTTTCACGAATTGGCTGTGATGCCGCGGTCAAACAATGTTTACAAGCTGGAATTCGATTGACTAATGCTGATGAACGCAAAGAAATTTTGGAAACAGCTAACTTGTACACTCAAAACCTTGCAGCAGAAGACCTGGAAATTCTTGGTCATGCGGAGTGGTTAGCCGCATTGGAGCGTGGCATAGCGGCGCATCACGCAGGACTTTTGCCAAGTTTTAAATCCGCAGTGGAAGATTTGTTTCAAAGGGGACTCGTTAAAGCTGTGTTCGCAACAGAAACTCTGGCTTTAGGGATAAATATGCCCGCTAAAACAGTAGTTTTGGAAAAACTCGTTAAATACAACGGTGAAGCACACGTGCCTATTACACCAGGAGAATTCACACAGCTAACTGGAAGAGCTGGAAGACGTGGCATTGATATTGAAGGAAATGCCGTTATTCAATGGTCCCCAAGTATTGATTCAGCAACTGCTGCCGGACTTGCTTCAACTCGTACGTATCCACTTCGATCATCATTTTCCCCAACATATAACATGGCCGTCAATCTAATTTCTAGATTTGGACGAGAACGTGCACGTGGCTCTTTAGAGTCTTCATTCGCTCAGTTTCAAGCAGACAGAGCGGTTATAGGATTAGTAAAGCAACAAAAACGAAATCAAAAAGCAATCGATGAATTATTGGATCAAGCCAACTGCCATCTCGGCAATTTTGCGGATTACGCCAGATTTAGGCGTGAGATAAAGGATCTTGAATCACTTCTAAGCAAGCGAGGTGGAAAAAGAACTTTTGACAATAGACAACGAGCTCACATGGAGTCCGAAATTGATGAGCTACGACGAGCCATGAAAAATCACGAATGCCATTCTTGCAATGATCGGGAAGCTCATGCTCGATTTGCAGAGCGCTCTGATCGATTGATTCGTGAAAATGAAGGTTTGAACAACCGTGTCATGAACAGAACCCATGTCATAGCAAAAACTTTCGATAAGATCTGCCATGTTTTAACGTTGCTTGGATACATTGAAGGCGAAAAATTGCTACCCCAAGGTTTGATTCTCTCAAAAATTTACGCTGAATCAGATTTGCTTCTCACAGAGAGTATACGTAGAGGCCTCCTTAACGATCTTAATCCGGCTGAAATTGTTAGCGTCGCATCCGCGATGATTTTCGAATCCCGCAGCCAGGAAGAAATGTCCCCTAAGATTCCTAACGAAAATGTTGCAAGCGCGTTGGCTTCGGTTACTCGAGTCTGGGCTGAACTAGAGGAACTTGAAATAGAAGTCGGTGTAAAAACTCAAAGATCACCAGATTTAGGTTTTTGTTACATGATTTATCGATGGGCTAACGGTTCTTCTTTGAATCAAGTTCTCAAAGGCTCGGACATGTCAGTTGGTGATTTTGTTCGCTCCACTAAACAACTCGTGGATCTTTTAGGTCAGATAGGAAATGCTGCGCCGGAATTGAATAAGAAATGTCGTGAAGCAGTAAAGTTAATTGATCGAGGGGTAGTTACTTACTTATTGGGGGATTTATGAGTTTGATGCTCTTAGATTCTGCTTCTCTTTGGTATCGGGCGTTTTACGGGATGCCCGATTCATTGCTTTCACCCGATGGAACTCCTGTTAATGCAATCAGAGGGTATCTCGATATGAGTGCTCGCTTAATTTCAACGTATAGACCAAAGAGATTAGTAGCATGCATTGAAGGAGATTGGAGACCTTCGTGGAGAGTGGAACTCTTTCCCGATTACAAAGCAAATCGTTTAGACGATGAAGGTTCCGAAGACGAACCTGACTTACTTGCTCCGCAGATTCCTGTGCTAATGGATGTTTTGGACGCGTTCGGAATCGCTGTCGTAGGGGTTGATGATTACGAAGCAGATGACGTTATGGCTTCCTATGCGCAACGTGAAGATGGTCCGATACGCATCGTTACTGGTGATCGAGATATGTTTCAGCTCGTTGATGATCACCGAGATGTAAAAATAGTTTATTTAGCTAAAGGTATTTCGGCACACGACTTGGTTGATTCAGCATGGGTCGCAAACAAGTACGGTATTCCAGGGGATAGATACGCTCTATTTGCGATGTTTAGGGGAGATGCATCTGATGGCTTACCAGGTGTAAAAGGCATTGGAGAAAAAGGGGCAGCAGTAATTTGTAATCATTTCGCATCCGTAGATGAAGTGATTCAAGGCGCCATGGATTCTCATGTTGCACTTACTCCCAATTTAGTTAAAAAGATATTGGAAGGTCGCGACTATTTGAAGATCGCACCAACTCTTGTTCAGTGTGCTCGCGATGTCACGCTTCCTTATGTTGATTTAGAATTGCCCAAAAAACCTGCGGATTTATCATCAATTTATGCGCTGCAAAAACAGTATGGATTAGGCGCAAGTATAGATCGAATGATTGCTGCACTCGGATGGTAAGTCTATTAATTGCAATAGTAAGCGGATTCGCGTTATCAGGTGCTTTTGCACCCATTGGTTTGTGGTTTCTCTTACCATTTTCAATTGCTCTTTTACTTTATGCAATTACAAAGACCAGAAGACCTTTTCTCGTCGCCTTTGTATTCGCCGCTTTATTTAATTTCCTGACTTTAAATTGGTCTGGCATATATGTAGGAATATATCCGGTTCTTTTTTTAATAATCTTGCAAAGCGTCTTTTATCTTCCACTCGGTTTCATCTCTTTCAAGCGAAATAGATATTCGCGTATTTGGTTAGTACTGCCGATACTGCTTACTGCCGATCAATTACGTTCAAATTTTCCCTTCGGCGGTTTTGGATGGAATCGGTTAGCCTTTAGCCAAGCAGATTCGCCATATGCACAGTCAGCCGCACTATTTGGTGATACAGCTCTTGCGTTTTTAGGGATCTCATTGGGTATCGTTATATATCTTTTGTGTGCTCGAGCTCAGCTATTTTCTGTAGCAATTCTTTGCCTAGTAACCACCGTCATGATTTTGTTGCCTCACTCATCTCTGAAACAGGGCAGTGCTTACGTACTAGCAATTCAAGGAAATGTACCGAAATTAGGTCTCGATTTTAATTCTCGCGCACAAGAGGTATTTGAATATCATCTAAAAGAAACTGCCATTGCATTACAGCAAATCAAGGATAAGCCCGATTTCATCCTATGGCCGGAGAATTCGGTTGACGTGGATCCATTCAATAATATTTCGGTAGGGGAGAAGATTTCTCAGTTAGCTGAACAGGCATCCACATCCATAGTTGTAGGCGCCGTATTAGATACTTCGTCAGGTCCGAAAAATGCGTCAATTATGTGGAATTCCCAAGGCGACGTGGTCTCTACATACATAAAAAGGTCCCTAACACCATTCGGGGAGTACATTCCATTTCGAAAATTGGCAGAATTAATTAGCCCGTTAGCAAAGAATGTGAAGGACTTTGTAAATGGAGAGGAAATTATTCAACATAAGACAAGCCAATCCATAATTGCGCCAATTATTTGTTACGAAGTAATAGATGATGAAGTCGTTAGGTCTTCATCGGTTAACTCTAATGTGATCGTCGTACAGACCAATAATGCTACTTTTGCAGATAGTGGACAGAGTAGACAGCAATTAAATATCACACGTATTCGAGCAATTGAAAATAATCGATGGATAGTAAGTGTTTCGACAACAGGCGTATCAGCAATTATCGATAATTTTGGAGCAATACAACAGATAACAAAACAGAACACGGCCTCTTTTTTATCGGGCGATGTCGTATTGATTACGGAAAGATCTCTAGCGAGCAAATTAGGAGGCTGGTCTGATGCAGTGTTGCTTATTGTTGCTTGGCTTTTGTACCTAGGAAAACGTCGTAAACATGCAAAATAGCGTTGTACTCATTCCAACTTATAACGAAGCTGACTCTATTGCGGATTTGATTCACAGTTTAATGAAAATAGAGATAGATGTCATTGTAATCGATGATAATTCACCTGATAGAACTTCGAAGGTAGTTAAAGATTTAGGTTTGGATCATGTTCGAGTAATTGATCATGGCGATAAGAATGGAATCGGCGCTGCATATATTGCGGGTTTCCAAGTGGCACTTGAGTTGGGTTATAAACTAATAGCCACAATGGATGCTGATGGATCACATTTAGCTACAGATCTGAAAAAGATGCTGTGCGAAGGTGATTCCTACGATGTCGTAATGGGTACGCGCTGGATGTCGGGTGGCTCAGTGCTCAATTGGCCTTTACATAGGAAATTACTCTCACATTTTGGTACCTGGTATGCAAAAAAGGTATTAGCTATGCCTTACAGGGATCTCACCGGTGGCTTACGAGTTTACAACGCGCAAGTTTTAAAGAAACTGAATATGAAATCAATTCGTTCTAATGGATATTGTTTTCAGATTGAAATGATAAGAGCCCTTTCTGAATTAAATGCCGAATTCAAGGAAGTTCCGATTCAATTTATTGAGCGCGAACTAGGCAAATCGAAAATGAGTAAAAAAATCGTAATCGAAGCCTTTGTTCGAGTAACTTTGTGGGGTTTTCAGCGCTTAGTTGGATACAACGCCGATAAGTTACATTATGTCAAGTAATCAAAAACTGCCATAAACGTATGCTTCTCACCCGAGTTCATTCTGCAAATGACTCGATGGGTGGGCAGGCACAAATGAGATTCCTATCCCCAAAGGCCCCATCAATACGACCAGTTGTGGGCCAGTACTTGCCACGCATACCAATGATTTCTCCCGGAATAAACCCGTCTAACATCTCTGGAAACGCAGCAACTTCACGGGGATATTTGCGATCCCATTGACTTGAAACCACATCTCCGGCGGTATGTGGTGCGTGAGCTAACGCAGAATCTTCATGAGCTATTACGCCATTTTGTATATCCATGATTTCGCCGTGAATAGAAATCATCGCGGAAACAAATCTTTCTATCTCAGCGATATCTTCGCTTTCAGTTGGTTCAATCATCAAAGTTCCAGCAACCGGAAAACTCATTGTGGGTGCATGGAAACCATAATCCATTAAACGTTTTGCTACATCATCTACTGTGACTCCAGAATCTCTGGTAATTCCTCGTAGATCCAAAATACATTCATGAGCTACACGCCCATTATTGCCGGTATATAAAACAGGATAATAAGGATTTAATTTCATTGCTATGTAATTGGCTGAAAGGATTGCAACTTGAGTAGCGTGTGTTAAGCCCTCTCCCCCCATCATTCGGATATAGGCCCAAGAGATTGGCAAAATACTTGCTGAACCATAAGGCGCCGAGCTCACTGGCCCAGGACCTGTTTTAGGGCCGGCTAGAGAATCCAGAGGGTGATTTGGTAAAAATGGTGCTAAGTGAGATCGGGAGATCACAGGACCAACACCCGGTCCCCCACCGCCGTGTGGGATACAGAAAGTTTTATGTAGATTCAGGTGTGAAACATCGGCTCCAAATTTGCCAGGCTGCGCTAAACCAACGAGAGCGTTCAAATTAGCGCCATCAACGTACACCTGGCCACCTGCGTTATGAACTAATTCGCAGATGTCTGAAATTGCGCTTTCAAATACACCATGAGTGGAAGGGTATGTCACCATAAGAGCCGCAAGATTGTTTTCATGCTCAGAGATTTTCAATCTTAAATCATCAAGACTGACATTTCCATGATCGTCGCAAGCGATAACAACAACCTGCATGCCTGCCATCACTGCACTTGCAGCATTAGTACCATGCGCACTAGATGGAATCAAACAAATAGTTCGTTGCTGATCACCTCTGCTGTCGTGATAATTTCTAATAGCTAATAATCCTGCGAATTCTCCCTGACTTCCAGCATTAGGTTGCAAGGAAACTGCGTCATAACCTGTAATTGTGACAAGCCAATCAGAGAGTTGTTGAATCAATTCTCTTGATCCAACACTTTGCTCTACTGGTGTAAATGGATGCAAGGAAGCAAACTCAGGCCATGTGACAGGTAACATTTCGGTAGTCGCATTTAATTTCATCGTACAAGACCCAAGTGGAATCATGGTCCGATCCAAAGCTAGATCTCGATCCGATAAAGTCCGAATGTATCGAAGCATTCCAGTTTCAGAGTGGTTTGTATTGAAAACTGGATGCTGTAAATAAAGAGAGGAGCGACGCAGAGACTGGTCAAAATGCATTGAATCTTGTATTTCTGGCACTTCAATATCGAAAATGGATGCCAATTTATTCAACGAAATAGAATCAGTTGTTTCATCGAAGGAAACACCCACGTGCGCCGCATCAACAATCCTTAAATTGATTTGATTTTCATGGGCCTTCTTGTGCAACTTAGCTGCGTCTTGAACCTTAATAGTTAGAGTGTCAAAAAAAGTTTTGTTAATAATGTCAAAATTATTAGCTGTCAGAGCTTCAGCAAACGCACTGGTTTGATTATGAATTCGTTGAGCAATGAGCTTTAAACCTACAGGGCCGTGCCACATCGTATAAAAAGCACTTATAACAGCGAGTAGAACTTGTGCTGTACATATATTGCTAGTCGCCTTATCGCGACGAATATGTTGTTCGCGAGTTTGTAAAGCCAATCTAAAGGCAGGATTGCCATGAACATCCACACTTTGACCAATTAAACGACCTGGAAGTGAACGTTCTAAACCATTTCGAACTGCCATAAAACCAGCATGCGGTCCGCCGAATCCCATTGGAACACCAAAACGTTGCGCTGAACCGATAGCAACATCTGCTCCCCACTCCCCTGGAGCTTTAAGAAGTGTGAGTGCTAAAAGATCTGTAGCTGCAATCAGAAATGCATCTTTTGAATGCACAGTTTCAGCCAGCTTTGAGTAATCATGTACCGAACCTGCTGTATCAGGATATTGAACAAGTACTGCGAAAAATTCAGATTGAGTTGAAATACCTTCTGTTGCGTCAAACTCTTCGATAACTATATTAAGAGGTTTGGATCGGGTAGCGATAACTGCTTTGGTTTGTGGGTGTACATTTTTGTCAATGAGAAAAACAGCATCGTCGCTTCCCTTGTAAGTTCGGCGTGTAAGCGTCATGGCTTCAGCAGCAGCTGTCCCCTCATCAAGCATTGATGCATTTGCTATTGGTAACGCTGTTAAATCACACACCGCTGTTTGGAAGGCGAAGAGAGCTTCAAGTCGTCCTTGTGAGATTTCAGGTTGATAAGGTGTATATGCGGTATACCACGCTGGATTTTCTAATACGTTTCTTAAAATGACCGGTGGAGTTATCGTTCCGTAATAGCCACAACCTATGTAAGAATCAAAAACAATGTTCTTGTCGGCTAATTTGCGAAGCTCTTTGATCGCTTGAACTTCATTGAGCGCATGTGGCAATGCATCACTTAATTTCTTTGTCATTGCTATGTTGCTCGGTACAACATCAGAAATAAAAGAAATCATATCTTTGTAGCCCAGAGCTTTGAGAAGTTCGTCTTCTTGTGAAGATGTAGGTCCAACATGACGACGCTCAAAAGATTCGTATTGAGAATATGAAGAAAATTGTTCTTCACGTGACATTATGTAAAACCCCTAATCTGCAAGCTCTTTTACTTCTTAGGGGAAGAATAAACCTCTTTAGGCGCCTTTGCGCTTTCTACGAAGGGACAATTCATCGTTACTTTCGCCACCTACAGTGTGACCGTCTAGTTCTCCGGAGAGCATTGAGAGCGAACCTTCGACTTCATGCCAAACTTTTCCGACAGCAATCCCAAATACGCCTTGACCGCCTGCGAGTAAATCTACGATCTCATCAGCATTGGCACACTCATAAATCGAAGCACCATCGCTCATAAGAGTTATGCGCTCTAATTCTGTGACGCCACGTTCACGCAGATGATTTACGGCAGTGCGGATATTTTGCAGAGATACACCCGCATCTAATAAACGTTTAACAATCTTTAACACCAAAATATCTCTGAAACCGTACAAACGTGTAGAACCAGATCCCCCAGCTGGTCTGATGCTTGGTTCAACTAAACCTGTGCGTGCCCAGTAATCAAGTTGGCGATAACTAATTCCAGCAGCTGAACATGCTGTTGCACCACGATAGCCAATGAGCTCGAAATCAGGTGTGGAAGTCATGAGGGGAAACTCAATTCTCTTGGGGAGTGGGATAAGAATAGGCTCATAGGCTCCCTAAACTCCGTTGCGACACTCCCAAAACCTATACTTGAGGTTGAAAGTTTTGATACCACCATTGACTACCCAGCAAAGTCTTCAGGGTTAATTTGATCGAGAAATTCGCGGAATCGCTCCATCTCAGAGCTCTCCCCTGAGGCATTTCGAGCATCTTCGGCAACATCATCGGGTATTTCTATGCCCACATTATCGAGTAGATCTGAATCCGCCAAGATATTGCTATGGGTTCGAAGAGCCAGAGCGATGGCATCTGAAGGTCTGGCAGAAACGCTTATAGCTTTGCCATCTTGATCTCTTATCAGCAAAGAAGCCATGAAAACCCCCTCTTCAATCGCTGTAACTTGAATAGCTGTAAGAGTTGCATCGAGAGATTCAACGATATCTTGCATCAAATCATGAGTGAGTGGTCGTGGTGGTGTAACTCCTTGCTGGGCAAAAGCGATTGCTGTCGCTTCTACTGCTCCAACCCATATAGGAAGAAAACGAACCCCATCAATCTCTTTCAATAAAACGATTGGTTGGTTAGAAGGCATCTCGATTCGAACTCCAACAACCTGCATAGCCACCATGGTCATAATTGTTTTTTGAATTTATCGAAGGCGATTTAATCCGCCACGCACTAACGATGCATGTAGACGAATTGAAAGCGAAGCAATTTCTTTTTGAACCTCTTGCGCCCGAGCCTTTGACTCAGCGCTTTTCTGCCTTGTTAAAGGAGTGATCACTTGCTCGATCAAGCCAATTTCGCGATCAGCGGCAGATTTGAAAGATCGAAGATGTCGCGGCTCGATACCAAAGGAATTCATCTCGGTAACAGCTTTACCAACAGCTAAAGCATCTCCATCGTAATGACGACCTCGTGGTGTGATTAAACCAAAGGACTCTAATTCCACTAGAGCGTTTTCAGTAAGTCCGCTTGCTTTAAGCAATTCTTCACGTGATAAACGCATTTCACTAGAGTCACCAAAAGCCGATGGAGCAATGTCACCATCAATTCTCGCCAATGAAGGACGAGGTGCTGCCACGCCTCCAGATGGTGCAGGTTCTAATCCACGGTCTAACGCGTCTAAATTTTCTTTGATAACTCGAAGCGGTAGGTATTGATCCCTCTGAGCAAGAAGCACGTAACGTAAACGCTCAAGATCTGTCCCGGTAAATTTGCGATATCCGGAAGGAGTTCGCTGTGGATCTATCAAACCTTCAGATTCGAGAAAACGAATCTTAGAAATAGTGATATCTGGAAAATCGCCACGTAATTTGGTGAGTACTTCACCGATGCTCAAATATGCGCGTGCTGGAACGCTCATTTCTTCTCCCCCAGAGATTTAATATGTGAATTTCCGAAAAATAATGCATGAAATTTTCCTATTTGTAACTCATCACCCATACGTAGAGCCTGCGAAGTAACAGATATTGAGTTCACATATGTTCCATTTAAACTATGCGAATCTGAAATCGAAAATCCATCAGTAGATCTAGTTATGCGAGCGTGTTTTCGTGAAACTGTTACGTCATCCAAAAACACATCACTCTCGGGGGAACGACCTATAGATACTTCGTCGTCATCTAATAAGAAACGAGAACCTTGTGCTGGACCGCGATGAATGACAAGCATTGCTCTATGTGAATCAGGTAAACAAACTTCCTCGATCATTGACTTTATCGAAGGATCTATCTTCTGTAGAAAATTTTCTGCCGCAGATACAACTCCCGGTGATTGGATACTGCGAAGACCTAGGTTAAGTGTGGAAGTTAGTTCGCGTTCATTTTCCGCTGCTGACACGAGCTTCCTCCCTTATTCCTCACTCTTTTTAGGCTCACCTTGAACTTAAGGGTGACACTAGGGGGATGCGGGCTTACGGGTCAAGCCGTAATTGCAGCGTAATCGGAGGCTGAAAGCAGGTTTTGAGGCTCTGAATCCACTGTAACTTCGAAAAGCCAACCTGCACCGTAAGGATCAGTGTTTATCGTTTCAGGAGATGAAGTTAAGTCTGCGTTAATCGCAGATACCTTGCCGGTAACTGGTGAATAAATTTCAGAGACACTCTTGGTTGATTCCACTTCACCGCAAACCTTGTCAGCAGTAATTGATTCACCCACTTTAGGTAGCTGTACATAAACAATGTCACCTAATGCTGCCTGGGCGTAATCAGTAATGCCAACTCGGTAGGTTAATGGCGAAGTTGCATTTGCAACCCACTCATGTTCCTTCGTGTACTGAAGTGAATCTGGAATCTGCGACATTGGGATCCTTGTCTGTGCCTTAGCTTAATCCTATAGGTGAGTTAACCTTAATCCTATTTATCCCAGTGAGTAAATACGTCAAGCCCGTATACGTATAGAGGAGTATCCCCCACAGAGCAAAACCCCAACCCGCAGCAAATGCGATGTGACCTACACGGGAATCGTGAGTCGCCAGAAGTAAGAGAGGAAAGGCATAGAGAAGATTAAAGGTGGCAGCTTTACCAAGGTAATTTACTTCAAGGAGTTTTATCTTTCGTAATTTCATAATGAATGTAAGTATCGCAAGTGAGAGATCACGGCTAAGTAAAACAAATAGAACCCATATTGGGATTGCGTCTCGGATAGAAAGAATTATGAGAGTTGCTAAAATGTAGATTCGATCGGCAGCCGGATCTAACATAGCTCCTAAAGCTGAGGTTTGATTCCAGGCTCTGGCCAATTTACCATCTAAATAATCTGAGGCACCTGCAAACATAAGAACAAGAATGGCTAACCCGTCTTGCTTGCTGACTAGTGCAAAATATATAAACAAAGGAATACCGAGTAGTCGCAAGATACTTAGAGCGTTAGGAATGTTAACGTTGTTATTCACAGTCACTCACACTAATTAATTCTTGTCTCGTTCTTTTACCCGTACTGCCACTTGAACTGGTGTACCCGGGAAAGTAAATTCCTCACGCAATCTGCGCTCAATAAAACGTCGATAAGAAGCTTCTATCCAACCGCTTGAGAACACAACAAATTTCGGTGGAGCAATACCTGCTTGAGTTGCATAATAAATCTTCGGTTGCTTTCCGCCTCGAACAGGCGGTGGTGTTGCTCCAATGAGGGCACCCAGAAAAGAATTGAGCTTCGAAGTAGGTACTCGTTTTTCCCACGAGTCAATTGCTGTGCGAAGAGCCGGGGCCAAGCGATCTCTATGCCATCCGGTCTTGGCAGCCACATTGACTCTCTGCGCCCATTCAACTTGATCTAAATGTCTATCGATTTCTCTATCTAATTGATCCCGTCGATCTTCATCAACTAGGTCCCATTTGTTCATGACTATAACCATGGCTTTTCCGGCTTCTTCAGCCATTGTAATGATTCGCAAATCTTGTTCTGAGATCGGTTCGCTGGCATCCAAAACAACAACTGCGATTTCGCAACGTTCTATCGCAGATTGCGTTCGAAGTGAAGCGTAATAATCTGTCCCACTAGATTGATTTGCTCGCTTACGTAAACCAGCAGTATCAATAAATCTCCACGTAGAACCACCGAATGTAATTAACTCATCTACTGGATCTCTTGTTGTACCTGCAACTTCAGAGACTATAGATCGTTCTTCTCCCGCTAAAGCATTTAAAAGCGATGACTTGCCAACATTTGGCCGACCAATGAGCGCCACGCGACGGTATCCGTCTTGAACTTGAGCTCTGCCAACTTCAGGAAGATGTGAAACAACTCTGTCAAGCAAATCACCGCTTCCACGTCCGTGTAGAGCAGAGACAAAGAATGGTTCACCCAAACCTAAATTCCATAGTGAGTGTGCGTCGGATTCTTCTCGTTCGCTATCTACTTTGTTTGCTATAAGTAAGATTGGTTTCTTGGCCTTGCGAAGTTCTTGCACTAAGACATCATCTTCATCTAATGCGCCAATTTGAGCATCAACTACAAAACAGAGTACATCTGATTGTTCCATTGCTATTTCTGCGCCAGCACTTACTTGTACAGAAATACCATCAGGTTTAGATTCCCATCCTCCCGTATCCATAACGATGAATCGTCTTCCGCCCCATTCGCATTCATATTGAACACGATCGCGTGTGACACCAGGTGTATCTTCGACAATCGCCTCTCGCCTGCCTATAAATCGATTTATTAACGTTGATTTACCCACGTTAGGTCTTCCCAAAATGCCAACAATCGGTAAACCCAAAAGATTTCGTTCTCTCAAAAGTTCCCATACGCGCTCTACTGTCTCTTCTAAATTGAGTAGAGTGGAATCGATTAATACAGCATCTGGCGCCATAGATAATGGTGAAACTTTACGTGTTGAATCAATGAGGTCACGACCATCTAATGAGTTTCTCACTTCATCGGTAGAAACCCCAGAAATTTCGGATTCTCGTCTCATCGCACGCGCTTCTAGATCAGCAGTTAAATAGAGCTTCAGCGGAGATTCTGGAGATACAACTGATCCAATATCTCTGCCTTCAACAACTATTCCACGGGGAGCACTCTTTATGTATTGTCGCTGGATATTCAAAAGCTCGTTTCGAATTTCAGGAATTGCAGCAATATGACTTACGCGTTCAGTAACCTCTAACGAGCGAATCGCATCATTAACATCTGTATCGCCAACTTTCAAAATGGGATTTTCAGGATCGCAATTGAATTTCAAGGGAAAATGTTTAAGTAATTCAAGTAATTTATATGGATCCTGCTCATTCTTTTCTAAACTCAGCCACGTAATGCCTCGGTAGAGGGCGCCTGTATCTAAATAATTCCAACCGGCTCGGTGCGCAACTATTTTTGCCGTACTCGATTTACCGGCTCCGCTGGGACCATCAATAGCTACAACGATTCCCATAAGATAATTCTACGGCCAATAAGGATCTTTATTTACTCGTTGAATGCACTTTCCAGTGCTTTGAAATCAAATATTCCTGCAGTATTTTCGCCCTTTTCTCATCAAGAATAGATAATGTAACCAATCCTGTATTTTGACCTGGAGTATGTTCGATTGAGACATCTTCGATATTTACATTGGCACTTGCGCAGTCGTTGAATATCGCTGCTAATTGACCAGCTTTGTCATCAATGACTACATGTAGATATATATACCTACGAGATGTACTTCCATGTTTTCCTGGTATCAATGAACGACCCTCGTTGCCATTCTCAATGAGAATCTGAGCTTGATTTGGATCCGTGAGAGCGCGTTCGAGCATCTCAATCTGAAGGCGAAGTTGCTTCAGGATCTGAGAAACATTGGAAGAATTTTCACTAAGAATCTCCCGCCATAAAATTGCATCAGAATCAGCTATACGTGTGAGATCTTTAAATCCTTGCCCAACCAGATTGAGCCAGGATCTATCTGCCTCTCTCAATTGTCCAGCGATAAGACTTGCGATTACTTGTGGTGCATGTGAGAGCAGCGCCATGGCTTGGTCATGCTCATCTGCATCCATTTCAAGCGCCTGAGCTCCGCATAGATTTATTAATTCAAGAGCTAATGCCCGAGATTGATTCGAGCTGGAGGTCGATGGACAGAGAATCCATGTTCGACCAACAAATAAATCTCCTCGAGCAGATTGGGGGCCTGAAACTTCTCGACCTGCCATCGGATGTGTCCCTACGAAACGCGTCGAAATGCTAGTTAAAGCATCAACTTCAAGTTGAGGTTTAGATTTTATACTTAGAATATCTACAAATGTGGATGAGGGATTCAACTCCTTCTCTCGCTCTAATACAGATTTGAATGCACTGGGTGGAGTTGCAAGAACAACTACATCAAAAGTGTGCCCTTGATCAAAAGAACGGTCAGGATCGACCAAGGATTGAGCTAATGCCTGGGCTGAAGAGTCAGAATCCACCATCAAAACTGGGATATTTTTATTAGAAAGTGCCAAACCGATCGAAGTTCCTATTAAACCCGAACCTATGATTTTGACGGAGTTAATTGCCATATAAAGGCCCTACTGAGCTAAATCTTTTCGCAATACGGCAGCGCCATGAAGGTAAATATGTTCAATTTCTAAAGGTGATCGTTTGGTGGTGCAATGCAGCATTACTCGGATTGTTCGAGGAAGTGCGCCAGGAACGTCGATTTCTTGAGCGCACAGGAGCGGAACAGATTGAAAACCAATTTCACGAGCTGCACTGGCAGGAAAAGCCG
>Ga0214921_10007377_pt1 | contig 14691 bp, 11 predicted proteins | sample LL1505_MetaG_FD_177992 | JGI IMG/M metagenome (GOLD analysis project Ga0214921, IMG submission 177992) | Freshwater microbial communities from Lake Lanier, Atlanta, Georgia, United States - LL-1505 | ecosystem: Environmental > Aquatic > Freshwater > Lake | place: USA: Georgia | collected... | reverse complement strand
ATGAAGGTCAAGCGCCCGCCCTCGGCCTTCTTGTCTTGTGCCATATGATGGACAAGACGTTCGGCCCTAAACGGCATTCCGGGCAGACCCGCAATGTCGGTCGGCAGGCCGCTGGCGGCGATGGCACGGCTAGCCCGCTCGGCATCCTGCCCTGAGCATAGGCCCTGCAAGACTGAGAAGCGGAAGGCTTGGGCACAACCGATGGCCACCGCCTCGCCATGCAGCAATTCCCCATCAAAGCCGATCTCAGCCTCTAGGGCATGGCCGAAGGTGTGGCCCAGATTAAGCAGGGCGCGGCGTCCGGCCTCTTTCTCATCCTCAGCGACGATCTCTGCCTTCATAGCCACACAGCGCGCGACGGCCTCGGCCAAGGCCGCTGTTTCCCGCGCGAGAACTGCAGGCGTATGGACCTCGAGCCACTCGAAGAAGGACGCATCACCCAGCAGGCCATATTTCAGCACCTCGGCAAATCCGGCCCGCATCTCGCGGTCGCTGAGACTGTCCAGAACGGTCAGGTCGGCCAGCACCAGACGCGGCTGATGGAAGGCCCCGATCAGGTTCTTGCCGCGCGGGGTATCAATGGCCGTCTTGCCGCCCACGGAAGAGTCGACCTGCGCTAAGAGCGTGGTCGGGATCTGCACGAAATCGATGCCGCGCTTATAGATCGCCGCTGCAAAACCGGCCAAATCCCCAATCACGCCGCCGCCAAAGGCCACGATCAGGTCGCCGCGATCCAGCTCCAGCGCCAGCAGTTGATCCGACAGGACCGCCAGTTGCTCAAAGCTCTTCGACGCCTCCCCTGACGGGACCGTAATCACATCAGCCTTGATGCCAGCCCTAGCAAAGGAGGCGGCCAGCCGCTCGCCATGAAGGAATTGGACCGACGCATCTGCTACCACAGCCACACGCCGCGACTTTAAGAAGGGTAGGATCTGCTCGCCCGCCTGATCCAATAGGCCAGGACCGACCAAGACATTATAGGCACGCGCGCCAAGGCCCACTGGGACCGTTACAACCGTCATAGGGGATGGGTTTCCTGCCAAGTCGCTAAGGCGGCCAAGATCTCGTCCACGGCGGCACCATGAGGCGTATCGCCGGTCTTCACCGTAATATCAGCCTCGGCATAGATGGGGTGTCGCACCTTGGCCAAGGCCTCCAAGACCTCGCGAGGGTCCTTATCGCGCAGGAGCGGTCTGGTGTCCTTGCGTCCAACGCGGCGCGCCAAAAGATCGATATCGGCTTTCAGCCAAACAGACAGGGCCTTTTCTTGGACCAGTTTGCGGGTTTCTTCATTGATGAAGGCCCCGCCGCCGGTCGCCAAGATATGGGGCGGTTCTTCGAGCAACCTTGCAATCACTCGGCGCTCGCCTTCACGGAAGGCCGGTTCGCCCATCGACGCAAAGATGTCGGAAACGGTGCGGCCCGCCGCCCGCTCGACCTCATCATCAGAATCGCGAAACGGGACGCCCAGCGCAACCGCCAGCCGCCGTCCGACGCTGGATTTCCCAGCCCCCATCAGGCCGACAAGGGCAATGGTGCGAGTCAAAGGGCCTAGGGGACTGGTCACAGTCCACCGCCGCTAAGGATGCTGGCGACCGGTTCAGGGTCAGCCGAGGTCAGGGTCTTTTCCATAGAACCGGCACATTACACGACAAACGCTCGCCACGCCAAGGGATGGGACATGGGATCGCCATTATGCTGCGGCTAGACTTGCCCGAACACATATCTTTCATGGCATACTCAAGAGCACGGTGATTTGGAGAGCAGACAGTGAGCCTGATGATGCGAACCTCCGGTTTGGCCCTAGTGCTTTCAATGATGGTCCTCACTGGTGCCCATGCTCAGCCGGTGACAGACCCCGCTGCAGTCGCACAGCCCTTGCTGGCCGCGACCCAAGAGGCGGAGAAACCAGCCGAAACGCCGACGGATTCCATGGCCGACGCGCCGATCCTGCTGGAACCTGCAGAGGCCGCTCCGACACGGCCCGTGGGCGCAGCGGTCCAGGTGACAGCCCTCTCAGCCCCCGACATCTTTTCTCCCGGTGCCCGAAATACCGGACTGAGCGCCGACCTTTGGAAGGGTAGCGCCGCCGATATGGCCCGCGAGATCTTGCCTCAGATTGGCATGAAGCCCCTATCGCCCGCGGCGGCAGCCTTGGCGCGGCGCGTTCTGTCGACCGGCGCTCAGGCCCCCGATGGGGCCTCATCTGACTATGACCTTGCCGCTGCCCGCGCAGGCGCGCTGCTTGCGCTGGGTGATGCAGCGGGCGTTGAGGCCATGCTCGAGCGGACCTCTGGCGTGGCGCAAACCCCGGCCCTCGCCAAGGTTTCAGCAGAGGCGGCGCTTATCCTCGGCCATCCTGAAAAGGCCTGCCAGATCGGCCAAGCCTTGGGTGCTGAACGCGACGCCCCCTATTGGCTGAAACTTCGCGCCTTTTGCCTGATGGTGGGTGGCGAAGGGGCTGCAGCGCAACTGACCCTCGATCTGTTGCCGCCGTCAGCCGAAGACGCCGATTTTGCCAAGATGATGGCGGCTGTGATGGCTGGAACGCCGATGACCGGCCCAGCCTCCTTGCGCAGCGGTCTAGACATGACCCTCTCTCGCGCCCTGAAGCTGGACTTCACGGCGGCCATGGCCCAAGCGCCAGCGGCGATGGTGGTCGCGATCTCGCGAGATGAGGCCGCCGACCCTGCCCTGCGCATGGCGGCCGCTGGACGCGCCGTTCGGATGGGGGCCAATGTCAGCGCCGTCTACGACACGGCAACCTCTCAGCCCCTGCCTGCGCCAACGGCGGCTGGCCAAAGCGATCTATCCGCGCCGCCACCGATCAATGTCCCTGCCTTGCTCGCCATCCCCGGGGCAGCGACCGAAGCGCGGCTCCTAGCCATTGGTCGCGAAACCCTGGACCTCACCCAGCGCGATCAGGTGGTGGTCGGTTTGCTCAAGCGCTCACGGTCGCTCGAAGATTTTGTCGCCCTGTCGCGCCTTAGCCGCCCGCTGATTGCCTCGCTGGTCGAGGCCCAGGTGCCATCAGCAGACCCGGTCCTTTTGGCAACGGCAGCCGTTCTTTCCGGTGATCCTGTCTCTGCGCGTCGTCTGCGCCAAGCCCTCCCGGCAGATCTGGTCAATGAGCAGGTTCTGATCCTCGATGCTTTGATGTCCGCCGCCACGCCACCCAGCGCGCCGGGACAGGCCGCCGTCGTGGCAGGCTTGGTCGAGGCAGGGCTGTCGCCGGTCTCTGATCCGATGCGCCAACGTCGGCAAGGGGCTGCGGCCTTGACCGCCGCCTTGTCAGAGCCCCTGCCCGCCCCGATCCGAACCCGTCTGGCCCAGTTTGCCTTGCCCAAACATGAGGCCGCGACCAGCCGTCTGATGGCCCTTGATATGGCCGCCGATGCGGGATTGAAGGGTGAGACGGTTCTGGCCGTGCTGGCCATCGCTCAGAGCGCGGGCGCGAACGGCCCAAACATCGCTGATCGGCTCAGCATCGTGCGAGGCCTCCAGCGAGCGGGTATGGCAGACGAGGCCAGCGCCTTTGCCATCGAGGGCATGGTCTTGATGCAGGGATATAGCGTCCCGCCAGCCGCGCCGAAACCGGTTGCAAAGCCCGCCCCCAAAGCCAAGCCTAAAGCCAAATGAGCGGCGAGGGCTGGCTCGATGCGTTCTTGGAGATGATGGCTGTCGAGCGTTCGGCGGCGAAGAACACGCTGGCCGCCTATAGCCGCGACCTTGCCGATGCGCAGCTCTTTCTAAAGGGTTTGGGATCTGATCTGGCCAAGGCCTCTGCCGAGCAGGTTGAGGCCTATTTCGAAGCGCTTGGCGAACGCGGGGCATCGCCTGCGACCGCGTCGCGCCGTCGTTCGGCCCTTCGGCAATTCTATCGGTTTGTGCTGGGCGAGGGCTGGCGCGAGGATGATCCCTCCCACCGCGTCGATGCGCCAAAGCGGGGGCGGCCCTTGCCCAAGATCTTGACCCGAGAAGAGGTCGAGCGGCTGATCGCGGCGGCACCTTCTGTTGAAAAGGGCAAGGAGGAGGCCGGGCTTCGGCTCGGTTGCATGATCGAACTGCTCTATGCGTCCGGCTTGCGCATTTCCGAACTTCTGGCCCTGACCCAAGCCTCCGTAGCGCGTGACCCGGCCTTTGTGATCGTCAAGGGCAAGGGCGGTAAGGAACGGCTAGCCCCTCTGAACGGTCCAGCGCGTGAAGCGGTCAAGGCCTACCTGCCCCATCGCAAGTCCTTCTTTCCCAAGGGCGTGGCCGATAGCCCGTGGCTGTTTCCTTCGCGCGGGATCGGCGGACGTCTTACCCGTCGCCGGTTCGGTCAGTTGCTCGATGGGGCGGCTCTGGTTGCGGGCATTGACCGGAGCAAGGTCAGCCCCCACGTCCTGCGCCACGCCTTTGCCACGCACCTGCTGGAAGGCGGGGCAGACCTTCGCACCGTGCAAAAGCTGCTTGGCCACGCCGACATCGCTACGACACAGATCTACACCCACGTTACCGAGGGCCGACTGCGCGAGGTGGTGGAGACGAGCCATCCCTTGTCGCGCACACGGACTAAAGGGATCTAAGGCTTGAGACCTGCGGGCGTCCAGTCAAAGGCCATGAACAGGTTGCGCTGGGTCTTAGAGAAGTTGTCGTCGGTCAAGAGATAGAGCCTGAGCCCGCCGCCCTTGCGCGCAGTCGCCTCAATCCCTTCGAAATTATCGACGTTCAGGGGCGGTGTGAGCTTCAGTTCATCGACGATCCGAGGATGGGCCAAGGCCGGGTTGCGGACTATCTCAAGGGCGATGCTGCTGATCTTCAGGGTCGCATTCCAATTATGAAACAGAAGCAAAAGGTCACCGTTGGGAGCCTCACGCAGGGCCGACAATCGATAGCCTGCTGGCGGCTTTGGCAGGTTCGAATGTTCGACACAGACTGACTTCAGATGACAGAGCCATACTGTTCCGGGCTCAACCCCCACCCAATAGGCATCGGGGCCTTGCGCGGCGGCGAGGGATAGTCCCTCCATCCCGTCATTATCGCCCATGGCGATATCGGGCTTGGGCATAGGCTTGGGCGGCCCCCCGGCAGCGGGATAGAGCCAGATGCGGTGATCGCGTTCAAAGCTGACCATCTGGTCGCCATTGGGCCACCGCACAACCCCTTCGGCATCACCCTTACGTTTGCTGGCAAGGGGCTGACCATCCAGACCTGTGAGGGTCTGAAGGCGGGCATGATCAATGCCCGCTAGTCTGCCCTGATCCAGAACCAAACGCCCGGTCAGAAGATCGCCGCTGTCGGTCACCGCCGTAAGCTGCCCATCGTCGGTCAAGCTCAGATCAGACAGACCGCCGAAATGGTCACTGCCCGGACTGGTCATGGCGACGCCGCCCGCATCGGCGAAATGGCCGACCGAGGTGACGCTCACATCAGCGTCATTCAAGGGAACGGCAACCGACTCAATCCGGATCGGTCCATTGACCGCGCTCTCAGACTCGGCCCTCGCCCCGCAGGCTTGAAGTAGCAGGCCGACCGCGAGAATGAGGATCGGCCGAAGGGTCATGCCCCAGCTACAGCCCCACGAACGGCCTTAAAGGTCGTTTTTGCGGACCCCTTCAAGGCGGGCGGCCCCTGAGTATTGGGCGGCGCGGCCAAGAGATTGGCCCGTTTGGCCACCCGCTTGGGTTCTTCTTCGAACAGGCTGGCGAGCTGTTCGGTAATGGCTCCGCCCAGTTGCTCAACATCAACGATGGTGACGGCGCGGCGATAGTAGCGGGTCACGTCGTGGCCGATGCCGATGGCGATCAGTTCGACCGGTGAGGCGGTCTCGATCTCAGCAATGACCTGACGCAGGTGACGCTCCAGATAGTGGCCTGAATTGACCGACAGGGTGGAGTCATCGACCGGCGCCCCATCCGAAATGACCATCAGAATCTTGCGCGCTTCGGAGCGGCCAATGGTGCGCTGGTGCGCCCAGATCAGGGCCTCGCCGTCGATATTTTCTTTCAGCAGGCCTTCACGCATCATCAGGCCCAGATTGCGCCGCGCCCGTCTGTAGGGGGCATCCGCCGCCTTATAGATGATGTGGCGCAGATCATTCAGGCGACCCGGCGTTGGTGGCTTACCGGCCTTGATCCATTCGTCGCGGGTCGAGCCGCCCTTCCAAGCGCGGGTGGTGAAGCCCAAGATCTCGACCTTGACGCCGCAGCGCTCGAGGGTCCGGGCTAAGATGTCGGCACAGACCGCAGCGACCATGATCGGACGGCCCCGCATGGACCCAGAATTATCGATCAGCAGGGTCACGCAGGTATCGCGAAACTCCGTGTCGGACTCCTGCTTGAACGACAGGGGCGCGGTGGGATCGACGATCACGCGGGTCAGACGCGCAACGTCCAGCATCCCCTCTTCCAGATCAAAGGACCAGGAGCGGTTCTGCTGAGCCATCAAACGCCGCTGGAGGCGGTTGGCCAGACGCGACACGACACTCGACAGATTGGCCAACTGCATGTCGAGATAGGCCCGCAGCCGCGTCAATTCCTCGCCATCGCAGAGCTCATCGGCATCGACGGTCTCATCAAAGGCGGTGCTGAAAATCTTGTAGGACGGCTCTTTCGCGCCATTGTCCTTGAAGTCCGGCCGAGCGGGCTTGGCACCATCACCCACTTCGGGTGACTCGTCGCTCATCTCGGTTTCGCCGTCTTCGGTCTCGGAGGACTGGTCCTCGCCCGGCTGGCTGTCGCCTTCGGAGGGGTCGGTCTCTTCCATCGAGGCCCCTTCGGGGCTCTCGCCGGTGCCTTCGCCGTCGTCGCCCTCGTCCTCTTGCGGCTGGTCCTGTTCCTGCTGGTCCTGATCGCCCTGCTCGGTGGCGTTGGCCTCGTCCTCCTCGCCCATATCCAGATCGCGCAGGATCTCGCGGGTGATCTTGCCAAAGGCGGACTGGTCGTCGATGGCCTTAGCCAAGCGGTCGAGGTCTGCACCAGCCTTGGCCTCAATATCGGCGCGCATCAGATCAACCAGCTTGCGCGCGCCCTCGGGCGGCGCATCGCCGGTCAAGCGCTCGCGCACCATCAGGGCTAGAATGTCGGCCACGGGCGCGGTTGCCCGGTCATCCATCCGCGCCAAGCCCTTGCGCTCGATAGCAGCGTCAAGAACGACATTGAGGTTTTGCCGAACCCCGGCCAAGGCGTTGGAGCCGATGGCCTCGATCCGGGCCTGTTCAACCGCCTCATAGATGGCTGAGCCCTGCGGCGAGGCGGGACGCAGGCGGGCATGGGCCGCAGCATCATGATGGGACAGGCGAAGGGCCATCTGATCGGCCAGACCGCGAATACGGGCTGCCTCTTGCGGCGGCAGATCGCGCGGCGGATGGGGCAGGATCAGCCTTTTGCCGACAAGGCTCGGTCCATCGCCCGAATAGACGACGTCCAGATCGGACAGCTCCGCCAAGGAGCGGGCGGCATTGGCCAGCGCGCGCTTGAACGGTTCAACGGGAGATTCAGATTTATTGTTCGCCATGGTTCCTCAACATAGGCCGAGGAATGGGGGACGAAAAGCGTTTCAGGCCAGTCCGCTGCGACCAATTGCGTAAAAACGCTCTGAACGCTGCTTGCGAAGCTCTGCGGGGGTCAGGGTCATGAGCAGCTTGAGCTCTTCTTCCACCACATCGCCCACCGTCTGGATGGCCGCATCGGGATCGGAATGGGCCCCACCGGCCGGTTCTGGGATGATCCGATCAACGATTTTCAGGCCGATCAGGTCTTGAGCCGTGATCTTCATAGCCTCGGCGGCATCCTTAGCCTTGCTGCCATCGCGCCACAGGATAGAGGCGCAGCCCTCGGGCGAAATGACCGAATAGATCGAATGTTCGAGAATCAGCACCCGATTGGCTCCGGCCAGCGCAATAGCCCCGCCCGATCCGCCTTCGCCCGTCACTGTGGCGATCATCGGCACGTTCAAGGTCAAGCCGCGCTCGGTCGAGCGGGCAATGGCCTCGGCCTGTCCGCGCTCTTCGGCACCAATGCCCGGATAGGCCCCGGCCGTATCGACAAAGGTTATGACCGGCAGGTTAAACCGCTCGGCCATATCCATCAGACGCACAGCCTTACGATAGCCTTCGGGACGGGCCATGCCGAAATTATGCTTCAGCCGCGTGGTGGTGTCGTGACCCTTTTCGTGGCCCATGACCAGCACGGGCAAGCCCCGAAACCGGCCGAGGCCGCCGATAATGGCCTGATCATCGGCAAAACATCGGTCGCCGCGCAGCTCAACAAACTCTTCGATCAACCCGTCGACATAGTTGATGAAGTGCGGGCGCTCAGGATGGCGGGCAACTTGGGTCTTCTGCCAAGGGTCAAGATGGGCATAGGCCTCGTGGCGCAGCTCATCGGCGCGCGCGCGAAGGGCACTCAACTCGCCGTCAAAGGCTCCCGCACCCGCCGTGTCCGACAGTTTCGACAGCTCGTCGATCTTGGCTTGAAGATCAGCGATCGGACGTTCGAATTCGAGATAATGGGTCGCCATGAGTCTCTTGAGCTTGCCTTGACCAACGAAGCGGCAAACTAGGCCTGTTCCCGTTTCGCGACAAGGGAGAGGTTTTGTGAGCGTTTATGAAGGCAACAAGGCCCTCACCCAACCCTCTCCCTCAGGGAGAGGGCTTATCGTTTCTAGCCCTCGCCCCCTTAGGGAGAGGGTTGGGTGAGGGGGTGTAATCCCACCGCTATCAACCGCGTTCCCGCGAAGGCGGGGATCTAGCGGGTCGTTTACAATCTGCGTGTAAGGATCTGGGTCCCCGCCTGCGCGGGGAGCAAGGATTGTGGGGGAAGGAAACAAGTCCCCCTACGGCGCTACGCGCCACTTCCCCCAAAGGGGGAAGATATAAAACTTCAAAATCTTCCCCCTCTGGGGGAAGTACCGGCGCAGCCGGGGTAGGGGGTAGGCCCCTCCCCTACAGCCCGTAAACCTCGGCAAATTCGGGGTCCTTACCCGCGATCTGGCGGGCGCAATCGACCAAGACCTTGGCCTGTTTCCAGGTCGCGTCATCCTGCATCTTGCCGTCGATCATAGCCACGCCGCTGCCGTCTGGCATGGCCTCAAGGATCTTCTTCGCAAAGGCCACCTCGCCCGGATCAGGACTGAATACGCGCTTGGCCACCGCGATCTGATCGGGATGCAGGGTCCAGGCTCCGGCACAGCCCATCAGAAACGCATTCCGGAACTGCTGTTCGCAGGCGTCCAGATCGGCAATATCACCGAACGGGCCGTAAAAGGCCTTCAGGCCATAAGCCGCCGTCGCATCGACCATCTTGGCCATGGTGTAGTGCCAGAGGTCCTGCTGTACCGACACGCGCGGCGAGCCGTCAGCTTTAGGGTCTTCGATGACGCGGTAATAGGGGTGGCCACCGCCGACGCGAGTGGTCTTCATACCGCGCGAGGCCGCCAGATCGGCGGGGCCGAGGCTGATGCCCTGCATCCGCGGACTGGCGGCGCAGATGGCTTCAATATTGTTGACGCCCTCGGCGGTTTCCAAGATGGCGTGAAGTTGGATCGGCTTGGTCACGCCATGGCGGGCTTCGAGCTGGGCCAGATATTGGTCCATGAAATGGATGTCCCATGGCCCCTCGACCTTAGGGACCATCATCACATCAAGACGATTGCCGACGCCCGCGACGATCTCGCTGACATCATCCATCAGCCAAGGCGAGTTCAAACAGTTGATACGGGTCCAGAGCCCGACGCCCATGGCGGCAAAATCGGTGGCATTGGCCATCTCGATAAAGCCGCGCCGCGCCAAGGTCTTAGCGTCTGCCGGAATCGCATCCTCCAGATTGCCGAGAATCACATCCACCGTCGCGGCGATCTGAGGCACCTTTGCCCGGACCTTTTCAAGGTGCGGCGGAACGAAATGGATCATCCGCTCCACCCGAGGCGGAATCTCACGCAAGGGCGCAGGCGCGCCGATGGCCAAGGGCTTGAAATAGTTGCGCGGCGTTTTCATGATCAGGCCCTTCCAGACGTTTAGAACCTCGTTTTGGCGCCCCTATGCCAAAGGGTCAAGATGTCCGGACATTTAACGGCGCGGCCAGCCTCTAAGGTCTATGCGCTGACCATTGACGATCAAGCCTAACAATCGCGCTCGACCATCAAGGCCAATCGACAGGACCGCTTGGGTCTTGGGCGGTCCATAGACGCGCCGAAGGGCCGCGCGAATGACTATGGCCTCCGCTTCGGTGGCGTGGAACTGGTCTATGCCGATCTGAGTCCGGATCGCTATCCCGTTTGCCCAAGGACGACAGGACGCCGTTCCCATCACGGCAAGTCTGCCTGTTGATTTGGCATCCATCCCGCTAGCCCAAGCATCAACGCCTTGCCAACGGTGTCCTTCGTCCGCGTCCCCAAGCGCGCCTGCGCCTCGAACGGGTAGGATCGAAAGCCAGTGGCCACCGAAAATCAGTACTCTGTCTTTGTTGCCGACAGGTGTCGGGCAGATTGTGTCTGGCGGAAACAGGTCCTCAAAAACGAGGGGTGAGTTGTGGCTGTGTTCGAGTTCAAAAGGATCAATGCCCACCACACTCATAGTCACTTCATGACCGGCAAGACGTTGATAGCCCTCCCAGCCGATGCGCGTCGCCACGGCCGCCACCAGAAATGCTGACGCGAAAAGGATTGGACGGGCCCGACTCATAGCGGCACCGACATGATTTTATTTCGTCGTAAAATAACAAGACCGACGCCAAGGAGCAGAAGGCAGGCGATCAAAAGACCCGCCACCACCCCGGACCAAGCCAGCCCTAGACCTACAAGTCCCGCGCAGAAGACGCTGACAAAGGCCGCTATCGCGATGCAAAGGCCAATCGTATGCCGCGTCTTGAAGGCGATATAGAACAATATCGACGCCTCGGCGATCCAGACCCCACCCAGCGTCAAGGTGCCGACCAGATCCAAGGGCTGGATTGAAATCAGCAGCAAACAAGCGAGACTGAGAGAGCCAAGCCAACCAAACACTATGGCAGCGGAAAGTTGGTGCTCATTCGAATCCCGTTCTGAAAATCTAGCCAAACCGACATAGAGCGTTATCGACATGAAAATTAAGGAACATATATAAGAAACGAAATCATCAGGAGGATTAACACCATCAGTTCCAATAACTCCGAGATTTACTGAAACAAAAAATATAATATAAAAGCATAAAAAATTATCACATGTTATTAAAATTGTTTTCTTCATGTCAATTTTTATGTCTAAATAATTAAATTTCAAATTATTTTTTATTTTATTAAAAATATTTATCATGTAAAATATTAACAAAGGCAACATATAGGTAAATTTATTTAGCCATAAGTTATCATTTTTGAGAGAAAAAATCGAAATGATAAAAATTATAAGCCAAGAAATGGTCGTGATTATACTTGATCCGGATACAGCGATTAAAAAAACACCCGTTGCCAATGCGAGGAAAAATCCCGATCTATCCTCCGCCACATCAAAAGCCTGCGACATATGCCCCAACATTGCGGCGAAGCTCAGGCTCGCGAGTGCAAGGAGGATGTCGCTCACGAACGGTTTTTGATGTTTGCTAGCCCATGCGGCTGCACCAGCGGTCGCTGCAAAGACGCCAACTGAGAGGCCAAAGCTCAGAAGATCTGACGCGCCCATCCAGCAGGATGCGATCGATGCAGCAATGGCCAAGCCAAGCAGAACGCTCGCGACTAAGAACAGAACTGGCACCGCCTCGCCCAGCCAACCCTGCGCGCGCGCGCTGTCCTCAATTCCTTGATCGACCATAGCGCCATTCCCAGATTAACCGTGAAACGCTAGCACGCCGTCTCAGATTGTCAAAACCTATGGACGCAAAAACAAAAAGGGCCAGTCCAGCGGACCAGCCCTTTTCGATAATCAGATGACTTAAAAGGCTTAGGCGGCGGCTTGCGCGGCGATCTTTGCCTTGAGCTGGCGCTTGATGCGCACGGCGCGCAGCGACAGGTCGGCGTCGGGCGCCTTGACCAAGAACACGTCCAGACCGCCCCGGAAATCCAAGGTCCGCAGAGCGGCGTTGGTAATACGCAGACGGAAAGACTGACCCAGCACTTCGGACTGAAGCGTTACGGCCTTGAGCGCGGGGAGGAACCGGCGCTTGGTCTTGACGTTAGAGTGGCTCACATTGTTGCCGACCATAGGGCCAACACCGGTGAGTTCGCAGCGGCGCGACATCGCTCAAACCTTCGAAAAAGAAACAGGGACCCGCGAAAGGGCTTCCGCGAGAGAGGGGGCGATATAGGCCACCTGCGCCGTACACGTCAAGGCCAAGGATGAGTTTCTGCCTCATTGTCTTGTGTAGCCATCAAACGGCCCCGTTTTGAGCCGCAGTAAACATCTGGGCAGTGAGTCTCTCACGGCCCTTCAACCCTGTCACAGACTTAGCCTATAAGTGATCCAAATTGTTTCACTCGGAGTCCCTTCATGACCGGCCGCAGCCGCTCTATCGCCTCATGCTCTGCCGCCCTTGCCGTGGCGCTGGCGACGCTCGCCTCGCCGGTCCTTGCGCAGGGTGACACGCCTTTAGTCCCCGAGGCCAAGGCCATGAAGCTGACCCTTGGCTATGACGGCCGTCTCTATATCAAGGTGCTCGACATCCAGTTCAATCAGACCGCCAGCCCAGAGGCCTTTAGCTCCAAGGTCCGGCTGGTGACCTACGGCCTGCTTCGGGCCTTTCGCAAACTGGATATGCGCGCCAATGCACAGGGCCGGGTCGTCAATGGCGAACCCCAGCCAAGTTCCATCACCCACCAAAACATCGACGGAAAGCACAATCGCAAGGTCACGGCCACCTGGACGGGCTCTGATGTCCAAACAGCCGCAATGCCGACCTACGACACAATGGGCGATCCGCCCGCGACGAGGACCCAGCGGCTAACGGCGGCTGATCCCTTGACCAACTTCATGCGCATGACCCTCGCCAGCAGCCACGACGGCCCCTGTCAGGGCAAGGCGCGGTTCTATGACGGTAAGCAACTTTACGAGCTGGATTTCGCAGGCCCCAAGCCGTACCGGCTCGACAACCGTGAAAAACGGTTCGGACTGGTCAATCCACTGCGCTGCACCGTGCGCTATAGCGAGGTGGCCGGTTTCAAGAAAAAGCCCGTAGATGACAAGAGTGGCGGCCTCAAGCGGCCCATTACCACCGATTGGGCACAGGTCGGCGTTGGCGGGCCTTGGGTGCTGTCGTCCCTGTCCGCAGAGACGCCACTGGGCGATGCTGTGATCGAATTGGCGCGCATGAACATGGAAGGCACGCGCCCCTAGCTGTTCCGAGCCATTTAGAACGAGGTTGTGGTTAACGCGCGTTATGATACTATATCTAGTATAGAACAAACATCGAATCGGCCAATGTCGCTGATTCGGTCATGATTCGTTTCCCTGTCGTTCGGGCGAAAAGTGAATTTCTGTTAAGCCCCACATTCCTGTTGAAGCTTCTGCTAGGGCCTTGCCGTGGGCCTGAGTCCGCTCCACCTTGAGCACATGAGTGATCGGCTCTCAGGAGCAGCGCCCGCACGGCTCGTCGCCGTCTTAGGGCCCACCAATACCGGTAAGACCCATCTGGCGGTCGAGCGGATGCTGGGCCATGCCTCGGGCATGATCGGCCTGCCCCTTCGGCTGTTGGCCCGCGAGATCTATGAGCGGATCGTCAAGGCAAGGGGCGCGCGCTGCGTGGCCCTGATCACGGGCGAGGAAAAGATCATCCCGCCGCGTCCGTCCTATTATGTGTGCACGGTCGAGGCCATGCCGCTGAACCGAGAGGTCGAGTTTCTGGCGGTGGACGAAATCCAGCTCTGCGCCGACCCTGCGCGCGGTCACGTCTTCACCCAGCGCCTACTCCATGCGCGCGGCAGTTGCGAGACCATGTTCCTTGGCGCAGGAACGCTGGCGCCTTTGATCCGCCGCCTGCTGCCCGACGCGGAGTTCGTCACGCGGGAGCGGTTCTCGAAACTGACCTATGACGGCCCAAAGAAGCTCAGCCGCCTGCCTCGGCGCAGCGCGGTCGTCGCCTTCTCCACCGATGCGGTCTATGCCATTGCCGAGTTGATCCGTCGCCAGCGCGGCGGCGCGGCGGTGGTCATGGGCTCGCTCAGCCCCCGCACCCGCAATGCCCAGGTGGCGCTCTATCAGTCAGGCGAAGTGGATTTTCTGGTCGCCACCGACGCCATCGGCATGGGCCTGAACATGGATGTCGACCATGTCGCCTTTGCGGGCCTGCGCAAGTTCGATGGCAAGCGCACCCGCTGGCTCTACCCCCAAGAAATCGGTCAGATCGCCGGTCGGGCAGGCCGCTTCCGCTCGGACGGCACCTTCGGCGTGACTGGCGAATGTCCGGAGATGGACGAAGATCAGGTCGCTGCGGTCGAGAACCATGCTTTCGAATCGATTTCTGCCGCCGAATGGCGCAATTCGAAGCTGGAGTTCCAGTCCCTACCGGCTCTGATCCGCAGCCTCGCCGAGCCGCCCTCCCGCGATGGGCTCAAGCTGGCTGAAGAGAGTCTCGACGAGACCGCCCTTCGGCGCATGGCGCTCGACGAGGACGTCGCGCGGCGCTGCCGAGACAAGACCAATCTGATGCGGCTGTGGGATGTCTGTCAGACGCCCGACTTCCGCAAGACCACGCTAGACGATCACCTGCGCATGGTCCGCGACCTGTTCATGCCCCTGACCCAAGGC
>Ga0214921_10007376_pt1 | contig 14693 bp, 16 predicted proteins | sample LL1505_MetaG_FD_177992 | JGI IMG/M metagenome (GOLD analysis project Ga0214921, IMG submission 177992) | Freshwater microbial communities from Lake Lanier, Atlanta, Georgia, United States - LL-1505 | ecosystem: Environmental > Aquatic > Freshwater > Lake | place: USA: Georgia | collected... | reverse complement strand
GTCAAATCAATTATTTTTGATATTATTAGTACTATTAATAATAATAATTCTATTAATTCAGTTATTAATTTACATATTATTATACCAATAATTATGTTCGATAATTCAAACATTTGTAGTTGTATAAAAAAATAATATTATGATATCATTTTTTATTTAAGGCTAATTTTAAAATGTCTTTAAATAATTTTAATTTATATTATAAGGATTTATTAAATGAGAAATTATATGGATTTTCACATTATCAAAAATATTAAAACACTAAGTTTTTACTTAATAGTATATCCTTTCTTGCCTTTACAGCAACCTATGATATTATTATTTCAAATATATAGGTTCTTTATACTCGAAGATTGGAGAATAACGAACTAAAAAAAATAATATATTGATAATTTAATAAAAAATATTTATTAATTATGTTTTAATCCATTATTAATTCTTCTTACTACTGATAAAGCATATTCAGAATTTGATAGTTTAGACTTTAATGCATCATTCATTCTTGATTGTTTTGTCAGTTCACATTTTAATTCATCATTAATTCGTTTTTCTCTTGTTAAATTACATCTTAAATTATCTAATTTTAAGTTCATATTTTTTGTAATTTCAGATACTCTATTATCTTTTTCTTTTTCAGATACTAATGACATAATAGTATTTTTTTCTATTTCTAATTCAGTTCTTAAAGATAAATTTATATTTTTTTCTTTTCCTAATTCATATGTTAAATCAGATGTAATATGGTATTCTTTACTTAATTTAGACTTTAATTCATTATTTTGTTGTCTTTCTTTTACTAATTCAGATTCTAATTCATTACCTTCATAAATTAATAAATAATTATTTTCATTTTTCAATTTAGAATTTAATTCATTAATATGTTCTTTTTCTTTTACTAATTCGCATCTTAATGTAAAATTTTTAATTTCTTCATTTTTCAATTTAGAATTTAATTCATTAATATGTTCTTTTTCTTTTACTAATTCAGATTTTAAATTGTCTAATATTAAATCATTATTAATATTTTCAGAATGTTCTTCATTATCTTCTGATTTCTTTTTTATAAATGTATTATAAATAAAATTAATAACTGTTATTCCTTCTAATACAATAATAATCTGTTTTAGTATTTCATATAATTGAAATATCCAATTTAAAAACAATCGCATATGAATGTTAATAAAAAATTAAAATTATGATATCATTTTTTTATATTAGTTTCTATATTAGGAATTTCTATTAAATTGTTTTTATGAAAGTTGATATCAAAATTTTTATTATTGTTTATTTCGATTGCAGATGACCATAAATGGATTAAACAGACATCATAGCTAGGTGTATAGTTTGAATAATTTCTTAGTTTATTGTTACCCAATATACTTGCTAACATACTAAAAGTGCTATATTTTACTCCTTGTAATATTTCTTTGCATTTTGATAAACAAAACATATCTAAAACACTATTATAATTGTCATAATCGTTATTATGATCATTATAACCAATTTCTAATATCTTAATTGTTTTGTTATGTTCATTAGAAATATTGATTATTATTTCTTGTATTCGGTGCTTCCAGGTATTATCCTCGCTAACTATCAAAAATGTTGGATTTTCTTCAGTAATAATAATATTTCTAACATCATTTAATAACTGATTAATTATTATTTCAAATTCAGTTATTGTATTTTCATATCTTATATCACAATTATTAGCAACTTTATCGGATTTTCTTAAATGAATACCATATGCGTTTTTTATATTTTCTGGTATTTTTGATAAAATAATATCTGAAGGTTTTATTATTTTCTTTGCCTGATGAATAAAATCATTTGATATTTCCTCAAAACTTATTTCAGGTAAAAAACTTCTAATAAATTCATAAACTTTATAAGGACAAAGAGACGATGACGGAATCGGCGAATTTATATAAAAATCGCAGTTATCATTGTCATCGTTTTCTAAAATTGTTATTTCATCAAAATTGAATAACCGCATATCATAACTACCCCATATACAATTATTAAAAAATATATGCGGTTTATAATTTAAATATTTACATATAACACTAAACCCTATTAAATCTAATGATTTATCGCCTAAACCATTATGTAAAGTTATTTTAACATTATTGTTCATTTTATTTAAGGATATTAACAATAAAGCTTTAAATAAAAAATGATTTTGATAATATCAAAGATTATAATCAAAAGATGTCAAGAAAATATTATGATATAATTTCTATGAAAAGTAAAGAATGGGATAATGAAATAGATAAATGTAATCAGAATTCTGATATTGTAAAACAAAATTATCAATTATTATTACAAATAATTGATAATAAAACAGATGCTGAATTTTATGTTTTTTTTAAGAAATATATATATAATTTTCAATTTAAAAAACAATATATTGGATATATTCATAATATAAATCAAAATGGTAAAGTAATATTAGAATTACATTTAGCTGCAATTAATAAATTTTATGATGTAATAGATTTCATTGAAAAATGCTGTTTTATTACATTAGTATATGGCAGAAATGATTATGATACTTCATCTTCACCAATTGATGAAAGAGATAGTTATTATAAAGAATTAAATACATTCTTAACTGATATCTTTAATATTTGTCAAAAACTCAAAGAAGAAGAACAAGAAAAGAAAGAACAAGAAAAGAAAGAACTAGAAAAGAAAGAACTAGAAAAGAAAGAACAAGAAAAGAAAGAACAAGAAAAGAAAGAACTAGAAAAGAAAGAACAAGAAAAGAAAGAACTAGAAAAGAAAGCACAAGAAAATATAAAGAAAAAAGAAAAGAAAGAACAAGAAAAGAAAGCACAGGAGAAGGAAGCACAAGAAAAAAAAGCACAAGAAAAGAAAAAAAAGAAAAAGCCAATTTCGGCAACTATGAAAAAACTTGTATGGAATATTAATATTGGTGAAGAAATCGGCAAAGCCAAATGTTTATGCTGCAATTCTACAGATATAACTCAAATGAGTTTTAATTGTGGTCATATTATAGCTGAAGCAAATGGAGGTGAAACGATTGTTTCGAATTTAAAGCCTATTTGTCAAAACTGCAATTCTAGTATGGGAACAAAAAATATGGAGGATTTTATGAAAACACTCAAATGACAAAAATAATCTTTTTGCCATTTTTTTCCAACAAACCCAACTTTGATTACTAAACCTTCATCGCAACTTTAATGATGCTAAATAATTTTTCGTATAGAAAATTATCGAAGGTAAAGTTTTCGTGACTGCGATTTTTATGCTCGACAATGTATAGTTCTATAAACACATAACTATTATAGTCAACTGAATTTGATCGAACAAAGTTTATGAAATATTCTTTAAATGAAGATTCCAGATCAAAATCGGTTTCAGTATAATAATCACTGATAAATCGCCTAATAAACTCGCTTTCGTCAAACTGATAAATTCGTGATGTCATTGATGTATAAGACATAATGATATGAATAAAAATATAGAATCATTTATTACTATTTTTCTAATATTTTAATACAAATATTTTTGTCTATATAATTTCATCAAGTAATTATTTATAACCTTTTTTCATATCTTCAAGTCTTTCTATAATTTCATTGTTAAGTTCTTCGATTTTTCTATATGTATTCCATATTTTATAAAATTCTTTATAACATTTGTCTTGTATTTCAAGATTTACAGGTATTTTTATTTTAATTGATAAAAATTTATTTACATCCAAAACATTATTTTTAACACATTCCATTATTTCATCTCTATTTGTATATAAATAAACAAATAAATATTCATCTAATAAAATATCATTAGTTGATTTTATTGTAAAAGCGTCATTTGTTAAAAAGAATTTATCAAATAATAACATAACGCAATTGTCGTATGTTACATTCTGTGTTGATATTTTACAACTATTCATCCATCTATTATATTTAGTGGCATAGAATATAGGTTTATTTCCACTATTATAAACAGGATATTGTGAATGATCTTTCTTTCTAATTTCACCATTATAAGCAGGATCAGTTTTAGATATTTTATCACCATATTTAATATCGCATAATTCTAAAAGTGATTTACTAATATATTTATATTTTTTTAATGATGTATATATATTCATTAAATTTTTTATTATAATATATTTTTCTTGATCTAAAACTTTATTATAATCTTCTTTTAAATTTAAAAAATAATCAATATCTGGTTTTTTTTCCTTAACAACTACCTTCTTTTCTTTAACTTCTTTCTTTGGTTTTTTTTCTTTAACTTCTATTTTTACATCCTCATTTATATATTTTATAAGTGTCTTACGAGTATATGGTTTACCTTGTTTATTTAAATGTTTTATATTATTCTTTTTGCAATATGAAATTATTTGTTCATCCGACATACCTTTAAAATCCATTTAATTTATTTTTATATAATCTAATTATTAATTAGATTATTTCCAATTTGATTTAAATAACCTTATTAATAATTTCTATTGCATTTTCTTTAAGATTACGAAAATGATGGTAATTTATATAATTGAAAAAGAAATAATGAACTGTAAAAAATAATAATAGTAATACAATCCAATAATATATATTATCTCTTTTATAACAACATATTTTATCTACAATAAATATTATAAATAATAATGCCAATGACAGTATATAACATCTACGCCATACACCTGCTTTTTCGTGATAAGAAACAATACTTATCAATCGTTTTTTTAATATTTCTTTTGTATCTCCATTTTCCATTTTAGTATTCAATAAATATACACTATTATTCTCATCACATTGTTTAGAAATTGAAACTCTATAACATCCTAATTCTTCACGTTCTTTTAGAATTGCATAAAGGAATATACAAATGATTATTATAATAATCATCATCGAAATTATTGAAATCATTGATATATATTCCTATAACATAATAATAAATAGTCTTATTAAACAATATTATCAATTTTAACTTGAATTCTCAATAAAATATTTATATTATTTTTATTTATCATATGCTGAGAATAGCATAGCTCCTTTTAAAGAATTTTGTAAATTTCATTATTATAATTATTTTTTTTAAATTTATAGTAAAGTAGATATAATGAGTAAAAATACTGATGCGTCATTAATAAACGAAGTAATCAAAAAGAATGTAATGAAACTATTTGCTATTTATTTTGAACTTAAAATATGTGCTGAAAAACATTGTTCCCAACAAAAAAAGAATATTATGAACGATAAAAAAACAGCGGATTTACATACTAATTATACAACTGAAAAAGACATCAAAAAAAAATTAGAATTAAGAAAACAATATAGTGAAAATGATTTAATGTATGAATATAATAAATGTGTTGTAAAAGATTGTAATAAAATATTAAATAATACTATGAAATTATTTAAATCAATAATCTCCACAGTACCTGAAAGTGATCTAAAACGCAAAGAATTAGATAAAATGATTGTTGAATTAGAAAAATTATTTAAAAAAAATACATTAACAAAAAAAGATCATAAAACATACATTAAAAGAATTACCGAATTAATGTTTACTATTAAACCATCTTAAATTAAATGATTTTTAAAAAATGATTATTTAAAGACAAAAATAATTTATAAGGTCAATATGTCTATAATTGACAAAAGTTATATTTATATTCGAGATAATGATTGGTTTAAACAATCTAATGTTTATAAAGTTGGTATTACTACCTCTATAAAAGATAGAGCCAGCACTTATATAACTGGTGAATTGTATAGAGGCGTTTATGTTAAGATTTATGAATTAGATATTATTAATAGTAAAAAATTATGGTGTATTGATAATCTAATTAAATGCTATTTCAAACATTATAATATTTATTATGATGGAGGAAAAGAATTTTATGATAGAAAAATTATTAATGAAATTGAAGATTATCTTCGGGAAATAAATATTAAATTTGTTTCTAAAACCGAAGAAGAATTAACCAGAATTAATAGAGAAAATAACGAAAATATTATTATTAACAATTATTTGAAATTAGTCAAAAACCTTCTTTGTTTAAAAAAAGAAAAAATAATATTGAGAGACTATCAAATAACGGCTATTGATTACATTGAAAAAGAATTAACACAAAATAATAAGATTTATTTATGTTTAGCTACTGGTGCTGGTAAAACTCAAGTTGCTTTTAATGTATTCAATAGGATCAAACCATTAAATATACTTATATTTTCGCCTAGAATTGCTATTAAAAACCAAAATGATAAATATAAAAATAATATCGATTGTAATATTTATAATTATTGTTATCAATCTTATAAAAATGTTTATGATTTAATTATTGAAAATGATATTCGAAAACTATTTATTTGGTTTGATGAAGCCCATTGGACTTTAGACAATTGGACTTTAGATAAATCAAATACTATAAAACAGTTTTTTATGACTGATACTAGTCATATTAAATATCGTTTATTTACTACTGCTAGTCCTAATAAAGAATTTGTTTTAACAAATAAAACAATTTATGGCAAATTATACGAACCTATAAAATTTAAGGAATTACAAAACCAAGGATTTTTAGCACAAATCGAAGTTGAAATATTTGACAAAGAAATAAATAAAACTAATGTAGAATTCAACAATTTAATTTTCAATACTTTCAATAAACCTAATCAAGAAAGAATACAAGGTTTGAGTTTTCATAATAGTTGCAACAGTGCATATCGTTATTATTTACATCATTTGAAATCATATAATGCAGGCAAAATTGATATTAAACCTTATATTTTAATTAATGAGGATTTTATTAAAAATGAAACTGATAATAATGATTATGAAGATATTAAAAAGATTAAAGAAGAATTAGGCACTGATATTATTTATTATAATAAAATTAAAGAATTTGAATCAGAAATTGAAAAAAACCAAAAATCAGTTGGTTATGTAGTTGCAAAGTATTCAATGGGTTATGACAATAAAAATATAGATATTATTTATTTCACCGATTATAAATTATCTTCGAAAGATATCATTCAATCAATTGGACGCGGAACTAGAATTAATGGAAATAAATATTTACGCGTAATTCTACCAACAAATTTTAATAATGAAGTCGAAACCGAATATAAGAAAATTGAAAATGTCCTTAAATACCTTTTATTAGATATAGAATTAGAATATGACAAAATCAAATGTTATAAATTAAACAAAACAATAAAATCAAATGAATATAAAATAATTGAAATAATCGAAGATACAGATGAAAAAGTTTCTAATATTAATACAATGAAACACAATATTATAGCCAAAGCAAACCAATGGACTACAATAAAAATAATAAATCAACTAAAATTTAATAATATTCATAATATCGAAGATTATAATATTTATAGAACTTTGAATAAAAATATTAATCTGCCTGATATTACTGAACTATTAGAAATGCAGAATTTCAATTTTAGAGATACTTATATCAATGAAGAAGAATGCCCTTATTATTATAATAAAAATGAATGTATCGATATTATTAATAAAAACGAAGATTATTTTATTATAAACGATATAGTTGACGACGACGATAAAATCAAATATTTAAATTCAATTGACAAAAAAATACCTAATATCAACTTATGGTATTTTTATGGAGGAAAAAGAAGCGATTATTTTATCGATTAATAATTTCTAATTTTTCTATTTTTTTATATAATTCATCAAATCTTAATTGATTATTTCTATTATTTTCATCAATTCTAAATTGGTTATTCATATTATTTTCATCAATTCTTAGTTGATTGTTTCTATTATTTTCATTAATCATATTTGTTGTAATATACATATGATATGCTCCAAATGTCATAGAACCAATAGCACCTTTTAATATTATTTGAAAATCATCGAATTTCATTATTAATAATAAAATATATTAATAATTCTTTAATAATTTTTTTTTAAATTAATTATATCTCTAATCATTGATTCTAATAATTGACTATGTCTAATATCATAATTCATTCTATCATTCATATCATCTAAAATTTGAACTATTTCTTTTTGAACTTCAATAGCAGGAATTGGAATTTTCATTAAATTAAATTCTTCTATATCTAATGATTTATTCGCACAACCTTTTTGATAATTATCTTCTATATATTCTTGTGTATTTAATAAATAATAATAAATATATTTAATATTAATTTGTTCTTTAAAGTCTTCTTTAATTTTACATAAACTCATTAAATCACAGTAATTACATTTACCTGAATAAAATGTAATTACCATATATCCTTTATCCTTACCATTTGGCATTTTTGTGCTAATAAATAAATTATCACCATCTAATATATTGTTACTTATTTTCTTGTATTTATTATAAATAGACCAATTTATAAATACTCCATCTCCAGTAGGATCTTCAACAACTTTTGATGATTGAATAGAACCTTCAATTAAATCAAATAATTGACCGAATTCAATAAATTCAATAGCTTTATTAATAATATATTCTTTCAATTAAATTGAAAGAATATATTCTTGTTCGTATTTAATTTGTGAAATTCTAGTTTTCATTGTTTGAATTGATTGTTCTAATTTGTCAATTTCTTCAACTTTTTTATTTTGGACCTCAATTAGAGGAATTGGAATTTTCATTAAATTAAATTCTTCTACATCTAATTTTTTATTTGCACATCCTAATTGATAATTTTCTTCTATATATTCTTGTTTATTTAATAAATAATAATAAATATATTTGATATTAATTTTATCTATATAATTTTCTTTAATTTTACATAAACTCATTAAACAACTATAATAACAATCCTTATCATAATATTTAATTGGTATTTTATCTCCATTTCCATTTGTACATATAAATAAATTTGAACCAGTAATAATTTTATAATTATTAATTATTTTAATTGTTTTAAATTCTTTTGCACCAGTAACTAATACAATTCCTTTAGGATCTTCAACAACTTTTGATGATTGAATAGAACCTTCAATTAAATTAAACATTTGACCAAATTCAATTAATTGAATTTCTTGATTATCTTTATATTTAGAAATAATATTTTCTTGATTTACTTTTAATTTAAAACTATAATATTTATCTAAATCAGCAATTGCAATTAATTTAACTTTGTTGCATTCCTTATTAATTTCTAAGAATTCTATTTTTTTATGATTATCTATTCCTTTTTGTTTCTTAAAAATTAATATCTTTGTTTTAACACCAGTTGAATTAAATGCACCTCCACTAACATTAATAACTTTGAGTATTTTACAATTATCTATTAAATATTTTCTAAAATTATAATAACTTTTATTAGATAATTCTGAACCATCAGGTAATACAACTCCGCAAATTCCATTATCTTCTAACATATAAATAATATGCTGTAAAAATAATGAAGGGGGATTATTTGTATTAATTGGATATACATCCTCAAATTTAATAGATGATGATTTAAAATTATAATTTCTATATTCTTCAAATTTAGATTTCAAATCTTTATAAGTCATTTTTATACCAAATGGCGGATTAGTTAAGATTAAATTGAATTTCTTATTTTCGAATAAGAGGTTATTATTACTCAATGAACATTTATTAATAATATTAACTTTTAATGAATTGTTATTATTTACTAATAGTGAGGCTAAAGCATATTTAATAGTGTCTTTTTCTACTTCGCAGCCATAAATATTATTCTTATTTATACCTAAATAAGAAGATGTTCTATTTAAAAGACCAGCTGAACCACAGCACGGATCATATATAGAATAATTATCATCTATTGAAATATAATCTTTAATATTGATTAAAAGCAAATTGATCAATTTAAATGGTGTGAAAAATTGACCTAATTCTTTAGAAGTATTCCCTTTACCATAAGAATTAGTAAAATATTCGTAAATATTTCCTCCAGTATCAGCAAATAATTTTATAAATAATTCTGAATTATTAATGTTTATCAATTCTGATACTTTAGTAATAATAGTAGTATAATTTTTTGGATAATTTCTCATATTAAATATCATATCATCGGTATTAAAAATATTGGGCAAAATAGGAATAATAATTTTAAGAATATATAATTTAATATCATTATCAATATTAAGACTTTTATTGAATTCTTTAATATCTATTAAATATTTTTCATATTTATCTAAAATTTCTGGTGAAATTTTATTTCTTATTTCAACTTTAATATCATCATTTGTATAAATAATATTTAATAATCGAAATATTATAATTCGAATAATATCATTACTAGCTTTTAAACCTGTAATTGAACCATTTGAATATAAACAATCGTGACAAGATTTAATACAATTTAATAATTTAGTTTCAATTTCTTTGTATTCATCATTATTGTTTTTGTCTTCGTTTGATAAACTCCAAATGACTTCGTTTTTATATTCAATAACTTGCTTTTCTTCTTTTAATTCTTCTTTTGGTTCAGAAACAGTTTTATTGAGTCTAGTTATTAGTGTTGATTTTGCATAATTCTTTTTAGTTTTAGAATTATAATATTCAATTCCTTTTTCTTTGCATAATTCAATTATTTCTTCGTCTGTTAGTTTTTTGTAATCCATTATTAATAATGAATATGACGAATATTATTAAATCAATTTTTATTATTATATTTAAAGAAACTCCCAAATAATCCTTAAGTATATTTAAATTATCTTTTATAATAGTTAGAGAAATTATGAGTTCTTCTAATCATAATAAAAAAACGATTAAAAGTGAAGATATTAAAAAAATGTCTCCTAAAAAGCTTAATAAGCTTGTTAAAAAAATACCACCTAAATTTTTTGATGACACTGCTAAAAAAGATTTTGGAAATGAAATTATAAAAAAAATGCCTCCTAAAATTCTTGATGAGATTTATAAAAAAATTCCTGAACAAAATTTTAAAGCAGTAATTAATAACTCATTTAAACTTGCGATGTGTGGATTCAGTAAATGTACAACAGAAATGGCTAATTTAAATAAAATTAAACAAACAAAAGATATTAAAATAGCTAATTTAATTAAGAAACTTCAAGAAGGAAAAATAACAAAAGAAAAATTTGAATTGCAAACATTACAAATAAATAGAACATTTCAAATATCACAAGAAAATTTTAAATTTATTGAATGTGCATTAAGCAATTGTGTGGAATTTATGAAAAAACAATTGCTTTTAGGAATCGATAACTTAAAAATAAAATTTAAAGATGATAAAGAAAAATTAGACAAATTAAAAAATTATAATAAACTTTTCAATAAAACAAAAATAGATATCAAAGATGTTAAAAATTTTTACATTGAATTTATCAATAAAAAATAAAGATAAAAATTGATTTTTGTAAATAATTATTTTAAAAATAATGTCTATATCATACCAATTTTATGAAGATTACGATGAAGAAAATGATGATGAGGAAGAAGACGACGATGATGAAGACGATGATGATGATGAAGACGACGAGGAGGAAGACAATAATAATAACGATGAAGAAAACATTAATATAATTAATGATAGTATATTAGTCATATTAATAATTTCAATAAATTATGTAATAAAATTATTATTAATTTAATTTTTTTGTTTTTTTATAATAATGAAGAAAGATTATTATCGTTTATTGGAAAATGTAAAGAAGAAAAAGCAATGATAGAAAAAATTAAATGTTATAAGAGCGTTAAATATATCAAAATGCTCAGAAATCATAGTTATTACAATTTACAACATTGATTGAATTTATTTAAAGTTTATCATAAATGATAATATAAAAATGAATATAATGAAAAATAAAGAATTAATATTCGATTCATTAAATTTAGTTAATAAATGTATTAATAAAAAAGATAATGAATCCGGAGAAGTTGCATTGGATACATTAAAATTATTTGGTAAAGTCTTAAAAGCATCTACAGAACAAACGACAAAAACTATGTTTTATAATGATAATAATTTTTTTGAGAAAATGAAGAATTCTAAATATACAAAATTTATTAATAAAATTAAAGCATTAAATATTCCAATAGATGAATATAAATTACCTATAATTGTTAATATTGGTAATGAAAGTTCGGGTAAATCATCATTAATAAGAAATATTCTCAAGTGTGATATTTTTCCAATTGATAGAAATCTTTGTACTAAATGCCCTATTAAAATAGAATTAAGTAATTCCGATATTGAAACTTATCATATTACTTTTAAAAATGAAACTATCAAATTGACAGATAAAGAAAAAACTAAATTACACGTTGCAGAATTAATGAATAAAATTAATGATATAGTCGAAGATGAATTATATATCAAAATTTGTAATGAATATGTAATTAATAGCACTTTTTATGACTTACCAGGAATTATTGAATATCCAGCAGAAATGAGAGAAAAATCTAAAAATATTATTAATAAATATATTAATCAACCTAATACTTTAATTATATGTGTAATTCCTGCAAATACAACTAGATTAACATCAAATCAAGCATTAGGAATGGTAAATGATGCAAATAAAACAAAAGATTGTTTAATTGCTTTAACTATGGTAGATTTATTACATAATGATGATATCGAATTATTTATTGATAGAATTTTATTAAGAAACAATGAAGTTAAAAATTTAAATATTAAAAAAATTATTGGTGTTATTAGTCATAAAAATAAAGATATTAATGAAAATGTATGGTTTGACAATAATCTATTAAGTACTATTAATGATATCTCATTAAAAAATGAGATTAAACAAAATATTACACTCGAAAATTTATTAATATCTGTCGATAATATGTTCAATGATTTTATTTCTAATAATTGGAAAAACGACGCAATTATTAAAACAACTATGCAAATTAATAAATTAGAAAATGAACTAGCTGCACTTGGTAAAGAAATAACATTAAAGGAAATATTAGAATTTATTAAATATAATATTACTAATAATAATTATTTTACACAATTATTTACTCCAATAAACTTTGATTTTAATTTAGATAAAGTTTTTAATTATGATAATTATATTAACAGAATACCAAAAATATATCAAGATTATAAGGATGAAATCTATAAAAAAATTAATAAAATAGTAGATGATATTTTTAGCATCGATAATGAATTGAAATTAGTTAGATTTGACAAATTAAAAAATTATTTAAAGGATGAATATAAAAAAATTACTAAAAACCATTATAATCATATTGATATATGGTTTAATTCGTATATTGAAAAATTTAAATATGAATTTAATAATGATGAATTAATCAAATTTGCAAAATTTATTGTCAATAATTTTAATAGATATATATTAAAAGATTTAGTTATTTTAACAAATAATTCGAATGATAATTCATTATTAACTGAAAATTCAGAATGGATATCTAAAAGAACTTCATTAAATAATTCAATCAAAACTTATAAAAATCATAAAACTTTTTTTGAAAAATTATAAAACTTTAATTATTTCTTCTTTTTTTAATCATAAAAAATTGATATTTCTTTTTTTATGATTAAATACAATGTCATATTATAATACAATAAATAAAGCATATATTAGGTAAAAATTATTATATATGTATGATAATTATAATGATAGTATTATAACATATGAATTATTATTAAAAATCATTTCTTATAATGATAACGATAACACTAAATTTGACATATTCTATAAAAACATATGGCAAATTTTAAATTAACTCAACATTATGATATATATCATATTCAAAAAAGAACCATTTAATTCATTTATAAAATTCTGAAGATTTTATAAATGTTATAAAAATTTCTGCAAAGAAATGCATGCGTTTTAACAGATATAATTAGAATTATTGAAAACGAGGAAGAACTTAAAAATAAAAATAATGAATTAAAAGAAAAATTAAAGTGTTATACTAATCCTGAAATAAATAAAAAAATACTACAAAAAAAATAGTAATATTGTTAAAGAAAAAGCAAAAAATTATATGGAGAAAATAAAAGAAACTAATCGTAAAGCAAAATTAAAAGCACAACAATATAATAAATAAAAAATTGATTTAAATCATTATATAATTAACAAAAATATGATGGAAAAAACAATTGCTCTTGACATTTTAGAAAATGAATTAAGTATTTCAAAAGAGCAATATCAACAATTATTTCAATTAGATAAATTACCATATAACTTTCCATCATTAAAAACAGATGAAGATGGTATATTTACTGGTGAAATAGATGAATATGATTTATTTGATACATTTAAATTAAATAATGGTAATTATCAATATGAATTAAAAAATCCTGATACTGAAATAGAACAATTTATTATTGGAAACAAAATAAAACAATTGAGAATTGATTTGAGACAACATCTAAAAGGAACATTCAGTAATCATCAATCTTATGTCTATCCTATAATAGTTGCCAGTAATTCAGCAGTATATGATACATTATATTTAACTGATTATTTATTGAAACATATTTATCGTATATTAATGGCTATAATTATTAATGGTGCCGATGAAGAATTAATTAAACAGGAAACTTATATGATCAGTATGAGAGAAATAGAAGAAAAATATAAAGTATCTAATGTTGAATATAATTATGGATTTATGAGATTAATTGATATGATTTCAAACTTTGTTAGTGATAATAATTTGAAAGATAAACAAGAAGAACTTAATGATGAACATATAGAGTTTAAAAAATTAAATACAATTATGAGTG
>Ga0214921_10007375_pt1 | contig 14695 bp, 13 predicted proteins | sample LL1505_MetaG_FD_177992 | JGI IMG/M metagenome (GOLD analysis project Ga0214921, IMG submission 177992) | Freshwater microbial communities from Lake Lanier, Atlanta, Georgia, United States - LL-1505 | ecosystem: Environmental > Aquatic > Freshwater > Lake | place: USA: Georgia | collected... | reverse complement strand
CGCAACCAATCCGGCGTCGAAGTTTCGGTCAACAGTCTCGAAGAATACGTGCGCGATCTTGGCGCGGCGGTCAGCACGCCACATCCCGAATACGAGCGGCTCGGCGTCAAAGTAGACGGCCAATATAGACAGCTGAACGCCAACTTGCTGCAAATCGAAAACGAGTACTACGCGTTCATCCGCCCCAAGCGCGTCGCGCGTTCCGGCGAGCGTCCGACCAAGGCGTTGCTGCGCGCCGGCGTCGAGTACGTCGAAGTGCGCGCACTCGACGTCAGTGCGTTCGACCCCGTGGGCGTCAACCAGCACAAGCTGCGCTTCCTCGAAGCGTTCCTTGCCTTGTGCCTGATGCGCGAGAGCGCCTTGATCGATACGGACGAGCAGGCCGTCCTCGATCGCAATCACGTGACCGTCGCGCGTCGCGGGCGCGAGCCGGGTTTGATGTTGCAGCACGACGGACGTGCGCATTCGATGCTCGACTGGGGGCGCGAAATTCTCGATCAGATGCAGGGTATCTGCGAGTTGCTCGATGCCGACGATCCGAAGAAGCCCTACACGAGCTCGCTGGCCGTGCAGCGCGCCAAATTCGACGACGTGGCACTGACGCCGTCGGCGCGCTTGATCAAAGAATTGCGTGACACGGGCGAATCGTTCTTCGATCTCGCGTTGCGCACCTCGGCCGTGCACAAGAACTATTTCCTGGATTTGTACGCTCCCGATCAGCGCCGTCTAGGCGAGTTCGCGGCGCAGGCCGAAGAGTCGCTGCAGGCCGCCGCGGCGCTGGCACGCGCGCCGCGCGGCGACTTCGACGCGTATCTCGCCGATTATTTGTCGTAAATCGCGATTTCGCGCCGACCTTTCGAGTCGCGCACGCCGCGAAACATCCCCGGGCTGTTGAATTCGAGCGCGGCATTGCCTTTGGCATCGACCGCGATGATGCCGCCTTCGCCGCCGAATTCTTTGAGTTTCGTCTGCACGACTTCGCGCGCGGCGCGTTCGAGCGACCAGCCTTTGTACTGCATCATCGCGCAGACGTCGTACGCGACCACTTTGCGCATGAAAAACTCGCCGTGACCGGTGGCCGACACCGCGCAGCTGGCATTGTCGGCGTAGGTGCCGGCGCCGATGATCGGCGAGTCGCCGATGCGCGACCAGCGTTTGTCCGCCATGCCGCCGGTCGAGGTGGCCGCGGCGACGTTGCCGGCGCGATCCACGGCCACGGCGCCGACGGTGCCGAGCGCCGCGAGTTCATTCTTGGGTTGCGCCTGACCGCGCAGAATGCGCTCGAGTTGCGCTTTGCGCGCCGGCGTACGGAAGTAATCGTTGGGGACCAGCGTGTAGCCCTGCTGCAACGCGAATTCTTCGGCGCCACTGCCGTGCAACAGCACGTGCGGCGAGTGCTCCATCACGCGCCTTGCCAGATCGATGGGATTGCGCACGTGCTTCACGCCGGCGATCGCGCCGGCGCGCAAGTCGCGACCGTCCATGATCGAGGCGTCGAGCTCCGCCTCGCCTTCGTGGTTGAGTACCGCGCCGCGCCCGGCATTGAACAGCGGATTGTCTTCGAGCAGACGCACGGCTGCGGAGACCGCATCGAGACTGCTGCCGCCGTTTTCGAGCACTGCATAACCGGCATCGAGCGCCGCGGCGAGTCCGTCGCGATAGGCCTGACCGCCATCGGGTCCGAGTTGCTCCCGGGCGATCACGCCCGCACCGCCATGTATCGCGATCGTGATCACCGGGGTCTCCTTGGCCTGCACCACGCTCATGGTCAGCCAAATGGATGCGATCCATACGGATGTGCGAGGCAGCATGCAGGACTCCTTGTTGTTTGGCCGGCACGACAGGATATGATCGGCCACGCGAACCGATTGTAACGGCTCGCACGGGGGGTTGATGCACGGTGATTCCACGGCGGCGCCTCGCGCCGCATTGCGCTTCGACGCGCGCTTCATGGTGGCTGCCGCCGCCATCCTCATCGGCGCGTTTCTGGTGCCGCCACTGTTTCGCGGCGCGATGATCGCCTTGTCGGTGGTGGCGATCGTGCTCGCGCCGCTGCCTGCCGGCACCCGCGGGGTGACGTTCGCCGCGATGATCGGTCTTGCCACCGGCATCGCCTCGGTCAATTTGTTTGCGGTCGGCATCTTCCAGGGTCCGATCACCAAGGAATTCGGCTGGACCCAAACCCAATATTCGGTCGTCACTCTGGTCGGCACCATCGTCACGGTCGCCAGCTCTCTCTACATCGGCAAACTCTTCGACCGGCAAGGCGTCCGGCGCTGGGCGCTGGTGTCGATTTTGTTGTTCGGCGGTGCGTTGATCTCGCTGTACTGGCTGACGCCCAATCTTTGGCATTTCTACGCCGTGTTCGCGCTGATGCCCCTGATCGGAGCCGGCACGTCTTCGATCGCCTACTCGCGCGTCATCGCCGCATGGTTCGATCAGCGTCGTGGTCAGGCGTTCGGCGCCGCGCTGGCCGGAATCGGCATCGGCGGAGCATTGCTGTCCACCGTGTCGCAATTTTTGATCGGCAACTATGGCTGGCGAACGGCCTACGCCGGCATCGGACTGCTGTCGATTCTGGCGACGTTCCCGTTGGTATTCTCGAAACTGTACGACTCTCCGGGCGACGTGGGTCTGGGGCTCGACGGTCGCAAGCCCGACGAATCGGCGACGACCGCCGCCGCGCCGACTGTGCCCGCGCTCGTCGGTTTCAGCGCGCACCAATCGCGTCGCATGCCGCGCTTCTGGATGATGTTCGGTTCGTTTCTGTTGCTCGCCTTCGGCATCGGCGGCGTGCTGATCCCGCTCGTGCCGATCTTGCGCGCGCGCGGCATCGAGCCCGAACAAGCCGCCGCCGTGCAGGGCGCGCTCGGCATCGCCTTGATCGTCGGGCGTGCGTTCGCCGGATTCCTGATGGATCGCTTTTTCGCGCCGCGTGTCGCCGTCATCATTCTGATCTTTCCGATGATCGGCATCTCGATGCTCGCCCTCGATGCTACCGGTTTCACGGCGCTGATCGCGGCGGTGTGCATCGGTTTGGCGGCCGGCGCGGAGCTCGACGTCATCGCGGTGCTGGTGACGCGTTACTTCGGCAACGTCGCGTACGGCGAGAACTACGGTTGGCAGTACGCCGCGTGGACGTTCGGCTCGGGCAGTGCCGTCGTGGTCACGAATCGCGTCTACGACGCGCTCGGCACGCACACTCCCGTGTTGTGGGCGTACGTCGGTTTCTTTGCGCTGTCCTGCGTCTTGATCTTGCGGCTCGGGCGCTATCCCGAATTGCCGCCCGCCGTCAAAGACAATCTTTGAGTGCGATTTTCGGGTCGGCGAGTTTCGCAGGGTCAGGACGCATGCGTGCCGCGACGAGTTTGCGCGCTGCCATTTGATCGCGCGGCTGATTGACCGTGTCGACGGCGATCAATTCGCCATCGCGCAGATAGCACACCGAGAACGCCGCGTCGGCGGGTGACCCGCGCAACACTTGTCGATCGTGGTCCTGCGACAAACCCACGATCAGCATCTTGTGGTGATATTGGTCGGACCAGAACCACGGGACGCGATCGTGTCGCGTGACCGTGCCGGTGAGATTGGCCGCGACGGTATTAGCCTGTTCGACGGCGTTGTCCACCGATTCGAGTCGTATGCGCCGTCCGTAGTGCAACGACGGATGATTGCTGCAGTCGCCGATCGCATAAATCGCGGGGTCCGCCGTTCGGCAGAATTCGTCGACCAAAATTCCGTTCGCGCACTCGAGTCCCGCATCGCGCGCGAGCTCGTCGTTGGGCAGCACGCCGACCCCGACCACGACGACATCGGCGCGCCATTCGCGTCCGTCCGCGCCGAGTACGGCACGCACGCGACCCTGCGAGTCGCCCTGGATCGCGGTGATGCCCGCGCCGAGTTCGATGTCCACGCCGTGACGCCGGTGTTCGGCTTCGTAAAAACGCGATACGACTTCGGCGACGGCGCGGTTCATCGTCCGCGCGGCCAGCTCGAGAACTCGCACCTCGACACCGAGATGTCGCAGCGTCGCCGCCGTTTCGAGACCGATATAGCCGCCGCCGATCACCACCGCGTGCGCGCCGGGACGCAGGTCCGCCCGCAGACGCTGCGCGTCGCGCATGTCGCGCAGATAATGGACTCCGGTGAGGTCAGCGCCGGGCAGTTCGAGGCGGCGCGGTCGGCTGCCCGTCGCGATCACCAAGGCGTCGTACTGCAGGCTCGATCCGTCGGCGAGGTGCACGCTGCGGCGCGCGCGATCGATCGCCTCGACGCGCTGGTCCAATCGCAGCGCGATGCGATGCTCGTCGTAATGCATGCGCGAGCGCAGCAACAGTCGATCGTGTTCCAGATCACCGGCGAGATATTTCTTCGACAACGGCGGGCGCTGGTAGGGCAGTTCGCCTTCGTCACCGATCAGCGTGATGTGCCCCGCATGGCCTTTGCGGCGCAACGTCTCGGCGGTGTGGGCGGCGGCCTGGCCAGCCCCCACGATGACGACGTGATCGATCATGCAAGCAAGAATACGGGTCGGCTTCGGTCTGCACCACCTGCGGGCGCAACTTGCTGCGTTCTGCGCCATAATGGTGCCCGCGACCACACCGTCGGGCTTGTTTAGGGGCTGCGCGGCATGGCACGGAAGGTGCAGTGCTTGATCGCCCCCGTATCGGCCCTAGTACCGGAGAATCCGCCATGAAACTCGTAACTGCCATCATCAAGCCCTTCAAGCTGGACGACGTTCGTGCCGCCCTGTCCGAAATCGGCGTCTCCGGCATGACCGTCACCGAGGTCAAAGGCTTCGGTCGTCAGCGCGGTCACACCGAGCTGTACCGCGGCGCGGAATACGTCGTCGACTTCGTGCCGAAGACGCGCATCGAAGTCGCCGTGCGCAGCGATCTCGTCGACCAAGTGGTCGACGCCGTCGTCAAAGCCGCCAAAACCGGCAAAGTCGGTGACGGCAAAATTTTCATCACCGACATCGATCGCGTCATCCGAATTCGAACGGGCGAGACCGACGATTCGGCACTCTGACCATCTGACCCGAGGACCGTCGCGCATGCCCAAGGCAATCCGCATCCACCAGACCGGCGGAGCCGAGGTCATGCGTTACGAAGACTTCGACCCGGGTGCGCCGGGCGAAGGAGAAGTGCAGGTGCGTCACACTGCCATCGGTCTCAACTACATCGACGTCTACGATCGCAGCGGGCTCTACGCCATGCCCTTGCCGGGCGGTCTCGGGCGCGAGGCGGCGGGCGTCGTCGTTGCGCTCGGACGCAAGGTCAAAGGTTTCCGCAAGGGCGATCGCGTCGCTTACGTGCACACCCAGCCCGGCAGTTATTGCGAAGTGCGCAACCTCCCGGCCTCGCGCCTCGTGAAGTTGCCGAAATCGATCAGCGACGAACAGGCGGCCGCCCTGATGCTCAAAGGGCTCACCGCCCAATATTTGTTGCGCCGCACCTATCGCGTGAAGCGCGGCGATTTCATTCTCGTGCACGCCGCCGTCGGGGGCGTCGGGCTCATTCTTTGTCAGTGGGCCAAGGTGCTCGGTGCAAAAGTGATCGGCGTCGTCGGCAGCGCGGCCAAAGCGGCAATCGCCCGCAAAAACGGCTGCGCGCACGTGCTCGTCCAGGGGCGCGACCCCATCGTCGATGCCGTCAAAAAAATAACGAAAGGGAAGGGCGTCGCCGTCGTGTACGACTCGCTGGGCAAAGACACGTTCTTCGAATCGCTCGACTGTCTCGCACCGCTCGGCATGATGGTGTCCTACGGCAACGCCACCGGCCCTGCGCCGTCGTTTTCGCCGCTCGAACTTTCGAAGCGCGGGTCGCTGTTCATCACGCGCCCGTCGCTGTTCGCCTACATCGCCACGCGCAGCGATCTCGATGCGGCTGCACGTGAAACGTTCCGCGTGATCGCCTCGGGCAAAGTGAAGCTGCGCATCAACCAGAAATACGCCCTGAAAGACGCCGCGCAGGCCCATCGCGACCTCGAAGCGCGCAAGACCACGGGCTCCACGGTCCTCATTCCACCTTCAGCCTGATCCACTCCGTCGGGTCGCTTGCGACCTTGTCCCGGCCGCCCGCCGCCGGGTAATTGTTGTCGTTGACCACCTCGAGCGTGTGCGCACCGATGGGCCATACGGCCTCGGTCGTCAGAAACGGAAAGCGGAACACCGGCTTGCCTTGCGCAAGTTTTCGCGGATTGACGATGTCGAGCAAATCGACGCGCAGCGTTTTGCGTAACCTGGGTGCATCGTCGAGCGCCACGCGAAAAATCCGCTTGAACGTCGCCGCATCGCCTTCGCGGGCATCGCGTTCGATGACGAGATAGTCGGTGCCGTCGCGCACGATCTCGCTCGCCGAATGTTTCGGGTCGTCGAGCGGGTAGAGCCAGTAGCGACCGGTCCATTGCCGTTGCTGCAGGTCGAACTCGAAGATGCGCAGCATGTCGGGCGGGTCGCCCGGAACCGCGCCTTCGAGCATCGCGAGCAAGGTGTGCGGGCGGGCGCCGCGCGCCAGTCCTTCGAAGCCGCGCGAGGCGCGCAGCGTGGCGTTGATCGGATCGGGGTGCGATACGGAGCGCAACTCCGTGCCGTCCGGCAGTTGCAGCCGCACGGGCGCTTCGATCAACTCTCCGCGCCTCGAAAAATGCAGCAACCACGGCCCGTGTTCATCGCCGATCCAGAAGCTGCCGTCCTCCATCACGACCATCGATTCCGGGTCGGCATCCGCGCCGGTCAAGGTGCGCGTCGGGTCATCGGTTCGCGTGAGCGCCCACGGGAAATGACGCTGCGGGTCGCGCAACTCGATGCGTTCGAGCAGCCGAACGCCGCGATCGACCTTGAAGAGATAAATGCAGAGCACATAGCCCGCGCTGTTGTCGCGCGTGCCGTAGCCGTTGTCGGACAGCGCCCACCAAAGATTTCGGCCCGGCCCCGGTGCGATCGAGCTCACGCCCTGCACCGGCTGATCGGCGGCGAAGGTCGCTGCAGGCAAGACGTCGAAGCGTTCGAGCGTGACCTTGGGCGGGCTAGCCTGCGCGAACGTCGCGGCGCAGAGCAGCCCCCAAAGAAAAACGCCGGGCGATGCAGACCTGTGCTGCAACACCCGGCGTTTCATCGAGTCGCGGATCTCAGACCGGCTTCAATACGCCGAGCAGCGCCGAGATCGCCACGCCCGCCCAGATGAGCAGCACGTAGGGGCGACAGGCGGCCATGCCGTCGATCATCTTCTGATCGCTCTCGGGCGTCGCGCCCGTGGCGGCCAGAACTTTGAAGCCTTCGATGAACGGCGGAATGTTCACGCGGATCATGAAGCCGCAGAAGATGAGACCGGCGAAGATGAGCAACTTCGCCGCGATCCATGGGTAGGGCTGCAACGGTCCGGTCCCCCAGTGATAAATCACCGAAGCGATGATCGCGAAGATCATGAACACGCGGAACATTTTGTCCCAGTGCGCGAGCTTCTTCGAGAACTCCGTCCCTTCGCGCGCGTGGATCGTGTGTACCACCCAGACCCAGATGGGGCCGAGCGCGACGATGGCGATCGTTTGCCACAACGGATGCTCGTAGCCGACGAACTCGGCCAGCACCCCGCCGACGGTGAGCATCAGCGCCAGGCAGTACCGCGGCAGCATGTCGAGGTTGATGAAAATCTTGAAGGCCGTCAGACGCGCTTCGCGCGACAACTTCGTGTTCGTGACGAAAGAACTCGAATAGAACACGCCTGCATCGCCGCCGAGCCAATAGACGAACAGCAGGATGTGCAGGTATTTGACGAGCCCGTGGGCAAAAATCATCTCTTCCATGTGAACCCCCTGAGTGACCGCGAGAGACTAGCAAATGAGCCTCGGCAGGCCGCCGCCGCGCATCGCGCTTGCCGCAGACCGGACAGCGCGGTGCGTACGACGATACACTGCGGGCACATGAATCCCGCGCACGCCCCGACCGTCGGACCGTTGCTCGTCGCTTGGCAGGCGCGTGCGGGGCGTCACGATCTGCCGTGGCAGCGCGATCGCAGTCCCTACCGCGTCTGGGTCAGCGAAATCATGTTGCAGCAGACCCAGGTGGGTGCGGTCGTGCCGTATTTCGAGCGCTTCATGGCACGCTTCCCGGACCTGCCAAGTCTCGCCGCTGCGCCCATCGACGAAGTGCTGCATCTTTGGACCGGTCTCGGCTACTACGCCCGTGCGCGCAACTTGCACCGCGCCGCGCAACGCATTCGCGACGAGCATCGAGGCGTGTTTCCGCAAACATTCGATGAAGTTGCCGCGCTGCCGGGCATCGGGCGCTCGACCGCCGGAGCGATCCTCGCGCTCGCGCTCGATCAGCGGCATCCGATCCTCGACGGCAACGTGAAGCGGGTGTTGCAACGCGCGTTCGGCATCGAAGGCAATGCGACCGTGCGCGCGACCGAGCAGCGCTTGTGGGCGCTCGCCGATGCGTGCACGCCCGCCGAAAACGTCGCGACCTATACGCAGGCCATCATGGATCTCGGCGCCACGCTCTGCACGCGTCGCAAGCCCGCCTGCGTGCTGTGTCCCTTGCACGACGCCTGCAGCGCGCGACGCAGCGGGCGGCAACACGAGATTCCCGCACCCAAGCAGCGCGCCGCGGGACGCTCGCGCGTCTCGAAGTTCTGTTACATGTTGTTGATGCGCGATTCGAGCGGCGCGGTATTTCTCGAGCGTCGCCCCGAGCGCGGCATTTGGGGCGGCTTGTGGTGTTTGCCGGAATTCGCTTCGGACTCCGCCGCGCTCGCCTATGCCCGCAATCATTTCAGCGAGGTGACGGAGCCGCGGCCGCTCGGATCGATCGCCCATGCGTTCACGCATTTCGACCTCGAGATACGTCCGCTCGCGATCGAATGCCGGCGCGCGCGTGATGCGGTGATGGAGACCGGCGCCACCCTCTGGTATAACGCGGGCGCCGCAGCAGGCGCGGCACGCATCGGGCTGCCGGCGCCCGTGAAGCAACTGCTCGACGACATCGGCCAAGGAATTCTTTGATATGAGCGATCAAGTCAGAATGGTGCAGTGCGTCGTGCTGAAGCGCGAAGCCCCGGGTCTCGACCGTTTGCCGTATCCGGGTGATCTCGGTGCGCGCATCTGGCGCAGCGTCTCCAAAGAGGGCTGGCAGCGCTGGGTCGCGCACCAAACCATGCTCATCAACGAATACCGTCTCACGCCCGTCGAGCCCAAGGCGCGCAAGTTCCTCGAAGCGGAAATGGAAAAATTTCTGTTCGGCGAAGGTGCCGTGAAGCCCGAAGGCTACGTGGATCCGGGCGCGAAGTGAGCGTCGATCGTTACCCGCCGTGCCCCGTATGCACGGCCGAGAACACCTATCCCGACGGCGCCCATCTCGTGTGTGCCGATTGCGGCCATGAATGGTCCGCCACGGCGCGCGGGCCTGCAGCGGCGACGAGCGGTGAAGACGCCGTGGTGGTGCGCGACGTCAACGGCACGCCGCTTGCGGACGGGGACGCCGTGATTCTGGTCAAAGATCTGAAGGTCAAAGGCTCGACCAGCACCCTCAAGAAAGGCACCAAGATCAAAAGCATTCGTCTGCCCGAGGCGGCCGACGGTCACGACGTCGAGTGCCGGCTCGACATCGGTACCATCATGCTCAAGTCCGAATTTTTGAAGAAGGCCTGAATGTTCGACCTTGCGTGGCTGCCGTTCGTCGCGACCACGCTGATTGCCGGTGTCCTGCGCGGGTTCACGGGTTTCGGCGGTGCGCTCGTCATGGCGCCGGTGTTCATGACGCTCGTCGATCCGATCACCGCGACCACCATCATCCTCATCGTCAACACCGTCGTCGGTCTCGCCAACTTGCGTGAAGTCGGCGCCGAGACCGATTGGGCGATCGCCAAACCGCTCTCCATCGCCGGCTGCGTCACTTCGCCGATCGGTTTGTGGCTCGTCACCAGCGTCGACGTCGATCTCGTCCGGCGTGTCGTCGCGCTGATCGTGCTTGCCGCTTCGGTCGGCCTTGCGTTGCGTTGGACGTTTCCGTTTTCGATTCGTCACCGCATCGGCAACGCGGTCATCGGAGCGTCGAGCGGCTCATTGTTCGGTCTTGGCGGCGTCGGCGGGCCGCCCGTGATCATCGGCATGCTGGCCGAAGATTTGCCCGCGCGCGTGACGCGCGCCACGTTGCTGACGTATTTCGCGATCGTGCAGACCTGCACGTTCGCCCTGATGCTTGCCGAAGGCGTCGTCGCCTCCGAAGGGCTGCGATACGGCGTCGCGATGATCGTGCCGTACTATTTGGGCAGCGCGCTCGGGTTGCGATTGCTCACACCCGAGCGCGCCCGCATTTTTCGCGGCATCTCGATCACCGTGCTGGTGGCCGTTGCCGCCTACGGTTTGCTACCGCATTAAGGCTTCTTCGGCGGCGCCGGCTTCGCGTCGCGCGCATAGACCTCGAGGCTCGAGAGGTTGGGCTTGTTCCAATACTCTTTCGGCGGCGCCTCGAGCATGTGCGGGTACAGCTTCTCCGCATGCGCGAGCACTTTCGGTTTGAAGCCCGCGAGCGAATCGAACGACTGCACCGTCGAGTGATAGACGATGTGTCCCTGCGCTTGGTCCATCAGCATCCACGGCAGCCACGGCGTCACGCGCATCCACGAGCCCGTGTGCAACACCGAGGTCTTGTCCGGGTTCTGCAAGTCGTCGAGTTTGGCCGTCATGGTGAAGAATTCGCTGACGCGATTCTTGCGACCCGGGCTCTCGCGAGGCCATTTTTCAGGCTGCAGTGCCGACGTATAGAAGAGGTTGATGTGCGTGCGATTCTGGACGATGCCGTTGCCGGCGTCGTACCAGCCCATGTCGTAGGGTTTTTCCGGCACGTCCGCCTGCTTGTTGAGACCGCCGTAGTCCGGTCCCTGCAGTTTGATCTTTTCGGCGAAGAAGTGATTCCACGGATCGTTGATCACGTCGAATACTTTGACCGTCTCGTCGGTATAAGGGTTGCGCCACTCGCGCAGAATGTCGCCCGTGGCGAGATCGGAGTAGAAGATCGCCTCGCGATGCAACACGCGATAGCTGCCGTCCGGTTGCTTCCAGGCGCGGGCGACCGAGACCACTTCGAAGCCGAACAGGTCGCGCAGTGCCTCGCCGTCGCGTACGCCGCAGACGACTCCGCTCACGCTGCCCCATTTCTGTTTGCTCTCGTCGAGGTTGGCATCGATGCGCACCCCGGCGAGCATGTTGCCCTTGCCGGTCGTGAGGTCGATGTAAGGCCCTTTCATGTTCGCCGGCACCGTCGCCGCCGCCGCGCGGGGCGTGTGGCTGGCTGCGAGCACCGTGGCCATTGAACCCGTCAACATCAAAAGTTCGCGTCGATCCATGTTCGTCCGTCCGAGAATGAAGCCGCACCGTGCGACCGCCTGCAGAGTGCGTCGGCCCGGCGGCGGGGGTCAACGCCGACCGTATGAGGCGACCATGCCGTAGCCTGAACCCGCCTCGATGGACAGCGGATTGCTGGAAAAACAAGAGCTTGCGTCATACCGCGCTTGACGACGCCGCGGCTCGCGGGTTTAATGGCCGCCCTTCGTTCGAGGGCGCGTTTCACGCGTGGCCGGATAGCTCAGTTGGTAGAGCAGCGGATTGAAAATCCGCGTGTCGTTGGTTCGATTCCGACTCCGGCCACCACTTTCTTCCGTCCTTCAATCACTTAGTGCGCCAAACACGGTTAGTGGAGCCGCCCCCATTTCGACCGGCCAGTGCTGTCGTAAATAGGCGTTAGGCGTGAAGTCACGAGGCCCCGCGCTCCAGTATTGAGCAGTTCGAAAAACGGACCAACGTCATCAGTGTATCTGCCTTGTACTGTTCTGCTTTGCGTATTCCGTTAGCGTTAGTCCGTCGAGCGCTGTCTTCGGTCTCCAAATCGATTAGATGTGGATGTTCGTGCTGGCACTGTGTGGATTAATAGTCACTCTATGTACGACGCAAGCCTGCTAATCGGCGGTGTGAGGCGGTAGGGTTAGGGCAGGGATAGCGGACACCAAGCGGTCGAGAATTACTTGGAAGCTAAAACCGCTTGCCCTGTGGTTAGTCAGCGAGACGGCTACGGTGGGTGTCCGGAAGAAACAGCAGCCCAATCAAGGTAGTCACGAGTGCAACGGTGATGGGGTACCAGAGGCCTGCGTAGATATCTCCCGTCGCCGCAACGATCGCGAATGATGTGACGGGCAGAAAGCCGCCAAACCAACCGTTACCGAGATGGTAGGGCAGTGACATCGAGGTATAGCGGATGCGGGTCGGAAACAACTCCACGAGCCAAGCGGCGATCGGTCCATAAACCATCGTGACAAGCAGGACTAGCCAGGCGCAGAGCAAGATGACCATCGGGTAGTTGAGCTGCGACATGTCGGCTCGTGCAGGGTAGCCGACGGCATCGAGGGCACCGCGAAGGGTGGCGTTGAATGCACTAGCTGATAATTTGAACTCCGATTCCGTGAGTTTCTCGCCGTCAAAGCTTGCGACAAGGATTTGATTGTCACCTTCGCCAATCATAACAACGGCGCGGGTCCCGACTGGGGCGGGCGCATTGCTATAAGGCACGCCGGCTCGAGAAAGCGCCGTTTTTGTGATGTCACAGGAAGTTCGGAACGCGCTCTTACCGATCGGATCGAATTGCAGATTGCAGTCGGCAGGATCCGCAACGACTCGCACGGGCGCGTTGGCAACCGCGTGCTCGAGTGCCGGGTTGGCAAAATGTGTGATGGCTTTGAATGTCGGAAAGTAGGTCAGCGCAGCAAGAAGACAGCCACCTAGAACCAGCGTTTTGCGCCCGATACGATCTGACAATGCACCGAAGAAAATAAAAAAGGGTGTGCCAATCAAAAGCGCGGTCGCGATGATGAGATTGGCAGCTGCGGAATCCACTTGTAAGGTCTTCTCGAGAAAGAATAGCGCGTAGAACTGACCGCCGTACCAAACGACGGCCTGGCCAGCGGTCGCGCCAAAGAGCGCGAGCAGGACGAGCCGCAGATTGGTCCGATCCGAGAAGGCTTCTTTAAGGGGTTGTTTGGCGAGTTTGCCCTCGGCGCGAATCTGCACAAACGCAGGTGATTCTTTGAGTTGCAGGCGGATATACACCGAGATGCCAAGCAACACGATCGAAAGCAGGAACGGCACGCGCCAACCCCATTCCTCAAACTGCGAACCTAAAAGCAACCGACAGCCGAGGATCACCAACAGCGAGAGAAAGAGACCGAGTGTTGCCGTCGTTTGTATCCAGCTCGTATACAGGCCGCGCCGCCCCTCTGGCGCGTGTTCGGCGACATAGGTCGCCGCACCACCGTATTCGCCACCAAGCGCGAGGCCTTGTAATAAGCGCAAAACGATCAGCAGGATCGGTGCGGTGACCCCTATAGACTCGTAGGACGGCAGCAGACCCACGCCCGCAGTGGCAGCGCCCATAAGAACGATGGTGACGAGGAAGGTGTGCTTACGGCCAACGAGATCACCTAACCGCCCGAATACGAGAGCGCCAAACGGGCGTACGAAAAACCCAGCTGCAAATGCAAATAGTGCAAAAATGAAGCCGGTGGTTTCATTCACACCCGAGAAGAACTGACGCGAGATGATTGCCGACAGTGCGCCGTAAAGATAAAAGTCATACCACTCAAAAACAGTCCCTAGAGACGAAGCAAGAATGACCCGTCGATGGGTCGGCTCGACTCCGGTATTCCGTGATTTCTTGGTGGTAGCCATCGATCGATCCTACGTCATTTTCGACAGAACGAGATATTCTGCACGCAAGACGAGCTTTCGCGATCTCATGCTCGGTACCTAATGTAGTTCAGCTCGATTCGCCGGTCTGAAGACGTCGAACCAGCGGTTGGATCGACGCAAAATAGGGCGCTTTTAAGTAAATCACGCGACTAAAAAGCCACGGCCCTGCAGCGCAGTGGCCGAGTTTTTCTCATGCTATCGATACTTTGTTGCCCATTGGTTCTAACGTTGACGGATGGCCCAAATATAGTCGAAATTCCGCGGATGACTCGTCGCATCTCAATTGTGAATTATTGGCTTTTCGGTAGATGGCCTGGTTGGTGTACTTGGTACGGTTGGTTTGGTTAAATCCGCTAGGGGCTAAGCCCGCACAACCGTTGGTTTAGACAGCAAAAATCCGTGCATTTTTGGTCCGCATGACGATCTTTTCGCTTACATACTTGCTTACACACCGGCTCTGACTGTGAAAAAACCCGCCGAAAATGGCTGATCAGAAACGGTGAAAACTACTCTTAACCAAACCTAATGTTGCTCGCAAGATAATTTTCTTTGACGGCCGCGGGAAAGCCTCAAGATCAAAAGTGCGGCCATGCAAGGCAACATCGTCGCGCAGGCGGACTGCGACGGTATCGTGAACGCACCGAACGAATGACCGATCGCAGGTGGCGGCGTTAGCAGCGCGATTTACGCGGCCGCTGATCCTTAAGGATGAGCGCTGCAATGGCGCGGCATCACGGGATCAGGGGCATAGGCCGTCCGATCCCGGTACGGCTGGGCGAGTAGGATGGCAACGGGGGCTTATTTGGTACCGGTGATCGGGCTGGTTGCGATCAACGCAACATCGGATAAGCTTCAAAGATGATCGAAAAATCACTCCGGTACGTAATCACCTGTCTTGCCCTGGCTTGGATCGGCCTAAGTTCAGCCTCCGCTGCCCCGATACCGGAGTCCGAGC
>Ga0214921_10007374_pt1 | contig 14697 bp, 9 predicted proteins | sample LL1505_MetaG_FD_177992 | JGI IMG/M metagenome (GOLD analysis project Ga0214921, IMG submission 177992) | Freshwater microbial communities from Lake Lanier, Atlanta, Georgia, United States - LL-1505 | ecosystem: Environmental > Aquatic > Freshwater > Lake | place: USA: Georgia | collected 2015-05-28 | reverse complement strand
TATCCATCGCTTCCTCTTCCTCGGCCGCCTGCTCAGCATCTTCAACCTCAGCCTGCTCAGCATCCTCAACCTCAGCCTGCTCAGCATCCTCAACCTCAGCCTGCTCAGCATCCTCAACCTCAGCCTCAGCCTCAGCCTCAGCCTCAGCCTCAGCCTCAACCTCAACCTCAACCTCAGCCTCTTCCTCGGCCTCTTCCTCGGCCTCTTCCTCAGCCTCAATATCCTCGTCAGCCTCTACAGTCTCATCGTGATGTGAAGGCTTGCCTAGAACATATTGCGACCACGGAGTTGGAGAGAATATAGCAGGGACATTCGTATTGCGTGGAGAGATAGGCGCCGGCTCAAAGAGTGTCGTCTCTCCAAGTTCGCGAATATGAAGTCGTGGAGGCATCGACGGTGTATTCGTCTTTTCAACAACAACGTTCGGATTCGGATTACCTGTAGGAGTTTCCATCATTTCCAACGTCCTGTCCAGAATCTTATCGTAGCACGTTTGCATCTCGTTATGATTCCCTTTCATCGATGCGAGTGAAAGACGGAAAAGTTGGCTCGCAAAGTCGCGAAACGTGTACAGGGATTCTTGAGTATTCATTCGTATATCTATGAAATAGATGTACGAATGGTGAAAATGCGTCAATTTTTGGCACGACTTAGTAGGAAACAACCAGTGTTCCAAACAAAAATAATACAATTGTAGTTATCATAGCCTGCGGCGACGCATAGGATGAAATACACTGTGTGAGAAGAAACCATCCTAATCCATAGATGCTATCACCAACCAATGCTCCTACTGATACTTCTTTCGTATAGCGTTGGAAAAAATCAATATATCGTGTAAACGGCGGTAATTTTTGTACAATCAGATAAAACAGAAAATCGCCAATCCATTGGACAGCAAAGAACAGCAATAGTCGGAGACACCAATCTGTTACTGTATTTGGAGCAGGATTTCGGAATACCATAGGAATAATTGCGAGAGCAATTAAAAATAGGAAGGTACTGTAAATATAGTCACCGAACGCAACAATCGCAAACGGTACTTTTGTCGGATCGTAATATTCTTGGACTGTTTTTGCCTTTAGAACACGTGGAAAGATTGCGTAGGTGATGGGTTCGTAGATAGCATATGCGGCTGTCCACGCAAGCAATGTCGATAGAGAGAATTCCCAAATGCTTGTACTCATATTTCTTACTATGTCTTCGGAAATTATGTGTTACACATGCTGAATCTGCATCGCCCATTCTACCGTCGCTTCCTTCGACTTAACCGGTTTGCTACGGCGTAGACGCAATCCCTGTGCTCCAGGTGCGTTGTATTTATGCTGAATATCGTTACGAATGAAGACATTCTTCAGATTCTGGTCGTAGAAATCGACCGGCTTCGTATCCATCGTCTGAATAATGCTTACCATGGGCGGTGTGAGTACATCAATACGTAGACGCTTCTCATGAAGGATTGAGCGGTATTCCGCAATATCCATCGATCCACCAAAAGAACGCAAGACCTCACGAGGCGGTGCGGGACGAATACCCTGCGGAGACCCTGCGTCGATCTCCGCATCCTCCGCATACAAACTATTCAGCAATGCGTAACGCTCCCATTGTACGTGATTGTCAATCTTCTCACGGAAAAGATACGCAACCGCACACTCTGGCGAGCAGAAATTACCGTACATATGCCAAATCTCATCCAAAATATGGCTCGGAATTGCGACCGGCGAAGAATGGAACATATGGCAGCACCAAAAGCAGTTAATATCCGTCTTTTCAGGGAGACGCTGGTAACGATTGTTATCTTGGAATAGCACCATGAGTTTCTCCGAATAGTTGCTCGGAAGTTTGGACTTGGTTGTCGGCTCTGGTGTGGCTGCTAATTTCGCCTGGACAATATCACTTTCCACACCCGCACCTTCAGGAATACCATCCAGATATGAGAGTTCGTTAATTCCATTATCATAGGGTTTTGGTACATCTGGGATCGCCGGATCGTACTTGAGTAGATTCGACGCTTCAAAGTTCACAGCAGCCGTGGACACCGGCAAATGCGCAATCAATGGACGCTGTTCCGAAAGAAACGAGCCCGTGATTCCCGCTGGCGATACATGTGCAACGACCGGTGGTGTTTTCTTTGATGCTCGTGGTTTCTTCTCCTTCGGTTCGGCGGTTGTCTTCTTCGCACGTGAACTCATTTTAGTGTTCCTATGTGTCGGATACTTTAGACTAAAGGGCGAGAACCCCCTTCCTAGGCTATGCGATTTTTAGACCAATCTACATTTAAAAAACTACAGTCTATATATAAATGGCTGACCGTCTAGAAGTGCTTAAAGAAAAGTATCCTAGTGAGACAAAAGCTATAACGAATAAAAACTATATTCCACTCACACAAATTAGTTTGTCTATTATGGCAAACAAAAACGTTGCGGAGTTATATGATCTGTTGAATGCGAAAGGACTAGCACAGGTCAATAAGGACGGTACTCTCAAAAAGGCATGGTATAACTTTTTTGGAGGCCGTAAGAATACACGAAATGGACGTAAAGTCAGCCGAAAACAACGTCAGACGAGACGACGCCGTTAAGATCCCGACATTTAATATGTTTGTAAAGTTTCACAATAAAACTTTACAATAATTGTAAGGCCATTTTAAGGAAATGCCGTCGGCCACAAAAAAGGCACCGCGTATTGAAAAGAAAGCCTCTTGTATTCGGTCAGCTACGACAACTGTCAAATTACCACGCTCCCAACAAATCAATTCATCATCGTTTGATTCTTCATTAATCAATCCCGAAATGAGCGGTAAATATACAGCTCTCGTAAAAAAAATCAAAGAACTCGATGCTCTCGACCGTCGTGACCACGGTACACGTTTCAAGCACTTTATCTTTACGGATATGCGTGACGGAGCGAAAGCTCTCGCCGCCTTTATGGTAGCAGGCGGCTTTGACTTCCAGATGAAACATGCCCCGAAATTCATTATGCGAAAAGGCGAACGTATAGAAACCAAAAAGGGCGACACAGTCTTATTGGTTGGTGAACCGGCACGCCACGGAAACAACGGATTTGTAATGCTTCAATCGGCTCCGCTTTGGAAAAATCCGCTCGCAGTCTCAACGAAAAAAGACATTCTTCGTGTCTTTAATTCACGACCGGACAACGTACATGGTCAACTACTGCGTATAATAGTATTGGATTCAAAGTACAAAGAAGGTATTGATTTATTTGATGTGAAATATGTCCATTTTGTGGAACCGCCTCTTGCGGAATCCGACTTAAAACAGGCTCTTGGTCGTGCGACACGCTATTGTGGGCAGAAAGGTCTGCGATTCATGCCGAACCGTGGATGGCCGCTCGAAGTCTACACCTATACAACTGATATTCCGAGCCGTGCTCCTTTTACGAGTAACGAAAGCGAACAGCGTCTTGACGCACATGACTTAGTTCTTAAATATTCCGGTATCGATCTAGGCTTCTTACAGTTAACGCAGCAAATTACTCGAGTCGCAATAGCATCGGCGGTGGACGCTCGTCTGAATCGCCATATCAATACGAAAATCACGGTTCAGTTGGGCGGAGGTGTGCGTATTAAAAAATGCTTCCGTCGCCAATCACAGCACTTTCCATTTTCCAAAACTCGTATGATGCGTGTTGCGTCGCAAATGGGGTTGGCTGCTCCCAAAAAGGCCAAACGGGAATTCTTTTGCCGTTTAATGGATACTAATAAAGACTATCGTGCTGCGTTGTTGAAGCCCGCAACACCCAAACGGGTTCCTGTGCCGATTCCTGAAAAACGTGTGGATACACTGATAGAGATTGCTGAGAAGGGATTTGACGATTTCCAAGAGGGGATTACAGAAATGTTTAAAAAATATACGTGGAAACGGCCGGTGTTGGAGAATGGTTGCGGTGAGTCTGCTCCCGCTGTTGTTGCGAAACCTCGTGGTACACCCGTGACCTTCAATCCAACACAAGATTTTATACGGCATTATTTGACTCCGTCAAGTCCATTCAAGGGATTGCTTGCGTGGCACTCCGTCGGAACAGGAAAGACATGTACTGCGGTTGCTACCGCAACGAGTAGTTTTGAACAGGCCGGCTACCAAATTCTATGGGTCACACGCAATTCGCTCATGTCCGATGTATGGAAAAACATTTTCGGAACGGTGTGTTCCATTCCTGTATTGGAAAAACTTAAAGCCGGCGAGGTCATACCTGATGAACTCGTGGATCAGAAAAAAATGCTATCGAAAGCATGGCTACAACCTGTCAGTTATCGTATGTTCCAAAATGCGATGGAAAAGAAGAACGAACTTGGTCGGCGACTCTATTCACGAAATAGCAAAGACCCTCTTCACAAAACATTCTTAATCATTGATGAAGTCCATAAACTCTACGACGGCGATTTACTTCCGACAGAAGCCGCAGACTTTGATGTAATTCAATCCTATATTCACGCAAGTTATAAGACATCTACAGAAGCCTCCGTGCGTGTTCTTCTCATGTCCGCAACGCCCATTACAGAAAGTCCAGACCAACTCTTTGGGATATTGAATACATTGCGAACCAAGGATTACTTACCGTCATTTACGGAGTTTCGTGAACGATTCACGGAAGACAATGCTATTACAGAAGAAGGTCAACGATTTTTTGAAGAACGAGCGAAAGGTCTCATCAGTTATTTGAATCGTGAATTTGACCCAACGACCTTTGCTCAACCAGAATTTCATACAATTCGTGTTCCACTTGGTGAAATGCGTATGCCGACCTTGGAACGTTTAGCGGATGATTGTATGCGAAGTATTTCTAACTGCGATGAAAAGGATGTAGAGGCGTTGGTGCGTGATGTTAAAAAGAACGATATGACGGCTCGTGAATACAAACGCAAAATTTCTATGATACGGAAACAGCATAAAACACGGAAAGCGTCATGCGTTAAAAATGCGATTCGTGCTGCAAAAGGATGCTATATGAATCAGAAAAAAACCTATACCTTGCGGAATAAACACAGCCAAATAGTCGCTCTTGAATCGTGTTTCGGAAAACCTATCGCACGTCCATTTATACCGTTCGCCGAGTTCAAGGATGAAATACAACGCCGTATAACACCGAGTGTCGGCCGTGAGAGTATTGAGAGTACGGGGGCGGTGCGGACACCCGTGCGTGGCGGTTTAAAGACAGACCTCTAGAGTCTCATTGTGTAGGTGGAACGCCTACATTGGTTTCATCGTCTAGTTGGTTAGGACGTAGGATTCTGATTCCTGCAATCTAGGTTCGATTCCTAGTGGAACCACTCATGTATTTTTCAAAGTATTCAATAGATTGAAAAATATAACTATTTGTATTCCATTACTTATCCTGTGGGATGCGACGATATGCCTTCATATCTTGACTGTAAACAATATTACGGGATCCATACGCTTCGACAACAACACCGTCTTCAATGACAAGATTGTCGGCGAAATAATTCGGTGTCATAATCGCATAATAGTGAATATCTCCGCCTATACCGTACTGAACAACTTTATCAGAGTGTTTTGCCAGTTGACGTGGCGTTATCCAGTAGTCGTCACCTACATGTATAAGATGGTCTGGTGAGAGTTTCACATCGTGAGATGGCACATTCTCTGCAAAAGCGTGTGCTAGTACGTGAAACGGTGCTTCAACACTTTCTACATTATAATGCTGCGAGTGATGTATGTGCTTAATCATGACGTTTCGGCCATCCGCAGTTGTAACATATCCGAATTTCTCAAGGTCTTCAACGGGAACATGCCCGTTGGGAGTCAACACACGTGTACCTTTGGTCATACAAAGCGCATTGGAGGCCGGATATACATAAAAGGTATACGGTATTACATCCGGTATAAGACTACTTAAATCAAATCCGTTGCTGTAAACGCCCGTGGGAGGCACAGGTGTCGGATTACCAGTTACATATGCTATACGCCATGACGTATAGGATCCTAGATTACTACCCGACTCAACATTTGCTGTGTCGACTAAAACAAATGTATTTATTTGACTACCAATTGTATTGCCATTATGGGCAACCGCATCTGTGTAATTATCATAATAATAAATTGATCTGGCACCACCCACAGGATTTAAAAACTCGTTCATAGGCCCCACAAGAAGGCGCGGAACGCTGGTCGTATTGCGTGTTCTGTGAGAAAGACCTTCATTAAATACAAACGCAGTATTTGCTACAATCGGATAGGAGGTTTTATCGACTATAAATTCGCCAGGACTACTATTGAGATAGACTAAATACGTATGTTCAAATGTACTGGATCCAGAATCTATATGCGGAGCAGTATCGCCCTTAATCCAACGCATGGGAATCGTGGATACATTTGTCATATCCAGTCCAAGACGTTCATGGAGCGCATTCCGGATTGTATCGGTTAGTGTAATATTGAAATAGACTACGTTGGAATGTGTATCGACTCTCGCTTTCGCTGTAATAACTTCGGGCAGGGATAGCAAAAATTCAATATCTTCAATCGAAAATATATTTGTAAGCCTGGAACTCATTCTATATACTGGTCTATTCCTTATATTTTCTCTTCGAATAAACCGGGTTGGATAGTCTGAATATCATTCGTTTTGAGAACATATTAGACTGCCGGTCATTTCATTCCGGCAGTCTTTCGCCAACGTGTCATATAAAATACCCATTAGGCTAAAAATTGATATCTAGCAGATGGTTTAATATGAAACGCATTTCTTTTAAAGTATGGGTCAATATTATCTTGCGGTTCTTCTTGATGACGCTGGAAAGATTCTTCGATGGGTATCCCCACGTGGTATGAAACTTATGGAACATGCGTACTTGGATGATTCGGTTGTTAATAGTTTTGAATACTGTCTAAATCCTACTAACAAGTATTTCAAGTCACGTGTTGTGTGGGCGGGCGATTACGCAGATAATGAACAGGACAGCAACGAAAACCTCTATAAAATGTGTGTAGAACGAACGGATTTGGAAGCCGTACTTCCGATTGAGTCTACGAGATCGTTTCCGTTTCTTGTGAACCATGATAAGAAACAGTTCGTCGATAAGCGTAAATCATCTTCAATGATTCATCCGCTTCCACTTCTGACGTGCGAAGGAAATGGACGTGGTGGCGGTGACTTGGATAGCAAGAGTCCGCTAATCGGTTCTTGGGCACGTGATCATATTTCGATTGAATGTGCTGCTCCTGACAATTATTCCGAGCTTATCTTTGATTTGTCGGATTAAGGGCGTATCCTCTATCTTAGAATTGTATTTTTGATTCTAAAGTATTCTTGGAAGGGGAGATAGGACGAGGGCTTTGCCCCCCTTAGTCTAAAGTAAATGAGCCTTTTCTTCCCTTAAGAATGTCCGTGGTTTGGACGGAGAAATATCGTCCGCAGAAATTGTGTGACATAAAAGGTCACCGTCGTATTAAACAACTATTTGAACGTGCTGTAAAGCATGGTTGTCGTGGATTTCCGCCAACCATCTTGTACGGTCCTCCTGGCACCGGCAAAACCTCCATTGCATTGGCTCTCGCAAACGAAGCCTATCCTGAGGTATCACCAGCCATATCTACACTGTATTTGAATGCGTCCGATGAACGTTCCATTGAGGTCATTCGTGAACGTATTCTTCAGTTTACGCAGACGGTTTGGCCTGGCGTGAGTCGCAAGTTTGTGATTTTTGATGAAGTGGAAACGATGACAGAGCCCGCTCAAGCATCACTGCGTGCTTTATTGGACGATGTCGACCGTGAAGGCCATATTCATTCACCCCTCTTTTTGTTTCTATGTAATTCCTTGTACCGACTTCATACATCGCTACGTTCTCGTTGCGTTGCTCTGTTCTGCGGGCACGTTCCGATTGTTCACATTCGTGATACACTCCAGAGTATTCAGTTAGCAGAGGGTATTTCGCCTGAAAAGATTCGTACTCCGTCCGATATTACCTTCCGTATTCAACGTGGCGATTTACGCTCCTTCATATCTGCTCTTCAGTTTGAAAAAGAGTTTAATACATGGGATACATGGTTTGAACGACTTCGTACAGCCGGTAAGGGTCGTACAATTTATGTATGGGAAGACGGTCTCCGCCAAACACCGTTTTGTATTTTGATTCGTCACGTCTTTTTGATGATGACGGATTATGGATATTTTAAGCGTGATGGAGTGGCGAAATTTGTAGATGCGTGTCTGGAAGTACAGGACGCACCTATTTCAACTATTCTTGCGACGATTCCGACGTTGTGGGAGACGATTGTATCGGGCTAACAAAATTGACGGGCGGGCAAGGGTGGGGCACGACTCTTATAATTCCCTACAATGACGTCCGCTGCTCAGTATAAGAAACATACCCATCGTGAACACATTCTTGAACTTCCGGATACGTATATTGGTTCCGTAGATACGGTGGCGGAGTCCCGTTGGGTCTACAATACGGAGAAAGGCAACCAGGAATGGCGTCCTGTTCGCTTTTGTCCTGGCTTTCTTAAACTCTTTGACGAGATTCTCGTGAATGCTCTTGACCATCGTGTCCGCCAGACGGGACGTATGGCGGGCGGACTCACAGATGGGCATCCCGTCAAACATATTGACGTTTCCTTTACGACAAAGGATATTACTGTTCGCAATGATGGCGACGGCGTGCCTGTCGACAAGCATCCTGAGACCGGTCTATGGGCTCCTGAACTCATCTTTGGTAATCTTCTGACCTCGTCCAACTACGATAAGTCTGAGGAGAAGGTTGTCGGCGGTAAGAACGGCTACGGTGCGAAGCTTACGAATATCTTCAGCCACCAGTTTCGTGTCGAGACGGTCGACCACCGTCATAAGAAGAAGTACATTCAGACGTGGTCGTCCAATATGTCCGTCATTGGAACGCCGACGGTGACGGCGTGTGCGGCGAAGCCCTACACGGAAATCAAGTACACGCCAGATCTGACTCGGTTTGCGTGGGGCGGTGCGGCGTCTCCCACGGAGATTCCTGCGGACATGCTGGCGATTTTGGCGACCCGTGTCGTCGACGCAGCGGCGTGTGCGGGCAAGGAGTGCCGTGTGACGCTCAATGGCAAGGTCGTTTCAACGAATACCTTTCCAAAGTACATCAGCCTCTATCTCAACGACGATAGCGATAAGGCGAGTGATGTGACGGGCAGCGAGGATGGTGGCAAGGCGTCAGGCGGTAAGCGAGTCGCCTACGAGAGTGCGGGTGAACGCTGGGAAATTGGTGCGATTCTCACGCGTGACCTACATGGTGATGCGCCACCGGATGAACGCCATATCTCATTCGTCAATGGTATTGCGACACGTCGTGGCGGCAAGCATCTGGAGCACGTGTCCAAAACGGTGCTCGGAATGTTTTGCGAAGTCGCCAAGAAGAAGGCAAAGCTGGATCTCACGCCAGCTCTGCTCAAGGACTCCGTTGTCTGGTTTATCAATTCTACGATTGTCAATCCGTCGTTTGATACGCAGACGAAGGAGACACTCACCACGCCGGCGAGCAAATTTGGTTCACTTCCTACAATTTCTCCCAAGTTTGTGGAGTCGCTCATCAAGATTGGTCTGCTGAGCGAAGCACAAACACTGATGGATGCGAAGACCGCACGGGATGCGAAACGTACGGACGGTAAGAAGAAGTCGACCGTACGTGGTATTCCGAAACTTGAGGATGCGATTTGGGCGGGTACCGCCAAATCTTCGGAGTGTACGCTCATTCTTACCGAGGGAGATTCCGCTGCAACCACAGCAATTTCCGGCCTCAAGGTTGTTGGTCGTGAGGCGTACGGTGTCTTTCCGCTCAAAGGTAAGATTATGAACGTCAAGGATATTTCCGTTGCGAAGAAGACGGCGAATACCGAGCTTACGCATATCAAACAGATTCTTGGTCTGGAGGCCGGCAAGATCTATACGAATACGTCGCAACTCCGTTATGGCCGTGTTATGATTATGACGGATCAGGACGTGGATGGGTCGCATATCAAGGGGCTGCTAATGAATCTGTTCCACACGGATTGGCCGTCTCTGCTCCATATTGATTTCCTCTGCTGTCTGATGACACCGCTTCTCAAGACGACGAAGGGCAAGACGACTCTCTGTTTCTATTCGGAGTCCGAGTATGAGGCATGGCAGCGTACGCAAAGTCCCGCAGAACTACGTGGCTGGAAGTCCAAGTATTACAAGGGATTGGGTACGTCTACGGCGGTGGAAGCCCGTGAGTACTTCGCCAACATGAATACGGTCGAGTACGTCTGGGACGAGGTTTCGGACAACTCAATTGACCTCGCCTTCAACAAAAAGCGTGCGGACGATCGTAAGACGTGGCTAGCGTCCTACGACCGTGAGCGTCATCTACCGGTGAAGGCCGGCGGTGCGAAGGTCAATTACAGTCGCTTTGTACACGATGAACTTATTCACTTCAGCAGTGCGGACAACATTCGTTCACTTCCGCATGTTATGGACGGACTCAAGCCGTCGCAGCGTAAGATCTTCTGGTCGGCTTTGAAGCGAAATCTTACGTCTGAAATTCGTGTAGCTCAACTTGCGGGCTATGTATCTGAGACCGCCGCTTATCACCACGGCGAAGCATCGCTCACCGGTGCGATTATCGGCATGGCACAGAATTTCGTCGGTTCCAACAATCTTAATCTGCTCGCTCCGAATGGTCAGTTTGGTACGCGTCTGATGGGTGGCGACGACTCCGCTTCGCCCCGTTATATTCATACGCAACTGATGCCAATCGTACGTGCTCTCGTAAAGAAGGAGGACGACGCAGTTCTCCGCTATTTGGATGACGACGGTCTGGCGGTAGAGCCCGAAACGTACTATCCTGTTGTTCCTATGCTGCTTGTCAACGGCTGTATTGGTATCGGTACGGGATTCAGCACCAACATTATTCCCTACAATCCGTCGGATCTGGTGGCGGCTCTCAAGCTGCGACTGAGTGGCGGTATTGCGAATCTGACGGGGCTGGAGTTGACGCCCTGGTGGTTCGGATTTAAGGGTCGTGTCATGGCGGGAACTGACTCCAAAACGTGGGTTACGAAGGGTATCTACGAGTTTGTCAACGATGATACGGCGATTATTCGTATCAAGGAACTGCCGATTGGTTGCTGGACGAAGGATTACAAAGTCTTTCTGGACAACATGCTCACGGAGCAGGAGGAGATTCGCAATGCGTACGTTGCAGCATGTAAGAAGGCTAAGGACGACAAGGCCTCGGTGCCACCGAAGCCTACGATTTGGCTGCGTGGCTATGAGGAGGCGTACAATGATGTTGACGTTGACTTTATTCTCCAAATGGATCCTGAATACTATCACGAGGCTCGGGCATATACCGCTGAGTTTGAGGCACGGTTCAAACTTACGACGCAGTACAAGACGACGAACATGGTTGCGTTTGACACTGATGGTACCATTCGTCGTTTCGGAAGTGCTGGCGAAGTTCTTGAGCGGTTCTACACGACACGTCTTGGGATGTACGGTGTTCGTAAAGCACATGAACTCGGTCGTCTTACGGCCGAGATTACGGAACTGGAGGCACGTCTGTTGTTTGTCCGTGCGGTCATTTCAGGATCGCTTGTTATTGCGAATGTAGATGATGGCGTTCTCTTTGAAGCTATGAAGAAACTAGGACTTCCTACATTGTCGGATGCGGATGCGACGGATCTGCGGGGATACGAGTATCTTCTGCGGATGCGTGTAGACCGGCTCAAAGCATCGTCTGTTGCGGAACTCGAGCGTGACGTTGCAGCACAGCGTGAACGCAAGGAACGTCTCCTTGCGACGACAGCAGAGACGCTGTGGAGTGCGGATTTGGATGAGTTTCTCGTTGCGTGGAATGACTATACTGCGTGGCGAAATACGTCCTATGAGTCCGCAGCGACCGACGGCAAGGTTGCACCCAAGAAGAAGGCGGTGCGAAAAGCAGCGGTTGTAAAGAAATAGTATCATACAAAATTGATACATTCAGAGTAATTATTTTTTAATGTAGGTCTCTCTTCCTTTCATCATGGATGATCAAACTCTTTTAAGACATATTCAAGAACTCGAGGATAGGCTTGACAAGGCCGAAGCTCGTCTAATTACGCTAGAAAGGTCAATGTCAAGCTCAGACGCAGCAACGAGTGGTAATGATGCAGAAGATCTATTTGCGTCTGACCCTCGTGTCCATACGGCTCTCCTCAAGTACCATTCTCAGAATGCTGTAGTTTCATCAGAAAGTTTAGGTGGCAGCAGGAAAAAGACAGATGTCCGGTTTACATTTGATACAAATACGACCATGGGGTATCAATTGAAGAATTCTGATTCTCCTGGATACGCTGGACATCTTGGTCGCAAACCTCTCGAAGAGTATACGGCCGACGAGGAGTTGAGAACGACTCTTAGAACGTTTCTCTTGGAAGATAGGCAAAATCCTCAGATAGAGACACCAAACCCGTTCGCGATTGAGGTGGGTAAGAGGCTTATACGTGAAACTCTCCTAGGCCTTGAAAAGGAGTATGAACCTACGCATATGGTACACGTAGTTTCAGACCGCAACACGATCAAGCGTGTCTTTATTTGTCCTATACAGGTTCTTCTCAAGTACTTTGAGGACAAAGCCCATGTTGTATTCAACCAGGGCAAGAAAGGCATTAAAATCACACGTTCTATTACGCTAAGTCCTGGTATTACAATTCAGCGGCGGGGTAGCGAAGGATACTATCCTGATGGAACACCCAAGGGTCGTCCTGATGATATTCAGACAAAGATTGGAATTACGCAAACGTTGCTGTCCGATATATTTACTGAACTACCACTCGAGTAGTTTACTTACGCCACCGGCAGCCAACCAGATTTTTTGCCGCACTTCCGCATTTACGCGTCGTTGACCGGGTCTTTATGCCCTTACGGCAACTTACAAGCCGTTTACCGGCTCCCTTACATTTGGATACTTTACGTGTCGCACGACGAGTGGCTTTGGTGGACATATCTCTAGTATTCCTATCGGAAAAAATTGATAATTATTTCGAAAATTTGAATATTTGTTGGGTTGCTTTTCTTATTCTTACTTCTTACTTCTTACTTCTTTCTTCTTTCTTTCAAGATGTCTTCTTCTTTTGGTGTCAAGGGTTCCGATATTTATACAACAACCGAGTCGCCTCTTCTGGATCTGAGTGTCAAGTGCGTCCGTGGTACGGAAAATGCGGTACTCAGGACTGCGGTGAAGGAGGTGCTCGCTCTTAAGACGCCCGAGGCTGTCGTGGATGCGTTCGTGATGGCGTTTCACGCCCGCAACATCCGTGGCGGCAAGGGTGAGCGTCTCGTCTTCTACGATATGTTTCAGACGCTTGCGGGGGCACTTCCTTCTACAGCCATTGCTGTTCTGGATCTCATTCCTCACTACGGCTGCTGGGATGATCTCTTCGTTCTGGCCAGCAACATTAAGGCCGATGTGCCGCCTACAAGTCCGGCAGGGCTTCTCCGTGAAGCTGTTCTGGATCTGACGGTGAAGCAGCTCTGTGCGGATGAAGATGCTGAGAGCGGACTGAGTCTGGCCGCAAAGTGGGCACCGCGTGAGAGCCGCTACAAGCCGCTCGCACAGGCTCTCGCAAAGAAGCTCTTTCCGCGTGACTGGCAGTACAGCAGCCAGATGAAGAAGTACCGTCAAATGGTTGCGAAACTGAACGAGCGTCTCAAGACGGTGGAGACGCGAATGTGCGCTAACCGCTGGGACGAGATTGTTCCTGCGAGCGTACCTGGTCGTGCCGGCAAGGTCTATTCCAAGGCCTTTCTCAACCTGCCGTCGACGTACCGCTCCAAGGAGGGTGGTGAGACGGATGCGGACAGGACAGGCATGCGTCATCCCGACGACGAGATGCGGATGGCTTGCCGTGCGAAGTTCGAGGAGCACTATAAGAACGCAGCAGCAGGAAAGGCCAAGGTTCACGGTGCGGATACGCTCTTTCCGCACGAGATCATCAAGAACGTGTCTCATGGCGACCGTCTTGAAGATGCAGAGAAGGATCATCTTCGAGCTGTCTGGCGGTCGATGGTCGAGAAGGTGCGGGCGGCCGGCGGCCTCGGACGCTCCATCTTCATGTCGGACTTCAGCGGTTCCATGCAGGCGTCCTCCGTGGGCGACACGCCATACTGGGTCTCTATGGCTCTCGGTATGCTCGGTGCGGAGGTCTGCTCCGACGAGTTCAAGGATCTCATGATGACCTTTGACTCGAATCCCATCTGGCACCGCTTCAGTGCGGGCTCCGATATTTTCGAGCGTGTGCGCTCTATCGAAGAGAGCCGCATCGGTCAGGGAACCAGCACGGATTTCCAGAAGGCGATGGATCTCGTGCTTGAGACGCTCAAGGCGAAGCGGATGCGACCGGGTCAGGAGCCCGAGAATCTCATCGTTCTTACGGACATGGGGTGGGATCAGGCATGCTCGTCATCCGATGTGAGTCAGTACACCGGTCATCGCTACCGCCACGTCGTCAAGACAGCTCCCTGGCAGACGCAGGTGGAGATGATCCAAGAGGCGTTCAAGCGTGCGGGTGAAGATATGTGGGGCCCTGGCCAGGGCTTTACGGCTCCTCGCATCGTCATCTGGAATCTTGCGTCCTCCTACGCAAATGACCATCACGCCAAGGCAGACACGCCTGGTGTCGCAATGCTGTCTGGATGGTCGCCTACGCAGTTCGAGATTCTCCAGAAGGAGGGTCC
>Ga0214921_10007373_pt1 | contig 14697 bp, 10 predicted proteins | sample LL1505_MetaG_FD_177992 | JGI IMG/M metagenome (GOLD analysis project Ga0214921, IMG submission 177992) | Freshwater microbial communities from Lake Lanier, Atlanta, Georgia, United States - LL-1505 | ecosystem: Environmental > Aquatic > Freshwater > Lake | place: USA: Georgia | collected... | reverse complement strand
TGGGCCCGCTGGACAACCCAGCCATTTTTGAGCTGGCCCCTGGGGGTGAAGCTTTGGGCCGTTTGTTGGCCTACGCTGGCGGCACCAGCGCCATGACCAATACCAACAAGGTGGTGATTGAGCGGCTGCAAACCGGCGTGGGCAACCAAGCGCCACGCACCGTTGAAGAAAAAACTATGGACGCCAATGGCTTGCAAAGCACCTTGCGCGACGGCGATGTGGTCACCTTGCTCAAGCTGCGCAGCGAATTTGACAATGCGGTGACCTTGCGCGGCTCGGTCGCGCAGCCCTTGCGCCACGCCTTCAAGCCAGGCATGCGAATCAGCGACCTCATCCCAGACCGACAGGCCCTGATTGACCCGGTTTATTACCGTCGCAAGAACGCCTTGGTCCAGTATGAGCGTGCACGCCCGTGGGGCCGCGACCAAGACGAAAGCAACAGAAATCAGTTCGTGGGACGATCTCAGGACTCGAGAAACACAGACAACAACCGCGGCACAGACCCCCGCATGGGCTTGGACCCCAGACCCAACAGTGAAGAACGCGGGAACGATTTCCGTGGCAATGGCGACAACCGCTTTGCCCCCCTGGATCCGCGCATGGGCAATCAAGCGCAAAACGAATTTCGCCCCAACACCGAGCGCGGCCGTGGCGCCGACAACAACCGCTGGAGCGACGAGCCAACGGCGCCTTTGACCCAGGTCAAAAACCTGTTCAACGAAATCAACTGGGATTACGCCGTCATTGAGCGCTTGGAGCCGCAAGCCCTCAAGCCCACGGTGATCGCCTTTAATTTGCAAAAAGCCGTGATCGAGCGCGACCCCGGGGCCAACATCGAGCTCAAAGCGGGCGATGTGGTGACCGTTTTCAACGTCAAAGACATCCCCGTGCCCGCCAACCGCCGCTCACTGTTTGTGCGCATTGGGGGCGAGGTCAATGCGCCTGGGCTGTACCAAATTCAAGCTGGCGAGACCTTGTCCCAACTGCTGCGCCGCGCTGGCGGCGTCACATCCAATGCCTATATTTACGGCACGGTGTTTGCTCGCGAGACCACGCGCAAGCAGCAGCAAAGCAACCTCAACCAGGCCGTGCGCCGGTTTGAGGCGGAAATGTCAGGTCAATCTGCCGCCTTGCTGCAAAACAGCCAAGACACCGACAAAGCCGCACTGATGGCCCAAACCCAAGCCGCGCAGCGGCAAATGCTGGCCAAGTTGCAAACCCTGGAGGCGAGCGGGCGCATTTCTTTGGAAATTGACCCTGTCAAACCTGCCCTGCCTGACCTGCCGCTGGAAGACGGGGACCAAATCACCATCCCCGAGCGATCCGGATTTATCAGTGTTTTTGGTGCCGTGTTATCTGAGTCGAGCTTTTTGCAACGCAATACATCCAGCGTGCGCGACTACCTGCTGCGCGCCGGTTTGACGCGTGACGCGGACGAAAGTGCCGTCATGGTGCTGCGCGCCGATGGGTCCGTGGAAAGCGACGCTGGCCGTTGGTTCTCCAGCCTGACCGGCGGCGTCATGGCCAAGCCCTTGTACCCAGGCGACGCGATTTTTGTGCCGGAAAAGCTGGACCGCCGCACCGGCTACGTGCAGTTCATGACCGCTGCCAAAGACTGGACGCAACTCATCTACCAGATGGGCATCGGTGCCGCCGCCATCAAAACCCTTCGCCAGTGAGGTCTTGCACATGAACGACCACACCCAACCCAGCGCCATGCCCATGGGCGACGAAGACGAAATCAGCTTGCTCGACCTGGCCACCGCCTTGGGCGAAGAAAAAGCCACCCTGTTTGCCACTCCCTTGATCACCACCCTGGTGGCCGTGGTGGTGAGCTTGCTCATGACCCCCATCTTCACGGCGAAAACCGTGGTCATGCCGCCCCAACAGCAGCAAAGCGGCGCCGCAGCGGCTTTGGCCAGCTTGGGCGGTTTGGCCGGTTTGGCTGGCGCAGCAGGTGGCATCAAAAGCCCCGACGAGATGTATGTGGCTTTTATGGGCAGTGAAGGCTTACAAAACCGCCTCATCGCCGATTTGAAGCTGCAAGAGCGCTACGAGGCCAAAACCCTCACCGACACCCGCGCCGCCTTGAAAGCGCAGGTACGGTTCAGCGCCGACAAAAAATCCGGCCTGATCAACATCGAAGCCGACGACAAAGACCCGGCCTTTGCCGCCGAGTTGGCCAACCGCCATGTGGCTGAGTTGCGCACGATGCTGGGGCGCTTGGCGGTCACCGAAGCCCAACAAAGACGGGTTTTTTACGAGCAACAAATCCAGCAAACCCAAGACAAACTGGCCTTGGCCGAAGTGGCTTTTCGGGCCGCCAAAGAAAAGTCGGGCATGCAGGTCACTTCCGTTTTGGCCGAAACCGGTGTGCGCGCCAGCGCAGAGTTGCGGGGACAAATTGCCTCCCGCGAGGTGCAGTTACAAGCCATGAGCCGTTTCGCCACGGCGCAAAACCCTGAGACCCAGCGCATCGCCAGCGAGTTGGCGGCTTTGCGCTCCCAACTGAACAAAACCGAACAAGGGTCTGGTGAAAGCAAGGCCGCAGCCAGCCCTTTGCATCAAGAGGCGGTGAAATCCTATCGGGACGTGAAGGTGCAAGAGGCCATGCTTGAAGTGCTGATTCGCCAATACGAATTGGCCCGGGTCGACGAAGCCAAAGAAGGCCCGCTGATTCAGCAAGTCGATGTGGCCATGCCACCTGAGCGCAAGTCCAAACCCAAACGTGCCGTCATCGTGCTGGCAGCGGCATTTGCCGGTTTGTTCTTGGGTGTGCTGGTGGCCTTTGTGCGCCGCGCCCTGAAAAAGGCGCAAAGCGACCCCGCCTCGGCGGGTCAATGGCTGGCGCTGAAAAAGGCCTGGTCACTGCGCGGTTGATGCCCGCTTGAGCACTGGCACGCTGGCAGATCGGCAACTGGGCTACAGTCCGGCCATGTTTTGAATGGAGAAAAACATGGCCCGCACACCCAGCCCTGACGCCTCTGACAACGCCGCCTTGAAGGACCACATCCGCGACTCGGCCAACCACATTTGGCTCGCCGGTTTGGGCGCGTTTGCCAAAGCCCAGCAAGAGGGCGGCAAGGTGTTTGAGTCACTGATCAAAGACGGCATGCACATGCAGCAGCAAACCCAGCAAGTGGCGGAAGAAAAAATCGCCCAAGCCACCCACACCATGAGCCACTTGGCGAGTCAATTCACCGAGCGCGCGGGGGGCTCTTGGGATCGACTGGAAACCTTGTTCGAGCAACGCGTGGCCAAAGCCATGCACCGCTTGGGTTGGCCCTCTGCCGATGATGTGGCTGCGCTGCATGCGCGCATCGCGGCCTTGGAGCAAGCCTTGGCCAACACCAAGCCCGCCAAAACGGCTGCCCCGGCCAAACGCCAAGCCGCCAAGCCGCCGACAGCCAAGCGCCAGGTCACCCAAAGGGCTGCGACCAAAGGCCCCGTAGTCAAAACCGCCAAGCCCGCCGCCACCAAAACGCGCGCGGCCAGCCGCAACACACGCAGCCCAAAACGCTGAAGCCCTGTCGAGACGGGCCTGGCCATGGTCAAAAAAGCGCCCCGGCGCACCGCACAGCGCATCACCGAGACCAGCCTCTCGCTGTTCAACCGCTTTGGCGAGCCCAATGTCTCCACCAACCTGATTTCTTCTGAACTGCGCATCAGCCCGGGCAACCTGTACTACCACTTCCCGGCCAAAGACGAGTTGGTCAATGCCTTGTTTGACCAGTACCTGGCGCAACTCAATCCCTTGCTCGAAGCCGCAGGCGATGTGCGCGATGTGGAAGACGCATGGTTTTTCATCCACTCTTTGTTCGAACGCTTGTGGGAGCACCGGTTTTTGTACCGCGACCTCAACGACTTGCTCAGCCGCAACCGGCGCTTGGAAACCGAGGTCAAAGATTTGCTGGCGCGCAAACAACTCGCCTTTGTGCAGCTCATCACCGGCTTGCACCACCACGGCGCTTTGCAACTCGATGGTGCCGAGCGCGAAGCCACGGCCACCCACATGGTGGTCTTGCTCACCTGGTGGCTGAGTTACGAATATGTGCGCAACCCGCGCCATGCCCTGGAAGAAGACAGCGCCGCCCAAGCGCTGATTGGCGGCGCCCAACATGTGTTGCGATTGCTGTCGCCGCATTTGGTGGCTGGGGCGCGTGAACACCTGCAAAGCTTGCTGGCGCACTACATCCCTTCTTAGCGCCACACCTCACGGCTCGCACGCCTCCACAACACCTTGGTGGATGCATGGGCTTTGGACTTCCCCTCACAAACCGCCATCTCGGGGTATGCATGCCTCCTCCAGTCGCTGCGCTCCAATGTCGTCAGCCCGCACGCCCACTCGTGTCGGTTTTTGACTTGCTTAGTTGTGTGCGTGGGCTCTGAACTCCCCCTCATGAACCGCCATCTCGGGGTATGCAAGCCTCCTCCAGTCGCTGCGCTCCGATGTCGTCGGCCCGCACACCCACTCGTGTCGGTTTCCATGGGATGTGGGTTTGCAAATGGTTGACCAGCAAAGGCTGATGAGATTCACCACCGGTGTGGAAATTTCACTTTGCGCGAACGAATCACTTGTTCGCAGCACCGATGGTGGGTGCGCCGCCCGACAACATCGGAGCGAAGCGACTGGCGGAGGGCAGCGTATCCGCCAGCGGGGCGGGATCAGCAAGCATGGGCGCCAAAGAAATTGGAATCTGACCCCCATTAACCCAGCACAAAACAGACTCTGCACAGGCCAAGCCAGCAAAACTCAAGCCCTGGCCAAACCCTCGATGCCTTGGGCCAAGGCCTGCCGCGCTTGCGCCAATATTTGCAACTTCCAGACATCGGTCTCGGTGTAAAAAACGCGGCGCAGTTCACGGCGAATGTGCTGGGCCTGCTCGGCGCTGGCCTCGGGGTGCAAGGCAAGCCAATGATCGGCGCGCAAAGCGAACAGGGTTTCGCTCCAGGGTACCGTGCCGTATTCCAAAGCGATACCGGTGTATTGGGCCTGTGGGCATTCGTCCTCCACGGCAGACCACATCAAGCCGGTCAAGCGCGCTGAGGTGGATGAGCCGTCGTAAATCGATGTGATGGGCGTCGCCTCGCTGCCCCACCAAGCACGGGTGCGCACCAGAGCGGCGGCATCGTCTTTGCAAGCAAAAATGCGCTCGCCCACACCCGATGGGCCTAAGCCGGTGTGCAAGTCGATCCAACCCACATGGCGCGCATGGCCGGCGTGTTCATGCAACACCTGGCGCAGGGTGGTGTGGCTCCAGGTGGGTTCGCGGCCACTGAAAAACAAACCATCAGGGTGGCAATGCTGCCCACCCGAAACCGCTTGCTGGAAAGCCGCTTTGCCATGCTGGTCCATCCAGCTTTGCAGCGCCGCCTCGTTTTCAGGGCTGGGCGGCCACGATGGGGGAATCAATAAATCATGGATCTGGTCATAGCCGGGGTTGTCGGGCAGGGCTTGGTCAAAGCGGTGGAAATTGCGGTTGAGGTCCACGTTTTCTTGGGTGGTGCGCCGCCCATGCGAAAACCCATAGGGGTTGAGGGCATGCACCCACAACACCGCCACATCGGTGGGCCAAGGCGTGGGCCGCCAATCGGGGCGGCGCAAGGCATCGACTTGCACGCCCGATCCGCAATGCCCCTCCACCCCATGGCAGGCACTGCTGACAATCAACACCCGGCTGGCGCGGGCTGGGCCGTCCCACACCACGTCCATGGCCATGGCTTCGCCATCGCGCCCGGGCAGGGGGTGGGGCCGGGTGTCGACCGCCAAGCAACGGTCATGGGCGGCTTGTAAAAATAATTCGCGCGCTTGCGCGTAACTGGGTGCGAACGCTGCTTCTGGGGTGGCGCTCATGCTTTGGCGGCAAACCACGCCTGGACCAACTGCACCCAGTAAGAGCCGCCCAAGGGGATCAAATCGTCATTGAAGTCATAGCTGGGGTTGTGCAGGGTGCAAGGGCCGCCGCCATGGCCCATCTCGCGGTGGGCGCCGTCGCCGTTGCCAATGAAGAAATAACACCCCGGCTTGGCTTGCAACATATAAGAGAAATCTTCCGCACCCATGGTGGGCTCTTGCGCGAGCACGTTTTCGGCCCCCACCATGTCGGCCATGACTTGGCGCGCAAACGCGGCCTCGGCCGGGTGGTTGACGGTGGGTGGGTAATTGCGGTGAAACGAAAACTCGCACACCGCATCGTGCGCGGCGCACACATGCTCGGCGACTTGGCGCATGCGCCGCTCGATCATGTCGAGCACCTCGATGGTGAAGGTGCGCACCGTGCCTTGCAACTCGCAGGCGTCGGGCACCACATTGGTCGCCTCACCGGCATGGATCATGGTGACCGAGATCACCCCGGCGTCGACGGGCTTTTTGTTGCGGCTGATGATGGTTTGAAACGCCTGCACCATTTGACAAGCCACTGGCACCGGGTCGATGCCGTTGTGCGGCAAGGCCGCATGGCTGCCCTTGCCCCGGATGGTGATCTTGAACTCGTTGCTCGACGCCATCACCGGCCCGGCGCTCACCGCAAACTGGCCAGCCTTCATGCCGGGCCAGTTGTGCATGCCAAACACGGCATCCATCGGGAATTTGTCGAACAAGCCGTCTTTGATCATTTCGCGCGCGCCGCCGCCGCCCTCCTCGGCGGGTTGGAAGATCACGTACACCGTGCCATCAAAGTGGCGGTGCTGGGCCAGGTGCTGGGCCGCTGCCAACAACATGGTGGTGTGGCCATCATGGCCGCAGGCGTGCATTTTTCCGGCGTGCTGGCTGGCATGGGCAAAGGTGTTGAACTCTTGCATGGGCAAGGCGTCCATATCGGCGCGCAGGCCAATGGCGCGCGGGCTGTCGCCGCCTTTGATGATGCCCACCACACCAGTGGTGCCCATGCCCCGGTGGATGGGAATGCCCCAGGCGGTGAGCTGCTGCGCCACCACATCGGCGGTGCGTTGCTCTTGGAAACACAATTCAGGGTGGGCGTGGATGTCGCGGCGCACAGCCGCCAAGCTGTGGGCTTGGGCCAGGATTTCTTCAATGACTTTCATACAAGGCTTTCATCAGCGGCTTGGGGTCTGCCAGTCTATCGAATTGGCGCGGCTTTGACAGCCCCGGGGTTATGCCCATGCCCAAGACGGCATCAATGCAGCACCGTGCCGCCGGTCTGGGTGTCGGCGGTGGCTGGATCGCCATCGGCCACGGCACTGGCCGGCCCCAGGCCCCATTGGGCGCGGTCTTGGATGGTGGCCAACAGCATGCGGAACTTGGCAAACAAGTCGTCATCCAAGGTGAGTTGCATTTGGTGCCCACCGGCCAAGGTCCAATCAATGGCATAGCCCGATTTGCCATCCTTCGTCTCCACCTTCATCTCCACCTTGAGCGCCAGCAAGGGCGCTTCGCCCAAAGGGGTTTGGGCTGCCGGCTTGTATTCGCTGAAGCGCGCCTGCTGCTCCACGCTTTGCTGCTTGAACTGGGCGATGGCCTGTGCCTGGGGCAAGGCATGCTGGGCGGCATGGGCCAAGACACTGGCCTGCGCGCCCACCGCCAGCAATTGGCGCACCGTGGCACGGGTCAACCACAGCCGAAATTCCTGGCCATCGTGGGTGTTGAAGCGAAACAACACCCGGTCCTCTTCGGCGACATAGGTGACATTGAGCTGGGTGATCACGGGTCGGGGCTTGGAAAGTTGAACAAAGTGGGAAATGGCAGCATCGCAATGCCTGGCTTTGAAAGCTTGTTCTGCGTTTAAAAAAACAGTTTGATGGGACAAGCATCTCATGAAATTGAAGATAATGCGCCCCCGAGGTCCAAAATTATGACTTTTTTAGCACTTGATGTCGGCAACACCCGGTTGAAATGGGCGCGCTATGACCAGGCGCGCCCCGGCGCCAAATTGTTGGGCCATGGCGCGGTGTTTCTGGAAAACATCGACCAACTGGCCGAAGGTGACTGGAAAGCCTGGCCCGCACCGCACCAAATGCTCGGCTGCATCGTCGCTGGCGAAGCGATTCGCCGCCGCGTGGAGGAGCAAATGGAGTGGTGGGATGTGCCCGCCCGCTGGGTCGTGCCCTCGGCCCAAGAGGCGGGTTTGACCAATGGTTACGACCACCCCACCCGATTGGGCGCCGACCGCTGGGTGGCCATGATCGGCGCCTTGGCGAGAATGAAAAGCCAAGTGGGCACCAACCCAGCCAAGCCGATGGTGGTGGTCATGGTCGGCACCGCCGTGACCGTCGAGGCAGTGGACGCCCAGGGGCGTTTTTTGGGCGGGCTGATTTTGCCCGGCCACGGCATCATGCTGCGCGCCTTGGAGTCGGGCACCGCCGGCTTGCGCGTGCCCACCGGCGAGGTCCAGCCCTTTCCGACCAACACCAGCGACGCATTGACCAGCGGCGGCACCTTTGCGATTGCCGGCGCGATCGAACGCATGGTTCAGCATGTTCGCGCGCACTGCCAAGCCGATCCGGTGTGCTACATGACGGGTGGTGCGGGCTGGAAGATGGCGCCCAGCATGTCGGTCCCCTTTGAATTGGTCGACAGCCTGCTGTTTGATGGTTTGCTCGAAATCGCCTTGCAACGCGGCTTGAACCAATTGGCCCCCGCCCAGCCCCTGACCTGAGCACCCCAAGATCAGCGTCCATGGGTACAAACCCTCTAGCCATGGCGCGCAAAACGACAAAAATACACTGTTGTTTTCTTTGATACTGACCACACTGGAGAATTTGATGACCGAACAAAAAGCCCCCCGCCGCCGCAACCTGCTCAAAGGCGCCGCCGTTGCCGCAGGCGCCATGTCGGCCCCCATGGTGTCCATGGCCCAAACCACATCGCTGCGTTTCCAAAGCACTTGGCCCGCCAAAGACATCTTCCACGAGTACGCCAACGACTTCGCCAAAAAAGTCAATGACATGGCCGGTAGCCGCCTGAAAATCGAAGTGCTGCCCGCCGGCGCTGTGGTGCCTGCCTTCCAATTGCTCGACGCCGTCAACAAAGGCACCCTGGACGGTGGCCACGGCGTGCTGGCCTACCACTACGGCAAAAGCTCGGCCCTGGCCCTGTGGGGTTCAGGCCCCGCCTTCGGCATGGACCCCAACATGGTCTTGTCATGGCACAACTACGGCGGCGGCAAGCAGCTGTTGGAAGAGATCTATAAATCCCTCAATATTGATGTTGTTTCCTACGTTTACGGCCCCATGCCCACCCAACCCCTGGGCTGGTTCAAAAAGCCAGTGGCCAAAGTGGGCGATCTGAAGGGCCTGAAGTACCGCACCGTGGGCTTGGCCGTGGACATCTTCACCGACCTGGGCATGGCTGTGAACCCCTTGCCCGGAGGCGAGATTGTTCCCGCCTTGGACCGTGGCCTGATCGACGCGGCCGAGTTCAACAACGCCTCATCTGACCGCGTGCTGGGCTTCCCCGATGTGGTGAAAAACTGCATGCTGCAAAGCTTCCATCAAAGCGGCGAACAGTTTGAAATTCTGTTTAACAAAGGCAAGCTCGACGCACTGCCCGCAGAGCTCAAGTCGGTCATCGATTACGCGGTGCAAGCCTCATCGGCCGAAATGAGCTGGAAAGCCATCGACCGCAATTCCAAAGACTATGCCGAAATGAAAAAACAAGGCATCAAGTTCTACAAAACACCAGACTCCATTTTGAAAGCCCAACTCGACTCTTGGGACAAAGTAGTTGCCAAGAAATCGGTCGAGAACCCCTATTTCAAGCGCGTGATGGACTCCCAACAGGCTTTCGCTGCACGAGCAGGCCAATGGCAAAACGACTACATGGTCGACTTCAAAATGGCGTACAACCGCTATTTCAACAAGCCGGCCCCCGCCAAGAAAGCTTAAACTCTCCCTTAAGCGTCCAACCCATCCGGGTTAGCCCGGATGGGTTTTTTATTTTCTGAATGTCTCCCCATGAACATGCAACAACTGCTGCACACTGCCGACAGCATCAGCACCTGGGTGGGCAAGGCTTTCGCCTGGCTCATCGTGGCGCTGATGCTCATGGTCGTCGTCGAAGTTTTCAAACGCTATATCCTCAACGCCCCCACCGCCTGGATTTTTGACGCCAGCAACATGATGTACGGCACCCTCTTCATGATGGGCGGCGCCTACACCCTCAGCCAAGACGGCCATGTCCGCGGCGACTTTTTCTACGGCAGCGCCCAACCGCGCACCCAGGCTTGGTTGGACTTGGTCCTGTATGTTATGTTTTTCATCCCCGGTGTGATCGCCCTGACCTGGGCGGGTTGGTCCTATGCCGCTGACTCCTGGGCCATCCATGAGCACACCTTCAATGCCGACCCACTTCCGCTGTACCCCTTCAAATCGGTCATTCCTCTGGCTGGTTTTGTGGTGTTGATGCAAGGCATGTCCGAAATTTTGCGCTGCGTGGTGTGTATCCGCACCGGTGAGTGGACGCCGCGCCTGAAAGATGCCAACGAAATTGACGTGGTTGAGCAACAACTTGCTGGCAGCAGCTTGGTCGACCACGACGCGGCCATGCAAGCCATCGCCAACGCCAAAAACATTGAAGAGTCTGCCCACCAGCGCGCGAAAGGAGGCCAAGCATGAGCGATCCCGCACTCGGCCTGTTGATGCTCTCACTCATCGTGGTGGTGATCATGCTGGGCTTTCCCACCGCCTTCACCCTGATGGGTTTGGGCATGGTGTTTGGCTTTGGCGCGTTTTACGAACCCGGCGCCCCGTGGTTGGACAACAAAGTCTTTAACCTGATGGTGCAGCGCGCTTTTGGCGCCATGACCAACGACACCTTGCTGTCCATCCCCTTGTTTGTGCTCATGGGCTACGTGATGGAGCGTGGCGCCTTGGTCGACAAAATGTTCCACAGCGTGCAACTGGCGTTTCGCCGTTTGCCCGGCTCTTTGGCCGTGGCCACTTTGGTGATTTGCACCTTTTGGGGCATTGCCAGTGGTCTGGTCGGCGCCGTGGTGGTGCTGATGGGCGTGATCGCCATGCGACCCATGCTCAACGCCGGTTACGACACCCGATTGGCCGCAGGCGTCATCACCGCCGGTGGCACCTTGGGAATTTTGATTCCGCCCTCGGTGATGATCATCGTCTACGCCGCAGTGGCCGGTCAGTCGGTGGTCAAGCTGTATGCGGCAGCCATGTTCCCAGGCTTTTTCCTGGCCTTTTTGTATTTGGTTTATGTCATTGGTTGGGTGTTGATCGACCCCAAAGTAGCGCCCAAACTGCCCGAAGACCAAGTGCGCGCCCCTGTTCGACCCTGGGTGCAACACGTGGCCACGCAATACGGCCCGCGCCACCTGTTTGCCTTGTTGCGCGCAGTGCTGTCGCCGGGCCGCGTCAGCGGGCAGATTGAACACGTGCGCGTGACCTGGGGCTTGCTGGTGCGCAGCCTGGCCATGAGCCTGGTTCCTTTGATGACCGCCTTGGTTTGCTTGGGTGCCGTGTGGTGGTATGTGGTCATCCACTCGCAAGCCGACAACAATGCCGCCGAAGGCGCTGCCGTCGTCTCGGCCATGGCCGCTGCACCCGCTGCGGACACCAATGCAGCAGAGCGGCGTGGCGTGCAAGAACCCCCCGTCGCATCCACCAATGGTGTTCAAGAGCCGCCTGGCGCCCAAGGCAATGGCGTGCAAGAACCTCCTGGTGCCCAACGCTTGGGCGTGCAAGAGCCCCCTGGATCTGGCGGCGTTCAAGAACCCCCCGGCGCCCAACGCATGGGCGTGCAAGAGCCACCGGGTGCAGGCGGGGGTGGCGTCCAAGAGCCCCCCGGCGCGCAAGGTGGGGTTCAGTTGCCCCCTGGCGCAGAAAACGGGGTCCAACTGCCCCCCGGCGCCGAAGATGACAAGCCCGAGGCCGCAGAAGGTCCCATGCAAGCGCTGGGAGACGGCGACACGTCTGACGCACCACGCACCGAGCCCGTGCCCGAGAACTTTTACTTCGGCTTTTGGATCGCTTGCGCCCTGGCGCTGGCTCTGCTGAGCTATTACTACTGGCACTTCGATGCCGAGCAGTACGAGATCTTGGACATGCTTGTGCGCTCGGTCATGCCCCTGGGTATCTTGACCATGGTGGTGCTGGGCGTGATCTTGTTTGGCATCACCACCGCCACCGAGTCCGCCGCCGTGGGCGCGGCCGGGGCATTCGTGATGGCCTGGTCGGCCGGCACCCTGGACTTTGAAAAGATCAAACAAGCCGTCTTTTTAACCGCCAAAACCACCTCCATGGTGTGCTGGCTGTTTGTCGGCTCGGCCTTGTTCTCGGCCGTGTTTGCCATTTTGGGCGGTCAGCGCTTGGTCGAAGAATGGGTGATGGCGCTCAACCTGTCGCCCCTGCAGTTCTTGCTGTTGTCGCAAGCCATCATCTTTGTGCTGGGCTGGCCGCTGGAGTGGACCGAGATCATCGTCATCTTTGTGCCCATCTTCCTGCCCCTGCTGGCGCATTTCCAAATCGACCCCTTGCTGTGGGGCGTGATGGTTTTTGTCAATTTACAAGCCGCCTTCTTGTCGCCGCCGGTGGCCATGTCGGCCTTCTACCTCAAAGGCGTGTCGCCACCGCATGTGACCATCAACCAGATTTTTGCCGGCATGATGCCCTATATGTTCATCGTGATCTTGTGCATGGTGCTCATGCACATCTGGCCTGAGCTCACGCTGTGGTTGCCCAACTACCTGTACGGCAAGTAAGGCCGGTTGATCTGCCCCTCAAAAGCCCCGCTTGCGGGGCTTTTTTATCGCCACAAAAAGTGTTGATCTCAAGGCTTGTGTCCAATCAAACACCGTGTGGCGATAAGCTGACCCCGTTTTGACGCCTGCGCTACAGATTCAACTGCCCGCAAAACCGCTCAGACTGATATGATTGACGTTGACGTTAACGTCAATTACTAATCGGGCACTTTTCTGCCTGAAAGCTGTGTGGAGACACCCCATGACCGACCTGTCCGCCGAATACCAAGCACTGGCCAATTACCGCCCCAAAAACAAGGTGCGCTTTGTCACCGCCGCCAGCTTGTTTGATGGCCACGACGCGGCCATCAACATCATGCGCCGCATCTTGCAAGGCATGGGTGCAGAAGTCATTCACTTGGGCCACAACCGCTCGGTGGACGAGGTGGTCACCGCTGCGCTGCAAGAAGACGTGCAAGGCATCGCCATCAGTTCGTACCAAGGTGGCCATGTGGAGTACTTCAAATACATGGTCGATTTGTTGCGCCAACGTGGCGGGGCACACATCCAAGTGTTTGGAGGAGGAGGAGGCGTCATCGTGCCCGAAGAGATCAGCGAACTGCAAGCCTATGGCGTGACGCGCATCTACAGCCCGCAAGACGGCCAGCGCATGGGCTTGCAAGGCATGATTGGCGAGATGATCATGCGCTGCGATCAAGACTTGAACGCCCACGCCCCCACTGCACTGAGCGCCATCCAAGGCCACAGCGAAGCGCATTGGCGCGCTTTGGCGCAACTCATCACCGCCATCGAGAACGGGCAAGCCAGCGCCGGCTTGGTCGACCAACTGCGCGCACAAGCCAAGCAACTCAAGGTGCCCGTGATCGGCATCACCGGCACCGGGGGCGCGGGCAAGTCATCCTTGACCGACGAATTCATTCGCCGCGTTCGCCTGGACCAAGCCGATAAGCTGCGCATCGCCGTGATCTCCATCGACCCTTCCCGGCGCAAAAGCGGTGGTGCCTTGTTGGGCGACCGCATCCGCATGAACGCCATTGCCCCGTGGAGCCTGGGCGAGTCCGGCCAATCCGGACAGCGCGTGTTCATGCGCAGCTTGGCCACGCGCGAATTTGGCAGCGAGATCAGCGCCGCCTTGCCCGACGTGATTGCCGCCGCCAAATGCGCTGGCTTTGACCTGATCGTGGTCGAAACCTCTGGCATTGGCCAAGGCGACGCGGCCATCGTGCCGCATGTGGATGTGCCCTTGTATGTGATGACGCCCGAGTTTGGCGCAGCCAGCCAGCTGGAAAAAATCGATATGCTGGACTTTGCCGAGTTTGTGGCCATCAACAAATTCGACCGCAAGGGTGCCGCCGACGCGCTGCGCGATGTGGCCAAGCAAGTGCAACGAAACAAAGAAGCCTGGACCACACCCACCGAGCAGATGCCGGTGTTTGGCACCATGGCTGCCCACTTCAATGACGACGGCGTGACCGCGCTCTACCAAGCCATGAAGCCGCGCTTGCAAGCCTTGGGCCTGCCCATCCAAGACGGCTTGCTGCCCACGGTGGCGGTGCGCCACAGCTCGCACCAAACGCCCATCGTTCCCGGGGCGCGCAGCCGCTATTTGGCTGAGATCAGCGACACCGTGCGCGGCTACAAGTTGCGCGCCAAGAGCCAAGCCCAACTGGCGCGCGAGATCCAACAATTGCAAGCCGCCGCACACATGCTGTCCGAGGGCAAGCAAGGCCGCGCCAAAGCCAGTGAAGCGGCCACCGACCTGGCCGCACAACGCCTGATCCATTTGGGTGCCACCGAGCGCGCCCTGCTCGCCGATTGGCCCCAACTGCAACATGACTACGCCGGTGACGAGCTGGTGGTGAAGGTGCGCGACAAAGAAATCCGCACCGCGCTGGTGACCAAGTCTTTGAGTGGCACGACGGTGCGCAAAGTGGCGCTGCCCCAGTACCACGACCATGGCGATGTGCTGCAGTGGCTGATGCTCGACAACGTGCCCGGCCGCTACCCCTACACCGCTGGCACC
>Ga0214921_10007372_pt1 | contig 14698 bp, 13 predicted proteins | sample LL1505_MetaG_FD_177992 | JGI IMG/M metagenome (GOLD analysis project Ga0214921, IMG submission 177992) | Freshwater microbial communities from Lake Lanier, Atlanta, Georgia, United States - LL-1505 | ecosystem: Environmental > Aquatic > Freshwater > Lake | place: USA: Georgia | collected... | reverse complement strand
AGAATGGAAATAAAATGTATCAATTTGAATCAGAAGAAAAATCTAAAGAATTTCTAAGTAAAATTAATAAAGAAACAAAATATAAAGTTATATCTGTTGAAAATAAAAAATCAATCAGAAAACCATCAGTTCCTTTTATTACTTCAAGTCTTCAACAAGAAGCAAGTACAAAATTACATTTTAATGTAAAGAAGACTATGGATGTTGCACAAAAATTATATGAAAATGGATTAATTACATATATGAGATCTGATAGTCCAAATATAAGTAAAGATGCTATTGAAGATGCTAAAAAATATATTATTAAAACTTTTGGTCAAGAATATTCAGACCCTAAAACATATGAATCTAAAAATGCAAATAGTCAAGATGCACATGAATGTGTAAGACCTACTCATTTAGAAATCCCAGAACCAGATGGTATTGAAGGAGATCAAAAGAAATTGTATTCATTAATTTGGAAGAGGACAATTGCAAGTCAAATGAGTAATGCTCAAGTAAATATTCAAACAATTCAAATAGATTTACTTAATAATGAATCTATTTTAATTTTTAATCAAGTCCAAACTTATTTTGTTTCAACTTTAGAAAATGTAGAGTTCCCAGGATATTTAATTGTTTATGATAATAGTCTTGAAGATGAAGATAAAGTTATTGGAAAACTAGCGATTAAAACAAAAGATAAACTAGATTTACAAAAAATTACTATTAGTGAAGAATATACTAAACCACCTTTAAGGTATAATGAAGCAGCTCTTGTTAAATATTTAGAGAAAAATGGTATTGGTCGTCCATCAACATATGCATCAATTATTTCAAAAGTTATTGAAAGAAAATATGTTGAAATTAAGAATGTAGATGGTACAAAAAAAGAATCTAAACAAATATTTTTTGATTCAAAATTTAAAATAAAAGAAATTACTAGAGAATTATTTATTGGAAGAGAACAAAATAAACTGGTACCTACATTAATGGGTATTGAAGTAAATAATTTCATGATGAAATATTTTGAGCCTATAATGGATATAGAATTTACTTCTAATTTTGAAACCTTTCTAGATAAAATATCTGAAGGTAAAGCTAATTGGGTAACTATACTAAAGACATTCTATGATAAATTTAATCCAATTGTAGAAAAACTTAACGATGAAGCTGTATCATTAAAAAAAATAGGGGGAGATGTTAGTGATAGATTATTAGGTAAAGATCCTGATGGTAAAAATATATTTGCAGGTATTGGAAAATATGGTCCATATATTAAAATAGAAACTGATGATTCAAAAAAATTTAGATTTACTAAATTATCTGAAATTGATGTTAAAGATGTAACATTAGATTATGCAATTGAATTATTAAAATGGCCTAAAAATTTAGGTAAAATTGGTAATGCAATTGTAACATTAAATGATGGACCTCATGGAATATATTTTAAATATAATGGTAAAAATTATTCTATCAAAAATGATATAAATATAGAAACTATTGATATTGATATGGCACGTAAAATTATAGAGGCTGACCCATATGCACTGAAATCATTTAAAGTTTCTAATAAAGTTTTAAATATTAAAAAAGGGGAGTATGGACATTATATTCAAATAGTTGCTGGTACTCAAAAACAAAATATTTCAATTCCTAGTAAATATAATATTGAAACATTAACGATAGATCAAGTATTAAGTATTGTTTCAGATAAAAATGGTACAAAAAAGAAATAATAATAAAATTTATTTAAAATAATTTAAAAAAATTAAAATCTAATTTATATCAATACTATTATGTCTTCTTATGCACCATCTCAAGTGTCTACCCCTGTATCTACTGAAAACTTATCAAATGAAATGTCTATGAATTTATTAAATCAAAATAATGAAAGACCAAAAAATATTTATAATGATAACGATAATGATAATACTAATATTATCGTTAGTTACAGAGATTCAACCGGTAAATATATTTATATGATATTCCACATTATTATGGCATTTGTTGCAGTTTTCCTAAGTTGGAAATGTAATGGTGGTAAATTTGACCTATTAACATTTTTAATTGCATTATTTTTCCCATATATTTATATTATCTTTATATTAGCTACAAGAGGTACATGCGATAAATTATAAATATGATAAATTATAATTTTAAATTAAATTAATATTCTTCATCATCTTCTTCAACATCAAAATCATTCCAGTCTTCATAATAATCATCCAATCTATTATCAACTTTTAAGAATGGTTTATTGGTTACTTTTGGTAATACTGGTGTTGTAATAACTTTCTTTACTTCAGGTACTGTTTTTGGTGTTGTAATAACTTTCTTTACTTTATCAGTTTCTGCATTTGGTAATACAATAACTTTTTTAGATATTTTATTATTTACTTTTGTTTCTACAATAGGTTTCTTTGTTACTTTTGTTTCTACAATAGGTTTATTTCGTGCTTCATAAAGTTTATAATCAATTAACTCAATATTTGTATGAAACTTTGCTAAAGAATGTGTTTCAAGTAAACAAGTTTCACATAAATGTTGAATTAAACTTAACACCCAATCATAAGGAATAATACCACGTGTTTCTTTCTTATCATTTTTCCTACTATTTGTTGTATCTCCAAATACTATATTCCAAGAAGTTTTCATATCAGGATTATCATCAATAACTACTTTTGGTCTCATAGTACGTGATGCTTTTTTATTCCAAGCTCTCATAGAATCCATCACTAATTTTGCTTTCCCTTCACTTTCAAATGGTCCTGTATATATGTCATATGTACCACGCGCAGTTTGATTCCTAAATACATATAGATTATCACATGGAACTTGCATCATTGAATTTAATTTTTGAGGTTTATGTTTTTCAAATTCAAAATCTGAATCTGAACTTGAATCTGAACTTGAATCAGAATCAGAACTTAATTCTGAATCAGATTCTACTACTTTATTATTTTTCTTTTTATTTTTTAATGCTCTTAAAGCTTCTAACTTTTTCTTTTTAAGATTCTTCTCCTTAATTTTTTCTTCTAAGGTTTCTTTAATCCTAAGCTGAATCATTTCTTCTTCTGCTTTTTTAATTGCTTGTTTAGCTTCACGTTCAATCTTAAGAGAAGGTACAATAGAATTAGTTAATGGTACATATTTCCAACCATTTAGTTTGTCTGCAATAAATTTATCAAAACCATAATCATCTTTATAATAATCCCACCAACCTCCTAAATAATATTCAATATATGATTCTTGATTTACAATAAAAGTATCAATATCAATAATATCAATACCTAAAGTAGTTGGTTTATATTTTTTAAGCTGCTCAATTTCAAATATAGTTTTCATCCATACTTTTACAGTAGTATGATTATATTTTGAAAATTGTTCAATAGTAAGACCAGATGATATAACATTCATATCAATATATTTTTTAGCACAAATGTACATTACTGAATGTTTCCTCATTAATTCTACTGCTTGATTAATATCTGATTTAGATGAGATCCAATCAGAAAAATTCATACTAAAGTTTGGACATTCAGTTTTAAAAGTCAAGAAAAGATCGTAAGCTTTTTGTACAACATCTAATGCTGTACCAACTACTGTAATATCCTGATCAATAGGAATCTTACGAATCCAAGACCAAAAATTAAGATAATTATCTTTTTCAGATGCAATATTTGTTTCAATAACAACATCATCTTCAACAAAAGTTTTAATACCCATTGAATTCCAAATTTCTAATTTTTTTAAGATAAAAACATGAAAGTCATGATAAGACATTGATCTCCAATAGTTACTCCAATTATTAAACTCAATTTGTAAATTTGTAAATCTTTCTATTGAAAGTCCAACAAAATAAGCTCCTGAAGAAAGATAATCATGATGAATAACATTATCATTTGGTGATAATTTAGACTTTATAATTTTAAATTTATAAAGTCTAAAAGCTAGTTGAATTATAGATACATTTTTATTCTGAATCCTAATAATATTTTTCTTTTCAATTTCATCTTTCATTAGTTTATTAAATTCAGGATCATCATAATTAAATTTTTTAGATGCAATCATTTTATGATCAAATGTTACATGACTAGTATCTTGAATATTATAATTTTTCTCAAGTTTAATTCCAAATTGTGAAAGGTGAATCTTAGGATTCGCATCAACATAATCTTTCATATATTTTTCAATACAAGTTGAAAGCCTATTAATTTCATCTGAATCTTTAGTCTTTTCTAATTCATCATTGAAAGCATAAATTGTTTTCTTAATTTCTTCTTGTATAGTTTGTACTTGTAATGCACTTTTGCATCTACATGGTAAACCACATAAATTTTCAAAACAGATTTCATTTTCTCCTTCAAAAATATGACAACCTTTTTTACAATTAATACTATGATTACAAATATTTTCTGCCTTTGGTTTATATTTTTTATCACAAATTAATGAAATATGATGTTTCACATGTTTTTCACAAAGATGAAACCTGCGGCATAGTGAAATGAAATCATCATATTGTTCATCAGTGAATCCAATATCAGGTCTATTAGTAACCCAATGTTTTTCACCTGTTAATTCATCCTGACATTCTTTACTCATCCTTGAAATATTAATTATTTTATCTAAAAGTTTTACAAAATTTTCGGGAATACACTCTTCTACATCACCAAATCGAGTATCAGAATTTTCTAATTTTTTACGATCAATTGCATCTTTAAAAATATAAAGTTTTGAATGAATTAAAGTCAAAATATTATTTAATGGAATAGTTTCTTTACCAGTAACAAAATTATGAATAAATATATTAGATTCTTTCATTTCTGCAGTACCGTGTGCATAAGAACATTTTATTCCATAAGGACAAACTGATCCAAGCATAAATGCTTTACATGTTCCCACTTTTAAGCGTAATGGTCGTTGAGTAATATTTTTATTTTGTAATTTTGCAGGTAAATAAACAGCATTTTCAATTGGGAAAAAATATAAAAGTTCTGGTGGATGTTGTCTGAAACATTTTTTAGTTGGGTCGCGATGATTTTCTCGCCAACATCCTTGTTCTTGAGTCAAATGAAATTTGCATATCATATTTTCTGCTCCTTCGCCATGATAGCGTGCATGATAACTATGATTACATAAAGTTTTTTCACCTATGCATCGTTTTAACCAATTAATACATATATTTTTTTTATCACCATTTATATCAACTAGTATACTATTATTTTCTTTCTTCTTAATTTCTACAAAACCTTCATTATCTTGTTCTTGATCAGATCGGGAATTAGCTTTAGCAGAAATGATCATAGTGCGAATCATTTAGATGTATTTATTATTTATTTAAGAATTATAATATAAATATACAAAATTCAATTTTTTTTACAAGAAATTATACTTTAATTTTATTTATCCATTGTGACATTAAAATTTGTATTAATCCACTTGGATAAATTTCTGTATCAATATAAGTTTTATTTAAGTGGCTAAATAATTCATTTTTTAATTCTTTTAAATTTATTTTAGTCATATTTTTAAAAATCTTTAAAATAATATATTTTATTTCTAAACTTATTAACCAATTAAATTGAACATAACCAAAATTTATAAATGGAATTAAATTATATAATAAAATATCTATTTTTTTAACAGGGCATCCTAATTTAAATATTATTTCATTAATTAATTCTTCTTTAATTATTTCAATATATGTTTCCCTAATATTTCTATCAAATGAATCTAATAAATGATCTAATTTAGTTAAAAATAATTTAAAATTAACTTTAGATTCAGAAATAGTTGAATTATTTTTCATACTAATTTCAATATTAATTAGATCATCTTCATTAATATATTCAAAAACCCAATTTAAATATTTAATTTCATTAGGATTATTTGTTGATTCAAGAATAAACATTTCTAGTAGAATAATATCTATTTCACATCCTTTATTAAAATATTTTTTATTTTTCCTAAATTCTAAATGTTTTTTCATATTAGCACCATAATTTAATAAAAAATTTATCATATTAGGATCTTTTTCTAAACAAGCAAACTCTAGTAAAGAATGACCATAAAGATTTGTTTGATCTATACATGCACCCAATTTTAATGCATATTTTATGAAAGATGTATCGCCAAATATGATAGCATAATGTAATGGTGTATAACCTTGATTATTAAAAATATTAAATTTTATATCTCCAAAATTATATTTTTTCATTCTATCAATATTTCCTGTTTCAATTATTTCAAATAGTTCATTATCATTCTGAATATTTAAATTTCTAATTAAAGGTAAATCTATAGTTCTATTAATTGTATTTGATAAATATTTTGAACATTCAGTTTCAGTTTCATTTATAATAGAAGCTAAATCATTATTAATATTAATTTTATTTTCTTTGAGTTCATTAAGAATCCTTATACATTGTTTAAAATATTCAAAAGACTTATCAACATCAGTATCATAATATTTTTTAGCAATTAAATATGATTTTAAACATTTATTAATTCTTTTTTCTTCCATTATTATAAAATTTAAAATATTTTATAATCAAACACATATTTTGATTATAAAATATTTATTTTAATAAACAAGTAAAATATAATTTATAATCAAAATTATAAATTTAAATTATTTTAAAATATAACTCAAACAGGTTAATTATCACCTGGATATTTAACCATTTTATTTTTAATACAATTACAATTTTTACAAATACCATTTAATTGCCAATTATGATAGCTTTTCCCATCTTTTAGACCAAAAGGACATATAACATTAAATTCTGTACAAATTATAGGAGGGTTGCTTAAAACTGATAGTTGCTCCGGTGAAATAATTTGTGGTTGATGTATTATATTTGTTGATGTTGGACTATCTAATCCAGGACCAGAAACTAATCCAGATTGAAATTTATCTGCTATTTCACTTACTGTATTATGAAATTTATCTGATGCTGTTGAGTTTGATGCATCTGCAGTCGATTTTGATGCATCTGCTTTTGCTTTTGCATCGGCTTTTACATCTGATGCTGGTTTTGCCGGTGTTTGTTTTGCTTCTGCTGCTGGTTTTGCCGGTGTTTGTTTTGCCTCTGCTGCTGGTTTTGCCGATGTTTGTTTTGCTGCTGGTTTTGCCGGTGTTTGTTTTGCTTCTGCAGCAGGTTTTGATGCTGCTGCTAATTTTCTTGCTGCTGCTTCTTTTAATACTGCTTCTTGAATTTTTAATTTTGCTGATGCAGCAGGTTTTGATGCTGTTGTTGCTGCTGTTGTTGCTACTGTTGTTGGTTTTGGTGATGCTGTTTGTGGTTTTGGTGATGCAGCACTTTTTGGTGGGTTAGTACCAGCAATTTGAGATTTAAGAGATAGATATTTTTCTTTATACTTTAAATATTTAGTTTTAAAAAACATTTCTTCTGAATCTAAATCACTATTTTTAACATCACTAAACATTTGTATATAATTTAAATTAGAAAAAATTAAATATTTAATAATTAAAATTGATATTATTTATATTATTTTTAACAAATAATTGTACTTTTTCACGTGTTGTATTTCCTCCTCTTGGAATTGGCATAACTATATGACTAGGATCTTGAAAATTTCTGTCTAAGTATTGAAACTGATAATCAAATACTTGTGAACTTTCACGTATCTCTTTAAACTCTCTACTATCTATTCTTGAAGAATTACCATTACGGATATCATTAGAAATTTCTAAATTACCAAAACCATGACCAGGTCCAACAGCACTATTTGTATAATAAAAATCAACACGATCAAATGTTTTATTATCTTTATATTTATTAAATTGTAATTTATTTTCAATTCCTACAGAATTTATTTTGTCTTTCTCTATTTTATAGTGTCCAGGTGAATCTTTAGTAGGATCATCTTTTGTATTAAATTTATTTTTATAATCAAATTTTGCATAATTCATTATATAATAAAATATTTTAATTTAAAATATTAAATAATTAATTATTACCAATACGACCTTTATGATATCTAATATCTCTATCTTTTAAACAATTATTTCCATCTGTTTTACATTTACCACTTCCTCCATTATTAGTATAACACCATTCAGCAAATCCACTTTGATCATTAACTAACTCTATATTTGGCGAAGTATAATAATTTCTATCATTGATTAATGTCCCCCACATATCAATTGAATCAAACTTCAAATGTGATTTATAATTTTTTCTTATTTCTTTTTTTAATTTAATATCTTTAAATTTATCAGGTAAATTATAAGGATCATCTATTATTTTATTTTGGGGTGAACATGATTTGTTATTATTTGATGTTAAACATAAGTCATAATTTATAGTATTACTTGTTTGATAATTTGAATTATCAATATATGGATTAATTAATTCAGTATTAGATGATACTGGTAAATCGGTAGCATATGGTTTTAGAGTTTCATTAGACAATAAAGTTAATGGAACATTTCCTTGTTTAGATGATACTAGTTGTGGAATTATAGGGGTATCTGTTATTAAAGGGGTTAATGTTTCATAACTAGATATTTTTAATGGGATACTTTCTTGTATAGTAGGTATTCCAGCTGGTTTTGATATAATTTTTGGGGAACTTTGTGATATTGATTGAGATGGAGGATTTGTTGGTATATTATTAATAGTAGAATCATTTTTAATAAAAGTATTTAAACTTGTATTAATATCACTATTAATTGATATATTTTTAGGCAATAATTTTGGAAAACTATTTGGATTAGCAATTACTCTATTATTAGTAATATAGTTCATATATGGATTTTCTTTAGTAGTTTTAAATTCAATCGATTCTATTAAAGGTTTAGTATTAGTTTCAATATTTTTAGGTTTATCGAGAAAATTAGTTGTTCTATTTAATTGATAACTTAAAAATAATATTAATAGTGGTATTAATAATAATCTATTATCTAATTTTAATAATAAAAATATTAACCCTAAATAAATTGCAAATCTAGCTATAGAATTTATATTATCTATTTTTGATAATTTTTTATTAGGAATAAAATTATCTAAATTATTTAAAAGATTTTCAGGATTTTCATACCATACTTCAGTCATTTATAATATTATATAAAAAAAATTAAAAGTTTTTATTATTATTAATTTATATTTTATTTTAATGTTAGATAATATTAAAATAATATTTTTTCATATTGAAAAATCTATGGGGTCTTCTATTAGATTAATATTAGAAAATTATTTTAAAAATATTTTTAATATTAATGAAATTTATACTCCTAGTAAATTTAATAATATAAATTTAATTACTTTTAGTAATTATAAATTTATTAATAATTTACCAAATGATTTTAAAGTATTATTATGTCACATTCCATATAAAAATAATTTAACTAATATATTATGTAATAATATATTTTCTATAACATGTATTAGAAATCCCTATAATAGAATTATATCACATTATTATTATTTTGATTATCCTAAATATAAAAAATATTTATATGAATTAAATAATGATGATATTATTAATATTTTAAATAATTATGGTAACCTAACTTTTAAAAGATTAGGTCCAATAAATAAAATTACTGAAATAAATTGTATATTAATCATGGAAAATATTAAAAATGATATTATTAATTTAAATGAAATATTAAATGCAAAATATAATAAAAATATTAAATTAAAATTAAAAAATGTAAATTCTAATAATAAATATAGTTTATCTATACAATTTGATATTATATTTTTAGAAAAATATACAAATTATTTTAAAGAAGATATAGATATCTATAATTTTGTTTCATCACTACCATTAAATAAAAGATTTAAATTATAAAAAAGTTGAATATTAATTAAATTATTTTAATATTAATATTTAATAATGACTACCTATTCTGAATGTATTATTTGTTATGAATTAATTACTAATATTGAAACTATGGAATTTGCGAATTGTACACATGGAAATTGTGCACATTCAATATGTATGCAAAATTGGAATGGTACGTGTCCCTTATGTCGTCAAAATATATACACAATAAACCCTATAATTCAAGAAGATATTATTAATACACCAATTTATAATATAACACCTATTGATAATATAACACCTATTAATAATATTATACCTATTGATAATATTATACCTATTGATAATATTATACCTATTGATAATATTTTTAATACACATATTGATAATATTATTAATACACCAATTGATAATATTACACCTATTGATAATATGATTATTACAAATTATGTTATTAATCACATTAATAATATTTTAATTAATAATGATGATCCATTGCATGATTATTTGATTAATAATATTAATATAGTAGTTGATAGAATTTATAATTATATTTTAACACATAATATTAATCATAATAATTATATTAATGATAATCATATAAATAATAATATAAATAATTATATTAATAATCAAATTAATATTTATAATAATAATATTAATCATAATAATATTTATGTTTAATTTTTTTATAGCGTATATTAATGGCTAATTTAATTAAACTTTCATTTATAATATTATTCTTAGATGCTTTATTTATTTTATTATCTAAAGATTTATTTCATAATCAAATTTTAAAAATACAAAATAGTAATTTAAAACTTAACAATATTGGTGCTATTTTAGCTTATGTTTTTATAATTTTTATTTTATATTGGTTCATTATTAAAGATAAGAAAAATATTAGGGATGCATTTATTTTGGGTCTTTGTACATATGGTATTTATGAATATACTAATTTTGCTTTACTAAAAAATTGGGATTTTAAAACTACTGTAATTGATACTTTATGGGGTGGAACATTATTTGCTCTATCAACATATATTTATAATAAAATTTAATTAAAAACCCCAATCTTTAAATTTATTAATATTATTTGGATGAAACATTTTCATCATTAATTCTTCTAAAATAATACTTATTCTTGATTTTAGAAATTCATAATTAACTGTAAAAATAAATGGATTTTTATAAAAATTATCTATAAAATATAGTAAACAATTTTTTTCTTTGCAATAATTAATTATATCATTAATATTTTCTTTAATTAATTCAATCGCATTATAATTAGGTAATCCAGCAATTACAATCCAATCAAACTCTGAAAAGTCTTTATTTAATAATAACCTTTCTCTTATTAAATTTATTGCTTCTGGGTTTTCATTAGATGATATATATTTCCATTTTATATTATTTGGATTTTTTTTCAATAATGAAATTGCATTTTTATTTTTTGATAATTCATACCAATTAAAGTTAGTTTCTGATATATTGTCAATTGATATATTTTTTTCTATTTTTAAATAGTCCCACCTAATTTTATTAAAATTGTTTTCATCTAATTCAATTAATAATTCAATTAATTTTTTAACTTGTGGATTTTTATTTAGATGGATTCTATCTAAATTTATTTTATCTGGATTTTTTTTTAAATATTTTAAAATTTCTGAATTTGGATTTGTAGATAATTCTCTCCATATAATTTTAGAATTTGATTTTGAAATTTCAGGTTTTAAAAATTCAATTGAATTTTCATTTTTTGATAAACTATTCCAATTTATTTTATCTGGATATTTTTCCAAATATTTAATAGAATTAGGATTTAGACTTAATGAATATGTATAATAATTTTTATAATGATTTTCAGTATATGATTCATATGGTTCTATCCATTTAGGATAAATATTATAAACAATATATGATCCACATAAATTAAATTCCATTATTTATATAATAGAATTTATATTTCCTTTAAGTAAAATTATTATTCATATTATTTAAATATTTATGATCTTTAACTGTATATGTCGACTAATTATTTTATTTTAACTAAATCTAAAAATACAAATACATATAATGATGAAGATAATAAAATTATGGTTTTTGATTCAAGAAATATTTATATTTTACCACAAAATAATTTAGAATATTATGTGAGTAATGGATTATTTGAAAAATATTTAATAGATTGGTGTTTACAATATTGTTCAAAAGATACTATTTTTTTAGATATTGGAGCTCATACAGGAACATATGCTATATCATTAGCATCTTCATCTAAACATGTTTATGCATTTGAACCACAAAGATTAACATATTATGCATTATGTGGAGGTGTTGTATTATCAAATTATAAAAATATTACATGTATTCAAAAAGGATTAGGTTCTTTAGAACAAGTTGGTAATCAAACATTAAAAATTATTAGCAATGACGGTGGTGGGTCTTCATTACATGCAACATCAAATATATTATCTGAAGAAAAAATAGAAATTATTACTTTAGATTCTTTAAATTTATCAGATATTGGATTTATTAAAATAGATGTTGAAGAAAATGAACTTTATGTATTAAAAGGTGCGAAAGAAACAATTAAAAGATCTGGATATCCTAAAATAATATTTGAATCTAATTTAGAGAATCCAACATTATTTAATTATTTAATTACAGAGTTTGATTATAATATTATTAGTGTTAATGGATTTACAAATATGTTTCTTGCAACAAGATAAGTGCCACAAAATAAGTGCCTCAAGATAAGTACAACAAGATAAGTACAACAAGATAAATACAACAAGATGTAAATTGTTTACAAATATATAAAGAATAAATAAGAAAAAATATTATATGGAATCTAAATTTATTTGTAAATCATGTAATTCATATGATAATTATAATAATTCTGAAAATCATATAAAAACATGTTTATATCCAACCATAAATAAAAATTATAATGATGTTTACATTTTTTTAATTGAAAGTAATGGAGTTTATCATGAAGCAGATGATTATACAGTAAATAAAATAAATCATTATTGGTTATATTTTTCTATAGACAAGAATTCTAAATTTGATTCAATTATTAATATTATTAGACAAAAATGGTTTAAATGTTGTGAAGATGAACATATAACTTCATTTATTTTTAATGATTATATTTTAGCTTCTAATAATATTAATAAATTTAATAAAAATAAAAAAGGAGATTATTCATTAAATGTTCAAATTCATAAATTATTTAAAAAAATAGGAGATACATGTACTATAAATTATGATGAGATTTTAACTTCAATATTTAGATTGACATTAATTGATATAATAAAATCTACAAATAAAAAAAAAATAGTTGATAAAAATAATGAAAAAATACTTTTAGAGAATGAAATAAATTTGTTACCATGTAACATTTGTAGTAATATTGGAATATTTTATTGTTTAAAATGTAAATCTCATGTTTGTGAAATATGTATTTCACATAAAATTCATGATTGTTATAAATTTAGATCAAAATATAAAAAAATTACTAATGATCCTAGAACTTGTATTGAATGTAATAAATTAAATTTATACAAAAGTGGTAAAATAGTTGAAAAACTCTGTAAAGAAATTGATATTCAATTATTAAATTTTTTTAATTTAACTAGTTGATCCAAACCCGTCAGATCCTCTTGTTGTTTCATTAAGCTCTTTAACTAATACAACTTTAATTGGTTCGAGAGTTGGTGATACTATTTGAAAATATTTACCAGGAGTTAAAGTCTCAGAGCTATCAGGATTAAAATTTCTAATTTTAGCTTTAATATTACCTCTATATCCTGCATCAATAATTCCAACTGAATTAGCCATTTGAAATGGTGTATTAGAAATTGAAGATCTTGGAACTAGATAAAAACTAGTAAATGTATTTGTTTTAATATTAATCATTTCACACTTAATTTTAAAATCAATAGTACCTACTTTAAATGAGTCGACAGTAATATCATGGGTATTTAATAGATCAACACCACTATCTCCATTATGATGATTAATTAAATTATTATAATAATTAAATAGTTCAGATTCATCAGGTGTTTTGATATTTAATTGATAAGTAAACTCTTGAAAATTAGCCATTAAAATATTTAATTTTTTAATCAATAATAAATATATAAATCAATTTTTTTAATTTAAAATAATATTCTTATAATAATAAAAAATATTAATCTAAATAATAAAAAAATATTATAAATATATTTTAAAAATATATTTATAATTTTTTTTCTATTTATTAGTATATATGAGTTCTAATCATTTAAAATATGATACATGTGCATATGCCACAACAATTAAAGAAAGCACTGAACCTCTTGAATATTATTTATATAAAGGTAAATATGAAACATGTAATACATGTACAAATGGAGATTTTAGTAATGTTATAGAATTTCCATTACGTGCTGACGTTGAAAGTGAATTATTTGGCTTAAATAGACTAGGAACAGATTGCCCAAGTTTAAAATATGATCCAACTAAAACATATAATAATCCTTCATTTTCACCTCCAATAATGTGCCAAAATATTTACGGAATAACTCCATCAAATTTAATCCATCCTCAAACTAATATGTTGAATGAAAATTTAGATATTGATTCATGTAAATTAGCACATATTGAAACTTTTGCAAATCGTGGTCAACCACAATTATCTCAAAAACTTGTTCAACAAAAACAAGGTTCTCAAATAATTGATCCAAAACAACTTCAATTTGAAAAAAATCAATATCAAAATCAACCAAAACAAACTCAACCTCAACCAAAGCAAACTCAACCTCAAGTCCAAGGTGTTAATCATCAACTCCAAAATGTAAATCATCAAGTACAAGGTGTTAATCATCAAGTCCAAGGTATGTATAGACAAGGACAAAATGTAAATCATCAAGTC
>Ga0214921_10007371_pt1 | contig 14702 bp, 15 predicted proteins | sample LL1505_MetaG_FD_177992 | JGI IMG/M metagenome (GOLD analysis project Ga0214921, IMG submission 177992) | Freshwater microbial communities from Lake Lanier, Atlanta, Georgia, United States - LL-1505 | ecosystem: Environmental > Aquatic > Freshwater > Lake | place: USA: Georgia | collected... | reverse complement strand
GGTATTAAATTAACAGAATATCTTGATAAAACATTTAATAAAATTATGGATTATCAATTTACTGCAAATATGGAACAACAACTTGATGATATCGCTGAAGGTAAAATCGATAAAAATACGATTATTAAACCATTTTATGATTATATTCAAGAATGCATCAGCAATATTACTTTTATTCCTAAACAAAATACAATTATAGGTAAATATAATAATAAAGATATTATAGTTGCAACAGGTAAATATGGAAAATACGTAACATGTGGGGATATTAAATTTAGTTTAAATGATATGGAAGAAAAATATGATGATATTGTAAATAAATTAAATTATATAAATAATTCCCAAAATAATAAATGGACAAAAAATAATTCTGTATTTACTTTTCATACAGGTAAATATGGTCCATATATAACTGAATGGAAATTAAATAAAAAAACAAATACAAAAAATAAAATTAAAAATCATAATATTCAAAATTTATTAAATGATATATCAAAAGAATATAATATTTCAAATGAAGATATAGATACTATAGCAAATAAATTATCATATGATATTATTTATGATTTTATCAAAAAATAATTTTTATAAATAAATTAAATATTTTCCATAAAAGGAATTTCTAATTCGGTAATATACCATTTTTCACTTACACTATTTGGAATTGGTCTTTCAATGATAAGTGGAATAGTTTTATTTTTAATTTCAAGTTTTGCAATATCTTTCGCAAAATTTCTATAATCATTTCCAAAATTATGTTTTACCATAGGTTTTGCTCCTCTTGCAATTTGTTCGCTTCTTACTGATAATAATCGTACATATTCATACCATGTTAAAATTGGTTTGCAAATTCTATCTTTTTTATCAATTTCAATATCATCCTCAATTTCAAATTCAATATCATCATCTTTACTGAAACGTGCATGTTTTACGTAACATTGTTCTGAAGTTTTTTTCTTTGTTTTTGTAGGTTTATGATCTGTTTCATCATCGTCCCCTTCTTCTTCCTCCTCTTCTTCAAGTTCTTCTTGTTCTTCTTCCTCTTCTTCTTTTTCTTCTAAATTATCATCTTGATCTTCTTCAGGTTCTTCTTCTACTTCATCATTTTCTTCTACATCATTATCAGAATCGTCACTGATTCCACTTTCATCACTATCATTTACTTTATTTTTATTTTTATTTTTTTTTGTTTTTGGTTTCTTAGTATCTATTTTCATTTCTTCAATATCAGAATTATCTTCATCATTTGATGGATTCTTATCACTTTTCATAATTTTAGAAATATCAATTTTAACATTTTTAGAAGTTTTAGTAGATGGAGACATGTTGTATTATTATTAATATTGATATATAATTAAATAATAAAATCATTTTTTTATATAAAATTATTTAGTTTGCCATGTAGAATTACATTCTAAACATACAAACTTTAATACTAATGTATTACCAATACGACTAAATACTGCCATCTTTTTAGTTGGATCTTTATGTGTAGGACATTTATCATTAATACAAGTATATTTTTTAGTTCTTGGCAACGAATGATCATATTTATAATTATCATATTTAATATTTCCAGTATATGAATCAGTACTAATACCTTTAGATCTTGACATAATTAATGTATGTTTTGGAATTTTAGCATGATGACCACAATTTTTACAAATAAAATATGACTCATTACCTTTAAAAACATTATCACCTTTTTGTTTTGATTTAACTTTGGAATCTAAACGTTCATACAATCGATTAAAAACGAGTGTTTTTTCATTTTCATCTAATTGTTTAAATGAAGGATTTTTAGTAATATCATCAATAACGAAATCAGATAGTTCTAATTCATAATCTTCACCATTTAAAATATTTTTAATATCAATTTGTGTAATTTCAGATGTTTTTTTTCTTTTACTTGTTGATAAAGATTGTGTAACAGATACATCAAAATCAGATGATTCAGATACATTATCATCCTCTACTTTTTTTTTATTTTTAGCACCACCTTCTTGTTTATTATCAGATGACTCGCCTTGAATAATATTATTAGTAATATCCATAAAATTATCGCATACTTTACAGAACATTTTAGAGTTATTATTATTATATTATAATTATTTTATATTATAATAATCATTTTTTTATAAATTATGGATTATACAAAAAATTGATAAAATAACACAAAATATACTATAATTATATAATTAACTTTATAAAAATTTTATAATATGATGATTTCGAACCAAAAGGTTAATATTGAAGATATTGATTATTCTGATAGTGATAATGAATGTATTAACGTGACTATTAAAGAATTAGCAAACTTTATTAGTAAAAATACATGTAAAATTGGAGATAAGTCGTTTACTCATACATTATTAGATGGTATTAAAAATACTATTTTTAAAGTATCAGATGAAGAATATGCATCATTCATTGAACTATATCAAAAAACAATGGAAAAGAACTTTGGTAAATTGCATATTTTAGAAAAACCAATGGATAATGGACCATTATGTTTAGATTTTGATCTTAGACAAAATTCAAATAAAAGAAAATTTAATTTAGATCATATTCGATTAATTGTAGAAGTTATTAACAATAATATTAAAAAATATTTTAAGATTATTAATAATGAAGAATTATTTGCATATATTCTAATTAAAAAAGAACCATTTTATGATACAAAGAAGAATATTTATAAAGATGGATTTCATATTCAATATCCAAATATTACATTAAATGTAAATGATAGATTTGTAATTTTTAATGAAACTAAAAAATATATTGTAGAAAATAATATTTTATACGAATTATTAGATGAAATTGAAAATAATATTGATGAAGTTTTTGATAATAGTGTTATTAAAAAGAATTCTTGGTATCTTTATGGTTCTGGTAAAAAGATTAATAATTATACTCAATTTTATGATTTAGTATATATTCTTGATAAACATTGTGAATTAATTAAAGATAAAATATTATTTAATAAAAAGTTATTAGTTGAAAAATTAGCAATTAGATATAATAAAAAACAATTATTACCTGTTACTGATATGACTGAACTTTATAAATTAAATAAAAATAAAATTAATACTAATACTAAAAATGAATCTATTGATTTGATTGAACAAAAAGAATATATTTATGAAGAAAAGGAATCAATTGAATCATATTCTCAAAGTTCACCAGAAGATATTAAAAATGCAAAGCGTCTTATTACTTTATTAAGTAAAAAGAGAGCAATTCCATATAATGATTGGTTACCAGTGGGATGGGCATTATATAATACATCACCTACATTATTAAAAGATTTTATTACATTTTCAAAATTAGCCCCAAATAAATATACAGAAGGTTGTTGTGAAAAAGTATGGGATGAATGTGCTCGTTATAATATGTTAAATCCTACTAATAATTCTGGTTATACTATTGCATCACTTTATAAGTGGGCAAAAGATGATAATCCTAAAGGATATAATGATTTTATAATTGAGAATATTAATAGTATGTTTGAAACTATGGAAAGTAAAACTGATTTTGATATTGCTGTTACAATTCATGAAATGTATAAACATGAATATGTTTGTAGTTCAATTAGTAAAAATGTATGGTGGCAATTTGTAAATAATAGATGGATGCGTATTGACAATGCATATACTTTATCAATTAAATTATCAACTGAAGTAAGTAAACACTTTAAATTAATTGCATCAAAATATATGGCAGATAGTGCAAAGGTTGAAGGCAAACAAAGTGAAATTCTTATTAGACAATCACAGGAATTAACTAAATTAATTTTAGATATGAAGAAGAAAGCATATAAAGATAGAATTATTGCAGAAGCATCAACATTATTTTATGATGCTAATTTTGAAGAAAAATTGGATGCAAATATGTTTTTACTTGGATTTGATAATGGTATTTATGATTTAAGTAAAGGAATTTTCCGTGATGGTTGTCCTGATGATTATGTATCAAAGACAACTGGTTATGATTATCATGTATTTGATACTAATGATAAATTGGTTATTGAAATTGAAAACTTTTTCAAGTCTATTCAACCAAAAGATGATGTTAAAAACTATTTATTATGTTATTTTGCATCAATGTTGTCTGGCGATAATCGTGATCAAAAATTAGTTATCTTTACAGGACCCGGTGGTTCTAATGGTAAATCAACATCTATTGATTTATTAACACATACACTCGGTAATTATGCAGGAACATTGCCAGTTACTTTATTAACTGTTAAAAGAAAGAGTAGTTCAAATGCTACACCAGAATTAGCAGATAAAAAGGGTGTAAGATTCTTAGTTCTAAATGAACCAGAAGAAGGTGATGTTATTAATGTTGGATACATGAAAGAATTAACAGGTCAAGATAAGATTATGGCTCGTAAATTATTCGGTGATCCATTTTATTACACACCACAATTCAAGATTTTGGTTGCTTGTAATAAGAAACCACAGATTCCATCAGATGATGGCGGAACTTGGCGTCGTCTTCGTGTTGTTGATTTTAATCAACGTTTCGTAGATAATCCAGTTAAACCAAATGAACATCCAAAGGATCCTGAATTACGTAACAAATTACCTAATTGGAAGCAAGCATTTATGTGGTTATTGATTAATAAATATTACAAGATTTATAAAGAAACTACATTGGATAAGTTAGAACCACAAAGTATTAAGATGAGTACTGAACAATATAAAGAAGATTCTAATGTATTTATGGAATTTATTACTCAACAAATTAATATTACAAATGATCAGAATGATAAAGAATCATTTGATGCATTATGGGCTACTTTTAGTGAATGGCATAAAACATCTTATGAACATGAAAAGAGACCACCAAAGAAGAAATTATTGGAATTCTTCAAGTCTAATGATTATAATATTAAGGGTACTAAAGTACATGGTATCAAATTTATTGATAATTATGAAGAAGATGATAAAGCATCACCTTTAGATTATTGAGTTTTTATAGTATAATTATTATAAAAAACATAAAAAAATTGATTTTTTTAATTGTTTGAAGGCTAAATAAAGAAAAGAAGTATAATTGCTAATTATAGCATATACTAACAAATTATTAATTGCTTATTTATAGCATTAACTAAATTTATATTATTAATTAAAATGCAACACATTCAGTCTCATTATATTAATATTAACCGCGATATTACTTTTAATAATAGTTATAATAATAATTATAATAATAATAATAATAATTATGGATTTATTGTAAATTATTAATGAATTTTTATATAGATACTTTGTTAATTTATATTTTAATTTATTTTTATTTAATTTAGAAAGAGATGATTTTAATTTATCATTTTCTTCAACTAATTCTCTATAATCATTTGCTAATGATTTATATTCAGTTTTAAGTTCTTTATATTTTTTATCACGTTCTTTAATAATACTATCGTATTCTAATTCCATTTCTTTTAATGTCATTTCTCTATACAAAATTGCATTCTTAAGTTGTACACTCCATGCATTTCTTCCATTTGTTAAAGTAATATAATCAGGTAAACCTTTTATTGAACGAAGTTTTCCTCCAATTCTAAATTTGTATTGTCCTTTTATTAATGTAAAATATTTAATATTTGCACCCAATCTAACATTTTTTATATTATCAACTTTAATATATTCTTTTAACTGATCTTCAATTTCTTCTTTTGTTAATTGATCAGTATATGTTACTTTTGGTTTAATATATTTTTGAGTAGAAGTTTCCATTATATTTATATTATATAATATAAATATTATTTTTATCTAATTATTTTATAATTCATCCGCTATATCATTTAATATTTTCATCATAATATTATTATCATCAATTTTATAAAATATAAAATATCTGCTCATTTTAATAACTTTTGGTTTAGATTTATCTTTTACTTTTATATATAAACTATCAATTGTTTTATTTTTAACAACACCTTCACTAAATATCATATCTTTAGAATTAATACCACAATATTTAACTAATACACCCGGAATCAATAAATGTCGATAATTCGGAGGAACTGGGGTATAATCTTTTAATTCTTCATGATTTTCTTTAATATTAAAATATATTTCGGTAAGATCCATTATTATTTATATTTACTATTTTATTCTTTAATCTAATAATAATTGTGCAATATTAGATGTTGTTACTATATCTACTTTAATATTCTTTACCATATTATTATATTTTATAGCAATTTGTTTATGTTTATCTTCAACATCTTTATACATCATTGTTTCATATAATATATTTCCCATTGATTCAAGTGTATCTATTGTTTCTTTATCAAATTTATCAATTATATAATATTTTTCTATAAAAAATAATGATTTATTATTGTCTGATACATTATCTTTTTTAAGTTGTTTATATATTTTATAATCATCACGTGCTATACATAAATTACGTATATTTTGATGTTCTTCTTCTTTTTCTATATTTTTAAGTTTTTGTTCAATAAATTTATAATTATCTAATTCTGCTTTATATAATTTTAAAATTTCATCAGTTTGTTCTTTAATTTTCTTTTTAATTTCATTTTCTTCAGTATTATCGGATAATACTTCTTTTTTTGTATTATTAGTTTTTTCAATAATATTTATTTTATCATTATTTTTTTCTTTAAAAACAATATCAAGTTGATCATTATTAATTTTATTATAAATAGATGAAATATCTAAATTAAATTCTTGTTTAAAATCCATTTTAACTTCAGTAATTTGTTTATCATTAGTTATTTTATATATTTTATTATATTTTTTAATATAAATATGATCATTAATATTATTATTTTTAAATACAACATAACAATCAGTACTTTCTTTTAAATTATATAATAATTGTAATGCATCATACTTATCTGAAAATATAGTAATTTCAGGAATTAATATAGTTTTATTAATAACGTAATACATTTTTTATAGTTAATTATTATTAATTCTTTAATTAATTATTTCTATAAAAAAATGATATTATAAAAATATAATAATAGTAATAATAAAGATGGATGAAATAAATTCATTTATTACAAAATATAAAAATATATTAAATAATACATCAGATATTGATTTATTAGATACATTTTTAAATGATGATGAATATAACAATTTTGATAATATGGAGAAAGATGATATTATGAATATATTAAATGAATATCAGAAAAAAATAAATAGAAATAATAAACTTAAAAATAAAAAACAAATAAAGTTAGATACCCCTGAAATTATTGATACACCGCAAATTATAGAAGAAAAAACATTAGAAAGAATTGAACTTGAAAGAAAGTTTAATAAATTAAAGAATATTATTTTACCAGAACAACGTTCTCCTGAATGGTTTGCGATGCGAAATAATAAAATTACAGCAAGTGATGCTGGAATGGTATTAGGACTTAATAAATATGAAGCACAGTATCAATTTGTTTTAAATAAAGTTTTCGGAAAAGAATTTTTATCAAATGAATTTTGTTATCATGGAAAGAAGTTTGAACAAGTTGTAACAATGTATTATGAATATGCAAATGATGTGATTGTAGATGAATTTGGTTTATTAGGTCATAATACATATTCATTTTTAGGTGCAAGTCCAGATGGTATTGTTTCTAAATATAAAAGAGATAATAAAACACCGACACCATTATTAGGCAGAATGTTAGAAATTAAATGTCCATTTAGACGTAAAATTTGTTATACGGGTGATATTAAAGGAGATATTTGTCCAATTTATTATTGGTGTCAAGTACAATTACAATTAGAATGTTGTGATTTAGATGAATGTGATTTTGTTCAATGTGTAGTAGAAGAATATAAAACACGACAAGATTTTATATCAGATACACATGATACAGAATATCTAAGTAAAATATCTAAATTACCACGAGGTATTGTAATTGAATTATTACCTAAAAATTTAAAAGAAAATATAACTGATAATGTAATTTATGATAAAACTACATTCTTATATCCTCCTAAAATTGATTTAACAATTGCTGAATTAGATGAATGGGTTTTGGAACAATTAGATAATTTACCAAAAGATAAAATTTTACATCGTGTAATTTATTGGAAATTTAATGAAATTGCTTGTCATCTAATTAAAAGAGATAAAATATGGTTTGATGAAAATCTTGATACGTTCAGATTAATGTGGGATTATGTTGAAATGTGTAGAAGTGACCCAAATATTGCTGAAGAATTTAAAAATTTTGTTAATTCATTATCTATTAAAAATAATAAAAAAATTATGAAAAAATTAGATGAATTATATAATAGATAATTTTAATTATCTTTTGTAAGATATTCTTCAATATCTTCTAATTCTTTAGAAATTGATTTTTCTCTATTATCAAATACTTTTGCAAAATTTGATAACATTGAATTTAACATTTGATCCATTTGTTTATTTTGAGGATTTAACATTGTATGATCAAATACATTTGTTGTATTATTTTTTTTATCATGACTATTATAATAATTATTTAATTTATCTTCATCTAATTTTGATGTAAATGTAACATCACTTACTTCGGTTGGTACATATGCAGTATTTTCACTAATAACAACTATATTGTCATCATTTTTATGATAAATTTCAGTAATAATATCATTATTTTCATTAATCACATAAATATCACGAATATTATCAAATACTGTATAATTCTTTAAATAATTAAGTGCATCTAATCTATTATTAAATTTTTTAATTAGTGGTTTAAGTTTTAATTTATCAATAAAGTAATATGGCATTATTTTGTTTATAATTATTAATTTATAATTATTAATTTATTTTTAGAGGAATATAATATATGATAAATTATTTTATTATATAATATTATAATGTATAAAACATTTGGTTCTATATTTATATTAGCATCATTTATACGTTTTATATGTAAAAAAACAAGAAAATATGAAGCAGAAAATGTTTGGAGAGTCAAAAATATCGATAGATTTATTGTTATTTTTGAATTAATAGTAGGAATATTACTAATTACTACAAAATCTAAAAAGATATTAAATGCATTATTTATTTTTTTATTAATTGGATGTATTTATGTATTTTTTACACATTTTAAAAAAATTATAAAAACAATACCAGAATTATTTATTTTTGATAATACGGCTGTTCATTTATATTATCATGTTCTATATTTATTTATTATTTTTAATATTCTTAAAAAACAAAGTAAAATAACAAAATAATTAAATATGTTTTCTAATATACTTTACAATTTTATATAACCAAAAAATATGCATCAATAAATATGCTAATATACACATATATAAAACAATTTGTTCATATAAAGTCCATGGTGTAATAAAACATATATAAATGTAATAAGCATTTGTAATATATCTAACTGTAATAAATAATATTAAAAATAATATTTTCAAATATATTAAAAATATATTTTTATCATCTGTTTGAAACATCGGCAATATATGTGGATTTTTCTTTAATTTATATAAACCTTCGATATCTAATATAATACTTGATAATTCAGTCATAGCACATATTGAAAGTAATAAGCGCATAAATTTATAGTTATTACTAAATAATATAAAAATCATTGATAATAAAAATGAACTATGATGTATAATAAATTCATCGTATTTATTCATATAATTTTTATACATATAATACAAATCTAATACAAAATATACTATTAAAGATGTTATCATACTATATAAAATAAATATACTTTGATCTGTTTCATATATAATATTGTAAAAATATGTATTATAAAATCCAGATATAAAAATAATAGTATGTGAAAATAATAAAAAATAATAATATTGCAAATATGTAATCATTGTATAATTATAATAATTTTAATTATTTATGTAAATATTTTATAAAAAAATTATCTAATAATTCACTATTTTCTTTTGCTTTATTATATCCTAAATTATATAATTCTATATAATCATTTTCATCTGTTGATAATAATAAATGTTTAAAATTAAATGGTATCCAATCATTAATATTAATATGTGTAATATTATTTTGTGGATTAATCATAATTAATCTATTGAAATATATCGTAGGAATATCATTTAGTTCATCTTTATGTGGAATAGTTGTAGATAATCCACCATCTAAATGTAATTGATGCCAATTATTTTTAATTGCTATAATTGATTTACCAATAAATGGTAATAATGTTGTACCGTATATAGAAAAGGCAAAATCATCATCTGTGGTAAATTTATTATGAATATGTTTGTAATAATCAAAATTATAAATATCAATAACAGATAATCCACCTATATAAATATTATTAGCATATTTATGTAATTCATACTTTTCATAAATAAATTGTGAAATACCTAAATATAATGCTCCATTAAGTCCGCCACCACCAGAAAATAATATTTGTATTTTATTATTCATCAATAATATTCTTATTATAAAAAATATTATAGTTAAAAATCTTATTATTCTATAAATAAATTATATTTTTCTGTAAGTAAGCCATAATTTATTATCTGGTTTATCAATTACTGGTTTAATATTATTAATTTTTTCTAAAAATAATTTATCACCTCCTAATTGTATTTTTGGATTATTGATATCTTCATAATTAATACCATATTCTTGATAAACATCATAATAAATTTGTTTAATATTTTTATTATATAATGCAGGATCATTTTTAAGTAAATCGGCATTTAATACAGCATATTCTGCCTTTTTTTGAAGTATTTTGTCAAATAATTCATATGATTCTTGAACTGTTAGAATCTTTTTTTTATCCATTGGTGATTGTATTATTATTATATTATATATATAATATATATAATATAATAAATCAATTTTTTTAATGGGTGATTTTAGAAATTTGATTGATAGACATTATTATGGTTATAAAAGAACATTATATAATATAGATAATGAATTTGCACCACAAGGGCAATTTGGATTTCAACAATCGCGTATTTTTCAAGATAAAGTTACTGGATGTTTTGTAGATACTTTTTTAAGTGATTATGATATTGAAAAAAGATATAAATTTATAAAGTTTTGCAGTGAAAAGATAAAAGCAGAAATATATCTTAATATAAATGAAAAATTAATTAATGATAGATTTCTACCTTTAAAAACTGATGAAAAAATACATGTGTTATTTAAAGGTGGTAATATAATGAATCATTTATATAATGAAATTTTTAATCATAATATTAATGATGTTCACTTAAATCATTCAATTGATAATATTAGAGAATATTTTAGAAATATTAATCCTATTTATAATGATACATATATAAAAAATAATAATAATGGTCCAAATGATTTAAGAAATTATATTAATGATATAAGTAAATCATTTGGTATAAGTGATGTAGATTTTTCTATTTATATTGATGTTAAAGATCCAAAACGTTTTGAAATTATCTATGATTATGTAATTAAAATAACTGGAAAAACATTACAAGATATTAGTATATATTTTAATAATATTTTATTAAATAATTTTATTCCATTTCCTGTTATTATTAATAATGGTATTTTTGATTTTAATAATATAGAAATAGATAGAATAAATAGAATATATTTAGATTTTCAAAATCAAATTAATAATTATTTTAATCATAATGATTTACGTATTAATGCTGAATTTAATATTTTTTTAATTAATATAATAGCCAATTTAAATGAATATAATAATTTTTATGATAACTTAGATATTTTATATAAATTATTAATAATGTGTGAAAATTGTATTTATTTATATGACAAAAATATAATAAATAGACCAGTAATACGACAAGAACTTATTAATATTAAAAATGAAATACATCTTAAAATATCTCAAATACCTTTAAGACAAATTAATGATTTACATGATTTTTTTATTATAGATAAACCAAATTTAATATTAAATCCTATACCTCTTGCTCCAAATATTGCAAATATTCGAGATATTAATAAAATAAATAGTTTTACACATTTTTTAAATAGTATTTGTAATGAAATTAATAATATAGTTGATAATAATCGTGTTCCAATAATTGGACAACAACGATTTGAAGCAGATTTACGTAATAAGTTTGAACAAAATTTTAAAGCAGTTATATTAACTAATCGATTAGAAATTAATGATCTTAAATTACAAAGTAGAAATAATGCTATTATTTATAATGTTAGTGATCCTAAACAAATTACTAATATTGAAGAAGATGCGAGTGTAAACAATTATTTTTATATTACATATAATAATGTCATTAAAAAAATTCGTAATGATGGAACAAGTACTACCAATTTTGATTTAATGCGTATTAAATTTAATTTAGTAATACAAAATAATAAAATAACTGTTGATGATAATCCAAAAGAATATGCAATTCCAAGTGAATTTTTAGATATTTCTATACCTCGTTATGATGATAATACACGTATTAAAGTAATAAATGATATTAATCAACATGGTCATATTGGTAATATAACGCGTGATATTACAGGTAATATATATTCTATTGATTCTTATTCTCTTGATGATACTATAGAAGATCTTTATAATGTTTTATTCATTCAAAATATAGATTTTCCATGGGCTGATATTAAATATGATAAACGTATTAAAAGACTAATAATTTTATTATTTTTAAAAGTAATTATCACAAATGATGTTTCTATTATACATAAATTATTATATTTTACTAAAACACTAATAACAACTAATATACAGGATAATGATCCAAATAGTAATACTGTATTATCTGATAAATTTATTGAATATTTATTTTTACAAAGAGATCAAAATAATTTATTAACTATTATTCCTAATGTCGATTGTGATTATATTAAAAAATATACAAATATGTTATTACATGAATATATTTTTAATCTAATAAATTATGATAATAATAATAAAATTATAATTCATAATGATTTTAATAATATTAATCATTTAGTTATTACTAATGTTAAATGGCACTGTTATAATTATCTTCGTAAAAATAATCAATTACCTGAACTTATTAATATTATTAATAAAAGTAGACGTAGATATTTATGGAATGATGTTAATTTAATTGATATTAATGAAATGTTTAATAAGTATAATAGTTTTATTCAAATTTTAGTTGATACTATTATTAAAGTAACTTTTATTTTTATTCAATATAATAATGATCAACTAAATGAACAATTATTTATTGATACTATTAATCCTAATTATTTTATTATACCAATAATTCAACAATTATGTAATCCTCGTCCTATAATTGGCGGTAGTTATAATATTATTAGTAGAAGTAATAATATTAATGATAATTATTATAAAAATAAATATTTGAAATATAAGAGTAAATATATTTCTATTAAGAAAGATAATTAAAATTTATATTTTATTGATATTATTGTGTATATAATAGATTCAATAAATTGATAAATTGATACAACAATTATATATATTTTAAAATAACTATCACAATCTATTTTTTGTATATTTAACCAATAAATAATTCCATAAACACAATTCCAACTTATTATAAATAATAATAATAATGATATTATAAAATTATAAATATATTCTAAATTATCAAAAAATCTAAAAAATTTTAAACATATAAAAAATAAAAATAAACTTAATGCTACAGCACTTATAATTAAAAAATTAAATAATGTTGTAAATATATCATTAACATTATCTATACAACTTATTTTACTAATTACAACATATAAATTTGTAAATATTGGAGCAATTGTAAATAAACTAATTATTAAAGCAAATAAAAATAATTGCCAATTACTATAGTTTCTTTTAACATTATATACTTTATCATAATTATCAAAATTATCAAAATCTTGTTGCATTGATTTTTTACTATAATACATTTATATATTATAAAAATATATAAAAATTACAAATATAAATAACAATAAATGGAGAATTTAAATACTGTAACATTTGTTACATCGTTTATAAAAATATATAATAATGATTTACCTAATAAATCATTATATTGGAGAGTACAACAATTTTATGATTTGGCAGCAACTGGTATAAATATTATTTTGTATATTAGTGATTGTTATTATGAAATATTTAAAGATACTTTAACTTTATATACAAATATTAAAATTATAAAAATTAATGACTTGCAACATTTTATTATATATAAATTATATGAACAATATAAAGATGTTATTACATTACCATCATATAGAAATACTGAAAAAGATACAATAGAATATATGCTATTAATGAATGCTAAAATCGAATTTATTAATGATGCAATACAATTAAATTATTTTAATAATGAATATTTTGCATGGATAGATTTTAGTATTACATATATTTTTAAAAATAAAAATAAAACACTTGATTATTTAAAAATAATTTCAACATATAATTATACAGATTCTTTTTTAAAAATAGCAGGATGTAATAATAAAATAAATAAAAATAATCATTATGATATAACTGAAAGAATAAATTGGAGATTTTGTGGTGGATTTTTTATTGGTGATATTAAATCATTAAACATTTTTTATACTAAATATGTTGAAAATATTCATATATTTTTTTCATTATATAAAAAATTAGTATGGGAAGTAAATTATTGGGCATGGCTTGAAGCAAATGATATTATTAAACCTATATGGTTTTTAGCAGATCATGATGATACAATAATACATATACTGTAATAAAAATTGACTTTATAATTAAATATAAT
>Ga0214921_10007370_pt1 | contig 14702 bp, 13 predicted proteins | sample LL1505_MetaG_FD_177992 | JGI IMG/M metagenome (GOLD analysis project Ga0214921, IMG submission 177992) | Freshwater microbial communities from Lake Lanier, Atlanta, Georgia, United States - LL-1505 | ecosystem: Environmental > Aquatic > Freshwater > Lake | place: USA: Georgia | collected... | reverse complement strand
GACCGAGCCGCGGTTCATGCCATAGATCGGCTTTTTGCGGCCCATGAAGCGATGCAGAACTTGCAGCATCAAGCCATCACCACCGAGCGCCACAATGACATCCGCGCTCTCAGCATCGACATTGCCATAAATGGCCGACAAATCCGCAAGCGCGCGATCCGCCTCCGGCGTGCCGGACGACAGAAAGGCAATGTGCTCGAAGCGGGTTTTGGCCGAAGTGCTCATGGCGCCTTCTTAGCCGGAAATGGCCGTGGCGGGAAGGTAGGAGGACGAGGGATGCCCATCCCGCCGCCCTTGCGAGGAGGCGAAGCCGATGTGGCAAGCCAGAAGCGTCATACGAAACCTTTCCCCCGTCATTGCGAGGAGCGTGAGCGACGCGGCAATCCAGAAGCCACACGCGCAGCTCTGGGTTGCTTCGCTTACGCTCGCAATGACGGCGGTGGGGTGGCGCCTAAAAAAAAGAAAACCCCGGTGATTGCTCACCGGGGCTCCAGATCAAGAGAGAGTGATCTCTCAGATCAGATTAGAACGTGCGCTCGACGCGCAGACGGCCCGTCCAGTTGCCGGCCTTTTCACGCGTCACGCAGGATGCGTCTGTCGCCGCGGCGCAGACGGTCGAGGCGCCAGTACCAGTCACGCCCGTGCGACGGATGTCCTGCTCGACACGCGCATAAAGGACGTCAACACCGATTTCGAAATCCTTCGTGGGAAGGAAAGCGAGCTGTGTGCCGATGTTCCAGACCTTGGTGTCACCAAAGCCATTCGCAGAAAGAGCCGCAGCCTTAGACTGCGTGGTGCCATTCATAGCGCCATAAGTGGCGAGGAAAGCCTGACGCCATTGCGGTGCCCAGAAATGCTGGAAGACAGCGGCGACATTCCACGACTTGACGAGTTCAATACCACCAGCCGTTGAATAGACCCAAGACGGTTGACCAGCAACGTAATTGCCGACATTGCGCTTGGTGTCTGACGATTTAAACGATGTCCAGTTGATCGTGTATTCCGTCATACCGTTCGCCCAGCCACCATTGAGCCAGAGAGTGTCACCAGCTGCCAGCTGCGGCAGATTGATCTTCACGCCAGCGCCAACGGCATAGGCTTGCTTGGATGACTGCGTGCCAGCGGACGAAGACACAACAGACTTGTCAGCCGCAGTTGCACCAACAACCGACATGGAGCCCCATGACTGATCAAAGTCGATACGCGCGTTGACCTGCGGGAAGCTATTATACGAGCTCTGAGTAGCCGTGTTCAAAGCCAACTGACCCGCAGTGGTATCCGTCTGATCTTGGATAGCGAGCGTCGCCGAGAAGCCGCCACCGAGAACTGCTGTGTAAGCAATCTGCTTCGCACCGTTCGCAAACGACGACCAGTGACCAGCCCCGTAGAAGAGCGACGGCATGAAGGAGAAGTTGTCACGTGCTGCACCGAAGGTGAAGCCAGCGAAACGGATATAAGCCGATTCAAGTGTTGCCGCAGCGCTCGTGGCAGACGTGCTCGGGCCGCTCACATCCAACGTGCCCGTTGTGCGTGCAAGGCGGATAGAGGCAACAGACTGAACAGTGCCATAAGCTGTTGGGGTACGTGCATCGAGGTCTACGCGGCCACGTGCTTCCCAACCATAAATGTTCTGAACAGAGCCTGCAGTGCTGACAGTGTTGGTCTTCGCACCAGTGTCGCGAGCAATCGTTGCGCCGGTTGAGCTATAAATGTCCTGCTTGCCCGACATTGCATAGTCAGCGCGCACACGGCCACCGATCTTGATGCAGGTTTCAGTGCCGGGAATCGTGTAGAAGCCCGCGCCATAAGCGTCGCAGACTTTCACGTAATTGACGGGGGCGGCCTTCTTCGAGGGAAGATCGGCGGCATTGGCGCCGGCAACGGCCACAAAGGCAGTGGCGGAACCGAGGAGAAGGCTCTTGGCGAGCTTCATGTAAAACCTCCAAAAAATGACTTCAAAAATCATTCGGTTGAAATGAAAGGCTCTTCCGTCAGGTGTCTTAAAATGCATGACACCGGGCTGAAGAACCCTGCCCGCCCCCTGCCCAAACAATCAGACAAGCGACAGACCGCGCCTCGGGGAATCCGAAGGCATGGGCTGGACTGTAACTAGGAGAGATACTTTCGTCTCCCGCAAATTGATGAAAAGCCGTGCACAGGCCGCTTTTCGGCCACAAGCGTGGCAGAGGTGCCACAGTTGGGGCGGGCGAGCCGGGAGGGGTTGGCACATCTGCCCCACATTACCGCCCGAAGTGCCTAGTGGGCGGAAAATTCTGGCAGTTGGCTCGTACGAGAATTATACAGGTGGTCTCGTAGTTTAGGGGTTTGATCAAAATGTCGTTGAGAGAAGATGCCGCCCGTCAATTGCTCATCGAGGGGCAAGATGCTCTCGATGCTGGCAAGGTCAATCAGGCGCGCACGCTCCTGAAAAAATCCCTCGAAAAATCGCCAAGTTTCGATGCGGCTTTTCTGACGGCTTTAACTTACGGGCAGCAAGAAAATCTGAAGATGGCGGCGAATTATTTTCGCCAAGCGACACAGATTGATCCAACGATTGATGCCGGCCACTACAACCTTGGCTATGCGCTGCAACTGCTGAAAGATTTTGCGGGTGCAAAAGCAGCTTATCTCGCTGCTTTGAACATCCGCCCGGCCTATCATGAAGCACTCCACAATCTGGGCGTTGCCCATGAAGAGCTCGGCGAATTTGACGAGGCCATTACGCAACTCGAAGAGGCATTGAAACTAAATCCAGAAGCACCGGAATCGCTTTATAATCTTGGCTCTGTGCTGATGAAGCTCGGCAAAAATGACGAGGCGCTGGAAAATCTCGACCATGCGCTCAAACTCATGCCCAACCATCTCAAGGCGCTCAACAACCGTGGGCTCGTTTATATGGCCCAACAGCGTTTCCGTGAGGCCGTAGATGATTTCAGCAAGGCCATCGCGATTGATCCGGAAGATGCAGAGCTTCATTTCAACAAAGGCCAGGCCGCGATCAAGCGCAAAGCTCTGGCTGTTGCTGCTGAAGCTTTTGAAAAGACCGTCAAGCTTGATCCTGAACATGCAGATGCTTGGCTCAATCGGGCCTTTGCTCTGGAACAATTGAAACAGAATGAAGAGGCAACCGCTTGTTTTGAGCGTTTCGTCAAGCTCCGTCCGAATGCCGCCTACGGACAAGGTTATTTGCACTCTTCACGTATGCATTTGTGCGACTGGCGTGACTATGAAAAGTCAGCAGCAACCATCATGGCGCGGGTTGAAAAAGGCGAGCCGGCCATGGTCCCGCATGGCCTTACACTGCTGCCATCCAAGCGGCATCACCAGCAACAAGCTGCCAGCATTTGGACAAAGAATTTTTTCAGTCCCATCAAACCAAAGTCTTTCGAGCCTGCAAAACCGCGAGAGGATAATCGTATCCGGATCGCTTATTTTTCTGCCGATTTTCACAATCATCCCGTGGCTATTCTGACAGCCAGGCTGTTTGAACTACATGATCGAAAGAAATTCGAAGTTTTCGCTTTCTCGTTAGGCATGCCATCGCGCGATGCCATGCGCTTGCGCATCGAGCAAGGTGTCGACCATTTTATCAATGTGCGCGAAATGTCCGACATGGAGATTGTCGATCGCGCCCGCGAGGAAGGCATCGACATTGCCATTGATATGACGGGATATACTGCGGATAACAGAACCCCCATTTTCGTGCTGCGGACAGCCCCGGTACAAGTTAATTATCTCGGTTATTCAGCAACAATGGGGGCCGACTTTATCGATTATATCATCGGTGATCCGGTGCTGATCCCGCCATCGCATGATGTCGATTACACCGAGAAAGTTGCGCGGCTTCCCGACACTTATATGCCCTGCGATCCGACGCGCGAGGTTTCGACACGCAAAGTCACGCGGGCAGAATATGGCCTGCCTGACGACGGCTTTGTATTTTGCGCGTTCAATAATCCCTATAAGATTGCACCACCACAATTTGATCTTTGGATGCGAATTCTGTCGGCAGTGCCTGGGAGCGTTCTTTGGCTGTCACCTGCTACGCCCAAGGCTGCAGCAAACCTTCAGCGCGAAGCACGCCAGCGCGGTGTCGATCCGGCGCGGATTATATTCTCCAATCGTGAGAATAATCTCGCTGACCATATTGCCCGCAAGGGCCTTGCTGATCTTTTTCTGGATTCGCTGCCACACAATGCGCACGCAACCGCCAATGATGCGCTTTGGGCAGGCCTCCCGATCCTCACGCGTCTAGGCGAAGGTTTTGCAGGGCGCGTCGCAGGCAGTCTGGTCACGGCCATCGGAATGACCGATATGATTGTTGCTGATGGCGAGGAATATGTGCGCCGGGCGATCGAAATTGCAACGACGCCGGGCTTGGCCGCGCAGCTGAAGACTCGGCTCGCAGAGAATAAAAAAACTGCACCGCTTTTTCATGCAGAGCGATATGCTCAGAATCTTGAAAAGGCTTACGTCGGCATGCACGAGCGGCGATGTGCAGGCCTGCCACCCGAGGCAATTAACGTGGAATGATAAAATCAGGCGGGCATGGCCCGCCTTTTTTTGTGTCATATACGATATGACCAAAGAAAAACCCCGGTGATTGCTCACCGGGGTTCTCGATAAGAGAGAGTGATCTCTCAGATCAGATTAGAACGTGCGTTCGACACGGAGACGGCCGGTCCAGTTGCCGATCGACTCACGAGTAACTGACGTCGACGAGATCGATGTACTAGTCACCGTTGCGGAGTTGTTCGTCGTAGTACCGTCTACGCGGCGAATATCTTGTGCGACGCGAGCATAGAGGACGTCAACACCGATTTCGAAGTCCTTCTTCGGCAGCCACGCGAGTTGCGTGCCAACGTTCCAGACCTTTGCATCGCCGAATGCGCCGGTCTGCGACCAAGCAAGCGACTTCGATGTCGTTGTTCCGCTCACCGAGCCATAGCTGGCGAGGAACGCATGACGCCAGGTCGGAGCCCAGAAGTGCTGGAACACACCAGCGACATTCCACGACTTCAGCGTTTCGATGCCGTTCGAGGTCACGATCCATGACGGATGGTTGGTGACATAACCGCCGACGTTACGACGCGTGTCAGACGACTTGAAAGAGGTCCAGTTCGTCGTGTACTCGGTCATGCCATTGGCATAGCCGCCGTTAAGCCAGAGGGCGTCGCCAGAAGCGAGCTGCGGCAAGTTGAGCTTCACGCCAGCGCCAACAGCGAAGGTAGCCTTGGTCTTGTCGTAGGTAGCAGCGCTGTTCACGGCGACAGCCTGACCGACAGCGCCCATAACGGAAACTGTACCCCAAGCCTGATCAAAGTCGAGACGACCATTGATCTGCGGCAAGCTCTTGTAAGAATAGGCAACAGTTCCGTTTCCAGAGCCGTCAGCAGCAGTCGCATTCGGAGCAACAAGGAAGCCGTTACCAGCTGTGACAACGGACGTACCAGCTGTGACAACGTTCGAGCTCGCAACTGTACCGGCGACGTTCACGCCGCTTGCAGTGGTGTCAGCAGCATCCTGAACCGCGAGGGTGGCCGAGAAGCCGCCGCCGAGCGAAGCTGTGTAAGCGATCTGCTTCGCACCATTCGCGAATGATGACCAGTGACCCGCACCGTAGAAGACCGACGGCATAAAGGAGAAGTTATCACGAGCCGCACCGAAGGTGAAACCAGCGAAGCGAATGTAAGCAGCTTCAAGTGTCGCGCCAGCGCTGGTAGCCGAGAGAGCCGGACCAACCTGGTCGAGAATGCCAGTGCTACGGGCAAGACGGATGGCAGCAACGGACTGAACCGTGCCATAAGCGGTCGCTGTGCGAGCATCGACGTCGATGCGGCCACGAGCTTCCCAGCCGTAGATGTTCGAGGCTTTGCCGGCAACGCCGTTAGCTGCGACGTAACCAGTCGCAGTATTGCTGCCCGTATAGGATGCGCCAAGTGTGTAAGTCGCGGTGCCAGCTGCACCGTAACCGGAGTTGGTCGCTGTGAGCGGAACGTTCACAATGCCCATGTAACGATAGCCGCCAACGATATTAGCGCCGTTTGTAGTGGCAATAACGTTCGAAGCGTAAACGTCCTGACGGCCAGTCATCGCGAAGTCAGCGCGAACGCGACCGCCGATCTTGACGCAGGTGTCTGTGCCAGGGATCGTGTAGAAGCCTGCGCCGTAAGCGTCGCAAACCTTGACGTAAGTAGCAGGAGCGGCCTTCTTCGAAGGAAGATCGGCAGCGTTGGCGCCAGCAACGGCAACGAAAGCCGTGGCGGAACCGAGGAGAAGGCTCTTAGCGAGCTTCATGTGAAACCTCCAGTGTGTTGACCCGATCTGGACAATGGGAGAAGCCCCAAAACCAGATCCGAAACGGGGGGCGATTAGGGTTCTACCCCTCCCTTTCGGTGACAGGACACTACCCGCCGATCTGTTTCACGATCTGTTACGAAACGGTTTTGCCTTGAATTCGGCTTGTTTGTCCGAGGCTTGATGTATTTCTGCAACATAACTAGCCACCACTTGTGGAAACTATCCTGAATCCCTGCTGAACCCGCACCCAAAATAGGTTTCGCGCCACCCATCAGGGCGGAAAAAGGGCGCGGATGTGGATGGGTCAGGCTGGAATTAGCCAGGAATTAGGCCCGTGAAGGCACCAATTGGCGCATCTGGAGGCGCATGGATTCGGCCTCGAGTCGGCCGAGATAGGCCTCTACCGAAAGGCGCTGCGCCTCGGGCAGGCTGGCGCAGGCCCTCAGAGCGGTTTTGAGCAATGTCCGGTCAGGATGGGCGCCGGCTGCCCGCGGGAATCGCTCCATCGCCCCCAAGACAGCAATAAAGACGGGCAACATGGCCTCCGGCAGGCCAGCCTTTTCATAGAGGGCCGCGAAAGCATGGCCTGCGGGATGGTCTAGATAGGCCAAGACGCGCTCCAACGGGCGCTCACCCAATTCAGCCAGCGCGGCCGCCAGCATTAGGCGGTCACCACAAAGCAAAGCGCGCAGAATGAGGGCGGCCGTCAATTGCCCCTGCCCGCGCAAATGGCGCACCAAAGACAAGGCTGCACCGGCTGCACCATGAATGGGTGAATTCACATCATCGGCTTGTGCGCTGATTTCAACGATTGCGCGCTCACGCGCCTCTCGCAGCATGCGCTCGGTGCGCTCGGGTGAAAGCCAGCCCGTCTGCTTGAGAAAAGCCGAAAGCGCACCGCTGACATGTTCCAAAAGCCGCAAGCGCAGATCGGGACCAGCATCCGCACGCATCATCAACGCATCACGCAGGCGCCCCTCCTCGCCCACACGCTCCAACATGCGCAGCATAATGGCTTGCGAGAGTTGCGCCTTCTCATTGCGTGCGAGTTCAATCAAAACGCAAGGCGCACCAGCTTCCGTCAAAGCCGCACAGATTGACGTTGCCACAGGCACACGCCGCGCCATCGCCAATTGTGGCCCCACAGATGTGATGAGCGCCATTTCAGCCAATTCGGCATCAGAAAAATGCGGCGCATATTGCAGAACTAGTGCTGCAATCTCCGGCTGGTCTGAGGCGAGTGCGAGAATGATATGGCGCGGCGCATCGGCTTCATGCGCCAAACCCTCGGCCATCGCGCGGCGCACCAGTGGCGATGGATCATCAAGCAAGACAGCCAGAATGCTTTCGACTTCCAACGCCTCATCATCGCTCAAATCCATATGCAGATAATCGCAGATGAGCGAGGACACGCCAGCTGCTCGCGCAGAAGCGGAAGCTTCGCGCGCAAAAGCGAAAAAATCGGCGCTGATCGACAAGGGCCCCAAAATCCAATCGTCATTCAAAAAGAGAGCCGCAGCACGCAAAAAATCGGCTGGGCCTGAATCAGCCAAACGGCTGACGCAGCGTTTCTGACCTTAAAGACGGCTGGTCATGACCTCAAGTCCAAAGGGCAATCGATCAGCCACCCGCCGCCTGATTGCCCGCACCCGCCGGGCGCTTCAGAGAAAAGACTTTATCGACCACCGCATAATCCTGATAGCCGCAGCGGGCCAGCGGCTTCATCAAAGTAATGTCCATTATGCCATCGCGCAGATAAGCTTCGTTCAAATGCACGCCAATCACTTGGCCGAGCACAAGATAACGATCTGTCTGCACGCCCTCCAAAGCATCAAGCCGCACGACTTGCGTGACCTTGCACTCGAGCGAGGCAGGCGAGGCTTTCACACGCGGGGCTTTCACCAAGACGCAATTAGCCATCTCGAGACCCGCATGCACGAATTCGCTCGAGCCGCGCGGCAGCGGAGCCGAGGTTGCATTCATCTGGTCGCGCAAATCATAGCTTGCGCAATTCCAGACAAATTCGCCGCTCTCTTTGGCCAGATATGCGCTGTCTTTAAATCCTTCCGAGCAAAAGCCGACGATGGGCGGCGCACCCGAAAAAGCATTGAAGAAAGAATAAGGTGCAAGATTGATTTCGCCATTGGTACCGCATGTGGAAATCCAGCCCACGGGGCGTGGCGAAATCAGCGCTTTGAAAGGATCATGCGGGAGAAGCGAGCGATCGCGCTTATCGGGTTCATAAAACATCAGCGGTACCGCTCTTCTTAGAAGTAAGTGACAATCTGGGTGAGATCAGGACGCGGGCGATCATCAGGCACTTGCGCGGTCCGGCCAAGATGGATGAAGCCCGCGATGCGCTCGCCCTCCTGCACGCCAAATTGCGCGAGCACGTCGCGATCATAAGAGAACCAATTGGTCAGCCAGGAGCCATCAAAGCCGAGGCCCTTGGCGGCAAGCAGAATATTCATGCAGACAGCGCCCGCCGAGAGCTCCTGCTCCCAAGACGGCACTTTGGCGCCATCCTTGGCGGTCGAGACAACGCCGATGATCAGCGGCGCCATGGTCATGCGCTTGGCTTCGGCCGCGATGCGGGTGTCATCGGCCTGAGGCTCGCGGCGCTTGAAACCTTCAGCCACGATCTGACCAGCGCGCTCACGCGCCTCGCCCTGAAAGACGATGAAGCGCCAAGGCGCGAGCTTGCCGTGGTCCGGCACGCGCGCGGCGATCTTCAAAAGGGTGCCAATTTCATCAGCGCTGGGGCCAGGGCCTGTCAGAGAGACGGGCGGCACGGAGCGGCGGGTGGAAAGCAGATGCAGGATCTCGGTCATGCCGGGCTCATTTTCATCATCTTTAGGGGGCATGTAATCGGCCCGTGGGTCGAATTCGTCCTTTTGACAAGTTCCAGCCGCCCCCGCAACCCGCTCGCTTTGACTAAATCCCGCGCATTGGGCAGAACTCTCCCCACCATGACCTTTCGCTCTGCCGCCGCTTTCCTTTGTGCCGCCCTCGTGCTCGGCGCGGCAGATGTGCGCGCGCAGCAATCGGGCCAGCGTCCGCAGGCAGCCCCACCCGCCGGCGCCTCGACGGGCCCTTTGCGCCCTGCCCCGGGAACTGTGCCCACACCGGGGTCCGGACGGATCTTTCTCTCCGCAACCTTTGGCGGCTCGGCCACGACTTTGGTGAGCGGCGTACGCTGGCGCATTTTCCAAGCCCGTGTTGAAGGCAATGGCCAGCATGGTTTGGTAGCGGAATCCAATGAGCTGGCACCTTCCTTCACGCTGCCTGATGGCGATTACATTGTTCACGCCTCTTATGGGCTCGCCGCCGTCACACGCCGCGTGGTGATTGCCAGTAATAATGTGAATGAGCGTATTCCGCTCAACGCTGGCGCCTTGAAAATTTCCGGCAAGCTCGGGGAAGCCGACATTCAGCCCGCGCGCCTGAAAATTGATATTTATGTGCCCGAGCGTCCCGACCAGCGCGAAAAACTCGTCGCGGCCAATCTCAAACCCGACGACATGATCCGCCTGCCGGAAGGCACTTATCGCATTGTGTCCACTTATCTGGACTCGGGCGTGTCACCATCGGCTCCCGCTGTTGCAGGTCTTCCGGCCAATGCGACCAATTCTGTTATCAATGCGGAAGTGCGCATTGATCCGGGCAAATTGACGGAAGCCATTGTTCGCCATCGCGCCTCCAACATCACATTGAAACTCGTCAATGTCGCGGGTGGTGAAGCGCTCGCCAATACGAGCTTTACGGTGCTGACACCGGGCGGTGACGTGATCCGCGAAATGATCGGCGCCTTCCCGAGCCTCGTTCTGGCGGAAGGCGAATATACGGTGATTGCGCGCCGTGATGGACGCACGCATCAAATGACCTTGAAAGTTCCCGCCAATTCCGACCGCGAGGTCGAGGTCATGGCCAACTGAGCGGAGCCAAACCCATGCAGACCTTTTTTGTCGAGATCAAATGCGCCCTCGGGCGCACCTATGAAGTGGCGAGCGCTTTGGCTGAAGCAGAAATCGCCTCCGAGATTTATTCGATCGCGGGGAACTACGACATTCTCGCCAAATTCTATGTCGAGAAAGATGTCGACATTGGCCATTTCGTTGGCGAGAAAGTGCAGATCATTCCCGGCATTGCCGACACACGCACCATCATCACCTTCAAGGCTTTCTGACAAAGCCGCATCTAGAAAGGCCACGCTGCCGTGAACGACCAAGAACATTCACAAGAACAACCGCAATATCTCGATGACCGCATGTTCGTGCTCGGCGTATGGCCCGTGCGTCTGGCGAAAGATGCTGAAGAAAACCACCAGACTGTGATCTTCTATGACACTATGCCGCCGCAGCCGTCCCTTTGGGGCGTGGCGACCTATCACAATGTGGAAGGCTATCCGATCGCCGGCATCAATCATTTCGAGCGGGAAGACATAGCGCGCGCCTATAAGGATGGCATTGAACCCTCTATCCCGCTGACAAGCTTGGGCGGCCAGTCGCCGAACACGCCCATGACGCCGGATGATTTTGCAGCTTGGAAGGCCGAAAACAATCTCGGCGATTTCGATCCCGACAAAGCGCCGCGCCTGAGCGGCAAAGATCGCGGCGATATCGTTATGCAGACAAAAGAGCAATTCATCGCAGGGCTTGAGCAAATCGGCCGCGTGGTCGCGGGCCCCAAGCCTGAGGGCGACACGCAAGCCTGATTGGTTTTCGTGAGACGCAAATGAAGAATGGCGGGCCTTGGCCCGCCATTTCTGTTTCAAGCCTTACGCTTGCTTTTGCTTTTCCCATCGCTGGCCAGCGCCATTTCCAAAGCACGCCGGATGAAGCGCTGATAAGGAATGCCCTCTGCTTGCGCTCGTGCGCGTGCGGCATCGAACAAAGGTTTGGGCAGACGCATATTCACGCGCTCGCTTTTAGGCTGAAGCTCGAAATGCATCGGCTTGAATTGGGACAGATCATATTCCGTCAAATCGGCATTTTCGACAAAGTGTTCAGCTTGTTCATCGCTCATAAGAGCGGGAAGCGCCTTGAGCTTTTTCATAATGCGCAATCTCCTTCGCATGCATGTAACGCGCGCTGATGGGCCGGATAAAAACAAAACCATCACGAAATCTCATCGTGAAAACTGCAAATATCCATCTCCCCTTCGCCGCTTTGCCAATCGCACGGGTCCTCGGTTCAAGGGCTGAGTTTTTCAGGTCTGGCCAAAGGCTTGGTCCGGCGAGAAACAAACCCTCGATTTCCGCAATGCTGACGCCGTGCTTGCGACATTTCTCGCGATTGGCCGCGTCCCAATCAAAACCACTGAAATCCATGTCAGCATCTCAAATGTATGTACAAATGTCAATACAATCCGAAAAGGGCCAAGATCATGATGGCTTGAAAAACGCCCTAAAACAAAACGGCGGGCTCAAGGCCCGCCGCTGTCAGATCAATTCCGCTTCAAATCCGGCGGCACAGCCTCTGCTATCAAGGCATCGAGCGCCTCGCCCAGAGACATGGATGTTTGTGCTTGTGATCCCAAGCGGCGGATCGAGACGGACTTGTCTGCGGCCTCTTTCCGGCCGATGCAGAGCAGCACGGGGATTTTGGCGAGCGAATGTTCGCGCACTTTGTAATTGATCTTCTCGTTGCGCAGATCAGCCTCGATCCGCAGCCCGCGCTTGCGAGCTTCCGCGACGATCTCCATCGCGTAATCATCAGCCTCCTGCGTGATCGTGCACACCGTGATCTGCTGTGGTGACAGCCACAGCGGAAAATGGCCCGCGTGATGTTCGATCAAAATCCCGGTGAAACGCTCCAGCGAGCCAAACATGGCGCGGTGGATCATGACCGGCACGGTCTTCTCACTGTCGGGCGCGATGTAGAAAGCGCCAAAGCGAGTCGGCAGATTGAAATCAACCTGTGTTGTGCCGCACTGCCATTCACGGCCAATCGCATCACGCAAAGTATATTCAAGCTTGGGACCATAAAAAGCGCCCTCGCCCGGATTGACTCCTGTGCGAACGCCACCTTCTGCGACCGTTTCCAGGACGCGCATAAGCGCGGCTTCCGCCTTGTCCCAGACATCGTCCGAACCCACGCGTTTTTCAGGGCGGGTTGAGAGTTTCAGCACAATGTCGGTAAAGCCGAAATCTTCATAGATTGACATTATGAGATCATTGATCTTCATCGCCTCATCCATGATCTGCTCTTCGGTGCAGAAAATATGCGCATCATCTTGTGTGAACGCGCGCACGCGCATCACGCCATGCAAAGCGCCTGACGGCTCATAACGATGCACCGTTCCGAACTCGGCAATCTTCAACGGCAAGTCGCGATAAGACTTCAGACCATTTTTGAAAATCTGCACGTGGCCGGGGCAATTCATCGGCTTCAGCGCGAAAACGCGCTCATCTTCCGTCTGGGTGACGAACATGTTTTCGCGATAGGTCTGCCAATGGCCAGACGTTTCCCACAGCGCGCGATCCAGAACTTGTGGCGTATTCACTTCCACATAGCCGGCCTGCTGTTGGCGGCGGCGCATGTAGGAAATAAGCGATTGGAAAAGCGTCCAACCCTTTGGATGCCAAAAGACCGTGCCCGGACCTTCTTCCTGAAAATGGAAGAGATCCATTTCGCGCGCCAGACGACGATGGTCGCGGCGCTCGGCTTCCTCAAGCTGCTTGAGATAAGCGTCGAGTTCTTCCTGTTTGGCGAAAGCGGTCGCGTAAATGCGCGACAGCATCGGCTTGGTGCTGTCACCACGCCAATAAGCGCCGGCCACTTTCATCAGCTTGAACGCTGTGCCGATTTTGCCCGTCGAGGTCATGTGCGGACCACGGCACAGATCGAGCCAATCGCCCTGCTTATAGATTTTCAGATCCTGATCGGCAGGGATCGTCTGTACGAGTTCGACTTTAAAAGCCTCGCCCGCTTTTTCGAAATGCGCAATCGCCTGATCGCGGCTCCAGACTTCCTTCACGAAAGCTTTGTCCTGCGCGATGATCTCGCGCATCTTCTTTTCGATGGCCGCGAAATCTTCCGGCGTGAAAGGTTCGGCGCGGAAGAAGTCGTAATAAAAGCCATTGTCGATGACAGGGCCAATCGTGACCTGCGTGCCGGGGAAGAGCGCTTGCACGGCTTCCGCGAGCACGTGGGCGCAATCGTGGCGGATCAGCTCCAGCGCGCGCGGGTCTTCGCGATTGACGAATTCAATTTTTGCATCGCGGGTGATGGCGTCAGCCAGATCGGTCACAACACCATCGAGCGCCATCGCGACTGTGCGCTTGGCGAGTGAGGGCGAGATGGATTTGGCAATATCAAAACCGGTCACACCGGCATCGAACTGGCGCTGCGCGCCATCCGGAAAAGTCACGGAAATCATGTCGTCTCCTGTTGCTCACTCGCCGATACGAGTCGGCGTAAGCGGGTTTCGTGATGGCATGCGCAATAACCGATAGGTCGCGCCCTTTGCAAGCTTTCTCCCGTCATTGCGAGCAGAGCGAAGCAACCCAGAGCCTCACGTGTTGCCCCTGGGTTGCTTCGCCTTCGGCTCGCAATGACGGCTTAAGTGTCGATCCCCTCACAGCGCCAGCGCCCATAGCGCCAGGGTGTCAGGGCGGACGCCCCAACCGGCCGCTCGGTCGGGATCGGATCATAGCCAGACCCGCCCCAGGGGTTGCAGCGGCAGATACGGGCAAAGCCCATCCAGCCGCCGGCCCAAAAGCCATGGGTCTGGATCGCCTCATCGGTATATTCGGAGCAGCTCGGCATGTAGCGGCACTGTCGCCCGATGAGGGAAGACAGGGTCAGCTGATAGGCCCGGATGGTCCAATGGGCGAGACGGCGGGGCCAGAGAGAGACGGGTGTCACCCAGCCCTGCCCGTTTCAATCTGGTCGAGCGCCTGGACCACCGCATCAAAGGTCAGCAGGGTCGAGGCATGGCGGGCCTTATAATCCCGCACCGGCTCGAGCACGGCGCAATCGGCCCATTTGCCGGCGGGCGGCGTGCCATTTTCCTTGAGCATCCGGCGCATATCCTCACGGACCGCGCGCAATTCTTCCGGCGTCGAACCCACCACATTGCGGGCCATAATGGACGAAGAAGCCTGCCCGAGCGCGCAGGCTTTCACATCATGGGCGAAGTCCGCAACCTTACCCTCAGCCAGTTTGAGGTCGATCGTCACGGTCGAGCCGCACAGTTTGGAATGGGCCGTCGCGGACGCGTCCGGCTGGTCCAGCCGGCCCAAACGGGGAATTTCGCCTGCCAATTCAAGAATCCGGCGGTTGTAAATGTCATTCAGCATGGGTGACCTGACAGAAGCTCATCGGCTCCTTATATAGGGAGGCAGAGGTGCTGACGAGAAGGCTGATGCTTTCGGTCGCACCCTAGAAAGAAAAAGCTAG
>Ga0214921_10007369_pt1 | contig 14702 bp, 12 predicted proteins | sample LL1505_MetaG_FD_177992 | JGI IMG/M metagenome (GOLD analysis project Ga0214921, IMG submission 177992) | Freshwater microbial communities from Lake Lanier, Atlanta, Georgia, United States - LL-1505 | ecosystem: Environmental > Aquatic > Freshwater > Lake | place: USA: Georgia | collected... | reverse complement strand
ATAAAAATCTTCCGGGGCCACAGTATTTGGAAAGTGATTCAACTAACTTAGCTTGCGGCTCATTCCGGTAGAGATTGCTGACGTGAATTAATTGAGCAGCCTGCTCGCTGATTTTTTTAACCATCACAGGATGAGCATGACCGACTGAATTGACAGCGATACCTGAAGCAAAATCTAAATAGGACTTACCGTGTGCATCCCAAACACGAGTACCCTTACCCTTCACTAAGGTAATGGCTTGAGTCGAATAATTTTTAGCCAAAAATTGGCTATAGAGTTTAGCAGACTCGTCAGACGAATGGACAGAGTCGTGTGACATTATACGTGAACAATCTCCGTGCCAACACCCTTATCGGTAAAGACTTCTAAGAGTAATGAATGGGGAACCCGACCATCAATAAAGTGAACTCTCCGCACTCCTTCTTTGAGTGCCTTAACTGCGCTATCTACTTTGGGAATCATACCACCAGCGATTACGCCCTTCTTTTTAAGCTCATCCACTTCACCGACCTTTAAGGTGGCGATCAATGTCGATGGGTCTTTCGGATCAGCCAATAAACCCGGCACATCGCTCATGAAAATGAGTCTTCTGGCCCGTAAAGAATTAGCAATCGCGGCAGCAGCAACATCCGCGTTGGTATTATAGGGTTGGTCATCTCCATCCAACGCAATCGGGGAAACCACGGGAAGAAATCCATCCGCTAAAGCTTTTTTAATTAATTTTGCTTTTACGAATTTAATATCACCCACGAAACCTAGATCGATGGGGTTGCCGGCTTCGTCTGCACTTAAAAGTTTTTCGCACAAGTTCACGTGATTCCCTGGCATGCCGAGAGGATTAGCACCCCGGGCCCGCAATGAATCACAAATCTGTCCGTTGATTTCCTTGTTCAAAGTTTCTTCAACAATTTTTACAGTCGCGGCATCAGTCACCCGCATACCACCACGGAACTCGGATTTTATTCCGGCTGTTTCCATGGCCCGAGTAATGGCCTTACCACCGCCGTGAACGACGACGACTTGAATGCCGACGGCAGCGAGAAATGCAATGTCGGTAGCGACCCGATCTCTGCCTTCAGGATTAGGATCATCCATAAAACTTCCGCCGTATTTAACCACGAAAGTGGAACCACGGAATTTTTGGATATAAGGAAGCGCTTCAAGAAGAACTTCAGCTTTATGAACAGCAGGCGTACTCATCGGACAGATTTAAAAGTGAGGGTGTAAAGCCAACGGGCAATTGGAAAATAATCTTACTCGCTCTTGTTGTAGTTCACATATCCGTCGGTGAGATCCGACGCTAGTAAACGGAAATGAGCCGAACCGAGGTTGAGGTTGATTCTGACCTTAAACTGCCGAGCTTTTACAACTTCCTTCCACTTAGGCTTATTTTCAGGAATGGGCCGACCGCCCACCACAGCAGGAACATCGTTGTAATGGATATCTAATTTAGCTTCGTCCAAACCCGTCCGGGCATAGCCAGCGGCATCCGCCAAACGTCCCCAATTGGGGTCCTCGCCAAACCAAGAAGATTTAACGAGCAATGAATTACCGATGGCCCGCGCAATTTTTTCGGCGTCCTCACGAGTGCGCGCACCTTGAATTTCGACCGAAACAACTTTGGTAATTTTTTCGCCATCACCGACAATCTTTTCGGCGAGAGCAAAACAGATTTTATCTAACGCTGCTTGGAAAAGTTTTTGTAAATCTGCATCAACTTTTTCGTCGACGACCACTTTAGAAACACCTGAAGCCATCAGAATCACCGTGTCGTTGGTCGACATATCACCATCGACGCTTACACAATTAAATGATTGTTGCGTCGCGGATAACAAAGATTTCTTGAGATAAACCGCATTCACATCGGCATCAGTCGCGACAAACGCCAACATGGTCGCCATGTTCGGCTCAATCATGCCCGCGCCTTTAGCAAACCCTGCTACTGTTACCTTTTTACCCTGCCAGGTAAAATAGGCTGTCGCTGTTTTAGGTCTGGTATCAGAGGTTAAAATCGATTCCGCAGCTCTCCGACCTTCGGTAGCTTTATTCGATAAATTCTGACTGGCCTTGGTTATACCTTGAGCGACTTTTGCCATCGGCAACAACTCGCCAATTCTTCCCGTTGAACAAACGAGGAAAGCTTCACTAGGTGTACCCACGGCTTTGGCCGAAAGTTCTGCCATGAGTTGAGCATCCGCATCACCTTGTACAGAAGTACAGGCATTGGCGTTTCCGCTATTGGCTACGACTCCCCTGATTTTTCCTTTGGATAGGAGTAAAATATTTTGTGAATACCGGACCGGTGCGGCTTTGACATCGTTCGTCGTAAATACGCCTGCGGCATGGCAAGGTTGGTCAGCGACAATTAAAGAGAGATCCAGCCGATCCAAATTCTTATTTCTAATATCGCACCCTGCTGCGCCGACCCGGAAACCGGGGACGTCGGACAGACCTGCTGAATCATCAATAAAATCAATAGCCATAGTGGTATTATAAATTAACGTAAGCCCGTGGTTTCATTCCAACCCATCATCAGATTGAGAATTTGCACGGCCTGACCTCCGGCGCCTTTCAATAAGTTATCGATAACTGAAGTGATAATTAAATTTCCAGTCCGTTCGTCAGCGACTACCGAAATCTCAATTTGATTGGAGTGAGCCACGTGAGCGGTATCGGGAAAATCACCCGATTTTAAAATCGAAATGAAAGGCTTATCCGCAAAAGCTTTTTGCCAGCAGTTTTCGACTTGGGCGACGGTGGCTCCGTTTGCAGGAACGACAATCGTCGTCGAAATACCCCGATGCATTGGAGCGAGGTGGGGATTGAATTGTACGATGACAGCTTTGCCCGCTGCTCCGCTGAGTTGTTCTTCAATTTCAGCAATGTGTCTGTGATTAGGAATACCGTAGGCTTTCATCGATCCATCCCGTTCACAGAAAAGATAATTTACATCGGCTTTTTTACCTGCTCCCGACACGCCGCTGTAGGAATTAATAACACACCGACCCGGTTCGGGCTTAATTAAACCAGCCCGTAATAAAGGGATGACCGGGATTTGAATACTGGTGGGATAACAGCCTGGGCAAGCGACGAGCGAAATTTTCTTCCAAGCGTCGTCGAGTTGTAATTCAGGAACCACATACTTTGCCTGCGCAGTGAGTTGAGGTGCGGGATGATCGTGGCCGTAATATTTTTTATAAATCTGTAAATCTTTGAGCCTAAAATCCGCCGAGAGATCTAAGACTTTTTTTCCAGCAGCCACCAGAGGCTGCGCGTATTCCGCAGCGACACCATGAGGGAGAGCTAAAAACCAAACACCGACCGATGAAGCAGCGCACTCTTGTGGTGAGGATGCGGAGAAAACTAAATTCGCATTTACCCGGCCCCGCAGTCTGGGCAGTTCATCCACCACTTTTTTTCCAGCGAGGGACCGCGAGCAAACCATCGCGAGTTCGACGTTGGGGTGTTGGGCGAGGATACCAACGAGCTCTTCGCCTGTGTAGCCAGAGGCGCCAACGATGCCGACTTGGATCAGTGATTGAGACATGGTGTGATGGATAAAGAGTTAAGGGAGGATTGGTCGTTTGGACATAGAAAAACTCGCCAACAAAAAGGCCCCGGGGTGCCGGGGCCTTTTTTCTTCCTTTTTCGGGGCGGTTTAGCGCTTCGAGAACTGGAAGCGCTTGCGGGCGCCTGGCTGACCGGGCTTCTTACGTTCGCGCATACGACCATCGCGGGTAAGGAGGCCTTCTTTCTTAAGTGGAGCACGAAGAGTCGCATCCATCTTTTGGAGGGCGCGAGCTAATCCGTGGGAAATGGCACCAGCTTGGCCGTTAGGGCCTCCGCCAATAACATTAACCGAAACGTCTACTTGGCCTTCGAGACCCGCTGTTCGCAATGGAGCAGTGGCCGCTTTAACGAGGGCTTCAGTGTAAAGATATTCTTCAACAGGTTTTCCGTTGATGGAAATGGTTCCAGTTCCGCGGGAAAGACGGATACGAGCCGAAGCGGTCTTACGACGGCCGACGGCAGTGATGGCGGATGACTTAGTGGCGCTCATTGAGTAAAATTAAAAATTAGACCTTAGGAAAGGATGGGAATGGAACTGGGTTCGAAGCAGCTTGATCGTGCTTATCGCCAGCGTAAACGCGAAGCTTAAGGAGCATGTCATTCGCTAAACGATTTTTAGGAAGCATACCTTTAACAGCGTGCTTAACGATAAATTCAGGACGACGTTCACGCATTGCGGAAACAGTGCGGCGGTATGCAGTGCCTACCCAACCGGTGTAGAACATGTAAGTTTTGTCAGTTTCCTTGGTGCCAGTTAAGCGCACTTTGTCTGCGTTGATTACGATGACGTAATCACCCGTATCTACGTGTGGAGTGTAGGTAGGTTTGTGACGTCCGCGGAGGACGTTGGAAATTTTGACTGCGAGGCGTCCGAGGACTTGGTCCTTGGCATCAATAATGTACCAAGTTTTGTCTTTGAGCTGCACATTCTTAGCTAGCGTGGTCTTCATAAAAAGAGGGAAAGTCGGAAAATGAGGCTTGAGCCCCCTCCGTCAACACCCGAATGGGCAAATAATACGGTAGGAGCGCTTTATTTAAAGTAAGCTAAGCCAGTTGATTTAGCCAAAAACCCTACTTTACCCCTTAAAAGCGGAAATTAGCAAAAAATCGGTACCAGAAGACTCCGCCCTGAGTGGATACGGCATCATCATTATTATAAGCGAAATTGATTCCGGCACCCACGCTGGCGTTCGGGTTGATGGGATAAATGAAATCTGCCGAGGCACCCGCATAGAGGTAAGAGTTCGCCGAATCCCAATTCGATTCCGAGGCATAGATCGAACCAGCATAGAGTTTAGTCACAATATTGATGCCCGATAAGCCGATATCAGTTCCGTCGAAATCCTTACGGGCAGAAACGACGAAATTATACTGTCTTAATTCATCGCTGTAAAATAGGTAGGCCGAAGGACGGAGGAAAACATCCTTGGGTAAAACTAAACCGATGTAATACTCATTGTCTGAAGGCGCTAAAGTATAACCTGTAACGTCATTCGTATTCACAAAGTGATTATTAGCCTTGGTGTGTTGATAACCAATATCAAGCGTACCACATTCCATATCACGGCGGATACCCGCACCGTAAACTTTTTCGAAACCATCGGCACTATAACCACTGAAATAAACCGAGGTACCAATGATCGTAGGAATGGCGTACTCTAAAGTTAGTTGAGATTGAAAGAGACCGTCATCGCTGGAGCGCTCTTTACCACGGGCGACATTTTTTGACGCCCACGTGAAATTCGCACGAACCGAAAGATCGGAACCTAGGGGACTGCTCGGAGCGGTTTGAGCTTGGGCAACGCCCAAAGTAAATACTGTTAAAGCCAGTGCGCGCAGCGAGTTTTTCATGACGAGCAATTTGTCTTATAAAAAATAACAGGGCAAGCCTCAAGAAGGCCTGCCCTGTTTGAATTTATATAATAAAATATAGGATGAACTACATTTTTGCGATAATCGCGTCACCAAACTCCGAACACTTAATTTCCTTTGCGCCGTCCATTTGTCGGGCGAAATCGTAAGTCACTCGGCCGCCACCGATGGCGCCATTTAAACCCTTAAGAATGAGATCAGCCGCTTCAGTCCAACCCATGTAGCGGAACATCATTTCGCCACTGAGAACCACTGATCCAGGATTCACGACATCCTTATCAGCATACTTAGGAGCAGTACCGTGGGTCGCTTCAAAGATGGCGTGGCCGGTAAGATAATTAATATTTCCACCGGGAGCGATACCGATGCCGCCGACTTGCGCAGCCAGAGCGTCGGAAAGATAATCTCCATTAAGATTGAGCGTTGCGATGACGTCGAAGTCAGTCGGACGAGTCAGAATTTGCTGCAAGGTGATATCAGCAATCGCATCTTTAATCACGAGGCCGGCACCAGGCTTGCCTTCAGGAATTTTGCACCAAGGTCCGCCATCAATTTCCACGGCACCAAATTCATTTTTCGCCAAGTCATAACCCCATTTCATGAAAGCCCCTTCGGTATATTTCATGATATTACCTTTATGAACCAAGGTCAGAGATTTGCGCTTATTATCGATGGCGTATTGAATCGCCGAGCGGATTAAACGTTCAGAACCAGGCTTAGAAACGGGCTTAATCCCGATACCTACCGTCGCTGGTTGTTCTCCACCAAAGCGGATTTTCTTAAACTCTTTAGGGAAATTGGTCTTAATAAACTCCAATGTTTTAAGAGCGATTTCTGAGCCCGCTTCAAAATCAATTCCAGCGTAAATATCTTCGGTGTTCTCACGGAAAATAACCATGTCTACTTTACCAGGATTTTTTACAGGTGAAGGCACTCCGGTGAACCATTGCACCGGACGCAGACAAACGTAGAGATCTAATTGTTGACGCAATGCAACATTCAGAGAACGGATACCGCCACCCGTGGGCGTGGTGAGAGGTCCTTTAATTCCGACGAGATAATCTCTAAAGGCGGTGAGCGTAGCTTCGGGCAACCAATCGTTGGTCTTCTTAAAAGATTTTTCGCCTGCTAAAACTTCGAGCCATTCAATTTTGCGTTTTCCGTTATAAGCTTTGGCGACGGCAGCGTCGAAAACGCGAACTGAGGCGCGCCAGATATCAGGACCCGTACCATCACCTTCGATAAAAGGAATGATGGGGTGATCGGGTACATTAAGTTTGCCGTTCGTGATAGTGATACGACCAGCGCTGGCAGAGGGAGTTGTCATGGATTAGAAGACTCAAACTTCCCTCTCGCCGTTTTTCAAGCCAACAGAAAAGGACCCCCTTACGAGGGTCCTTGTTTTAGCTGGTAATGAAACCAGTGCCATCCGCCTTAACGACGGAGAGTCCGAGAAGAATTATTTCTTCTTGGATTTGGCTTTTTTAGCTACTGATTTCTTAGCAGCTTTTTTCTTTTTGGCCATAGTTGTGATGTTCGTTGTTGGGTTAGAGGGTAACGACTGAAGCGCTACCCTGACGATGCGCCCTACACTCACCCGGGCCTGACGGGCCTGACGGGTAATACGAGTGCGGAGCTCCGAGGGGACTCGGAAAGACACTTGGCGGGAGTTGGTTGGTTCAACGTTCAAACGATTATCAGGACAATTCTCTAATGCGTGCCTGATGACTTCGCTCAGATTAGACAAGCCGGTGCGTTGTTGAAAAGCGATTGCTTCATTGTGTAACTTCACGGGAAGGGACACGGTGATGAGACTTTCGCTGATGGTTTCGGTTCGGTTAGTCACGTTGCGGTTAACTCTTAATGACGATTGATAGACATTTATGCGCATAGCGCAAGAGGAAATTCACTCATGCCGAACCGTCAAAAATTCCTCACGCGTTTTTAGAAAAAAATCTGTTCGAAAAGTGAATCAAGTGAGCAGAAATTTTCTCTGCTTACACCCCAATGGTTGACCAATATTATTTTTAGAGTTACATCATATAAATATGAGCGAAGAACATCACGATGAGTGGAAAAAACTCGCAGTATTAAGCGTCTTAAGTGGCTTATTCGGACTTCTCTCCATTCTCGTCAGTCATTCCTATCCACCCGAAAATTCGCTTCACGGGATCTCAATATTATTACTCGCCCTCTCGTGTATAGCTGGCGGATGGGATGCACTCATCGACGGCTGGGCTTCACTGCGCGAAAAACGAGTTGATGTGCACACTTTGATGATCGTGGTTGCCGTCGGTTCATGGATTATTGGGCATCCAGAAGAAGGTGCGCTCCTGCTCTTTCTCTTCTCGGCCGCGGGTGCGATCGAACACTACGCCATGTACCGCACACGAGGCGCCATTGATGCACTCTTAGACCGCGCTCCCAAGCAAGCCCGCTTGATTGAAAGTGATGGTACAGAAAGTATCATTTCCGTCAGTGCACTTAAACCTGGGCATCAAATAATCGTCCTCCCTGGAGAGTTAGTTCCTGCCGATGGCGAGGTTGTGTCAGGAGAAAGTTCGGTTGATGAAAGCACTTTAACCGGTGAAGCAAAACCAGTGGAGAAAAAAACTGGGAGTTTAGTTTCAAGTGGCACCTTAAATAGTTGGGGACGCCTTGTTGTTTTAGTCACCAAAGCTGAAAAAGATAGCTCCCTGCAACGCATCGTTACCCTCATCCGCGAAGCACAAGAAAGTAAAGCCCCTGCCCAGCGCGCCATTGATCGTTGGGGCGATATCTATGCCATCTTTACGCTCTCCGCCTCGCTCATTTTCTTTCTCTACCAATATTACATCCTAAACCACCCCGTCATGGGCGGAGAATCGTCAGCACTCTATCGGGCAATGACTCTGATGGTAGTTCTGAGCCCTTGCGCACTCGTACTCTCAGTTCCCTCCGCTATTTTAGCCGCCATCGCTGCAGGCGCTCGCCAAGGTATCTTATTCAGAGGTGGTGCAGCGGTTGAACGACTTTCCGGAGTAAGCACCATCTGCTTTGATAAAACAGGAACTTTAACTTCAGGTGAACCGGTCGTCGCATCGCTCGAAGTTTATCCGCCTGAAAATCGCAGCAAAACACTCTCCGCCTTACTTTCGGTTGAGTCTAATTCGACTCACCCTTTTGCGAGTGGAATCCTCAAAGCGTGTCGAGCTGAGGGCGCACAATTACTTTCTGTCAATGGTCTCTCCAATTTCCCAGGCAAAGGGATTTCTGGAGAGATTAATGGAGTGACCTGGAAAGTGGGCGGACGTGATTTCGTCGGCTGTGCCGCCCTGCCGGCCGCCCCCATCGCCAGCGAAGCCATTATCAGCGAAGTTTGGGCTTCCGATGGGTCAACCATCGCTCGCGTCACCTTGGTCGACGAAGTTCGCAAAGAAAGCGCCTCTACCCTTTCCGCTCTCCATAAGTTAGGCATTCACACCATCATGCTCACGGGCGATCGCGAAGAAGCTGCCGCCGTGGCCGCGAAAAAAGTGGGGGTACAAAAATTCGCCGCCGCTCTCTCGCCCGAAGATAAAATGCAAACCGTGCGAAAAATTTCCGCTGATGGACATATTGTCGCCATGGTCGGTGATGGTGTAAATGACGCCCCCAGTTTAGCGGCCGCCGATATCGCGATTGCGATGGGAAATCGCGGAAGCGATGCCGCCCTTGAATCCAGCGACGTGGTTCTGATGGATGATAAAATTGAAAAACTTCTCAATGCAATCGAACTGAGTAAAGCTGCCCGCACCGCCATTCGTATTAATATTATCATTTCCGTAGGGGCTGCACTCACGATGGCCTCCATCGTCATACTCAAGGGTGCAACCTTATCCCTTGGCGTGATGGTACACGAAGGTAGCACGGTCATTGTATGCTTAAACGGACTACGATTATTAGCTCACCGCCCAAAGGCTTAGACTAAGATAATTTCTTTTCTAAGAAAAGTGCGCGACCGGTCGCGGGATCGAGTTGGTATGATGCGAATCCGACCGCGTCGTAAAGTTTTCGAGCATGTTGATTATGCTCCAAGACTTCGAGCGTGAGCTTGCAACAGCCTCGGCGCTGCGCCTCGGCCTCAACCGCAGCCATTAAAGCCTTACCGACGCCACGACATTGAAACTTGGGCAAAACGGCCAAGTCATGAATATTAATTAAGGGGCGACAGGCAAAAGTGGAGAATCCTTCAAAGGCAATGAGCAGGCCAACCGCATGACCCTCCGACCACGCTAACAAAACGATAGCATGCGGGCGCTTGGAGAGTTCAGCAGTCAGATTGGCTCTGACTTCAGGTGATAACGGCACGCCGCCACCGACGGGGTGTGAGGCGTAAGAATTCAAAACCTCAACGACCGCATGAGACTCGTCCGATTTCAACCAATCTACCGGACGAATCTCTAATGCAATCGCAGCCATCGCTTAGCGCAGTTCTTTACCCGAACCGTCGAACAACTTAAACGCTTCAATGCTATAAGTAGCATCAGGCTTTGTGCCTAAGCGAACCTTACAGGACTTCATTAAATCGCGGAAATATTCGCGATCCTCTTTCACGATGCGATCTAAGTTAATCGGGTGAAGCAGAATATTAATTTCTAATTCTTTATCCGGACCCACTTGTTCACGGAGACGACGAATCACACTTAAAAGCTTCCGCTGAATTTCTACAGAAACTGTGCGAGGATTTTTAACGATACCGCGACCCTGACAATGCGGACAATCCATGTACATCGAGGTCGTGTTCGACTCGGTGTGACGCTGACGGGTCATCTGCAACACGCCCAATTGCGAAATCGGTAAAATCTGGTGCTTGGCTCGATCATCTTCCATCGCCTGGCGCAAAGTATCGTAAACCGTTTTACGATCTTTGGGATTTTTCATATCGATAGTATCAATCATGATTAAGCCCCCTAAATTGCGGAGCTTGATTTGACGGGCGCCTTCGGTGACGGCCTCGATATTAGCCTGTAAGATATAGTCTTTACCATCCTTGGTCGCACCGCGGTGTGAGCCGGTGTTAACGTCAATCGCGGTCAGTGCTTCAGTTTCATCGATCACGATTTCACCACCACTCGGAAGTGGAACGCGACGTTGGAAGAGTTGTTCAATCTGGCGTTCGATGTTGTAGCGTTCAAAAACCGGAATCGGGTCTTTATAAAGTTCAACGCGTGAACTGGAACGCGGAGAAATTTCCGCAACTAATTCTTGGACGATTTTAAAGTCCTCAGGATTATCGACGAGAATACGATCCACTTCTTCGGTGAGGAAATCGCGAACGGTTCGTTCAATCAAACCAGGTTCGGTGTAGAGCAATATCGCCTTTTGTTCCGACTTGTTAATCTTCTCAACAATCGACTGCCAGCGACGCAGCAACATATGAAGATCGCGCACAAACCAGCGCGCTTGCTTACCTTCACCTGCAGTGCGGATGATTACGCCCATGCCTTCGGGAATAGTGAGTGAGCGTAAAATATCCTTCAAACGTTCACGCTCAGGAGCTTCTTCAATTTTGCGCGAAACTCCGCAAGCACCACTGAAAGGCATTAAGACTAAAAATCTTCCAGGGAGCGCAATGTTCGTGGTCGAACGAGGACCCTTAGTTCCGATGGTATCCTTAACCACCTGAATCACGATGTCAGAACCTGCAGGAAACAGCGTTGGAATATCTTTCGCTTGGTAACGGGCTTTGCGTTGTTTTTGTTCGGCCGATTCGTTGTCGCGGATGAATTCAACCTGCGAGTCATTAGCGGCTGGCAACATATCCCAGTAATGCAGGAAGGCATTTTTCGACTGACCGATATCGACGAAGGCGGCTTTCAATCCGGCTTCGAGATTTTGTACGCGGCCTTTAAAAATCGAACCGACCATACGGTTTTCACCTTTGTGTTCGATTTCGAATTTATCGAGAACACCGTTCGTGAGCAGTGCGACGCGTTTTTCAAGCGTCTCGGCATTAATCACGAGTTCGCGATAGTTAGCACGGTCCTTGGAGAAGTGCTTCACGATGCGTTGCAAAAGAGGTAACTCTTTGCGACGTTGCGCGGCCTCTTCGGCTAGTTGCTTAGGATCGACCCCGGAAGAAGTCGGCGGTGTGCTTTCTTCAGGGAGGTCGTTAAGGTTGTCGTCGGAATTATTTTGGTCGGTCATCGCAGTAGTATGGCGTTAAATGCCAGTTACCGGAGTCCCCCTATTCTCACCGCCATCCACCGAATGACGGTGAACGCTCTGGACTAATCCGAGAAGCAAAAAGCAGCTGAGAATAAAGGACCCCCCGTAACTGAGGAAAGGTAGTGGAACGCCCGTGACGGGCATTAAATCGATATTCATGCCAATATTAATAATGACATGGGTGCCGATAATAACAGCGGCACCAATTGCTAACAAAGATCCAAATCGGTCGATGGCTAATAACGCAGTTCGTACAACGCGCCAGAGCAACAACGCAAAAGCGACAACGACGCAAACGCCTCCCCGAAAACCGATTTCTTCGGCCATTCCAGAAAATAGAAAATCATTATGCGCCGCGGCTTCGGGAAGATAACCATACTTCGCTTGGGTGCCCTTACCGATGCCCTGTCCTTCTAGTCCACCGCGACCGACAGCGATGACCGCCTGTTTCACATTCCACGTCGCCCCACGTCCGCGCGGATCAATAATGGACGGTGCCACAAATGAAAGTAAGCGTTCACGCTGATAGTCCTTCAAAAGAAAGAACCAGGCCGTTTCTTCGTGTTTACCGCGCACCGATTTAGCAGGATTTAAATCATCTTCATGCGCTTGAGCGTAAGCCGTAACCTTGGAAGCGTAAGAAACCAGATCAACGGCGACGATTGCTCCCAGTAAGACGGCACTCAATCCCGCTACCATGAAGAACCTGGAACTCAGGCCGGCAACAAACAATAAGGCAAATGACAGTGGAAGGTAGATGAGTGCAGAGCCTAGGTCGGGCTGCACAAAAATCAAGACAAACGGTAGGCCCGCGGCCGCTAAAACTTTGACCACGGTGGGCCACGACTTTCGCCACGACCCAATCGGATTTAAGACTAAGACTGCCGCGATAAAAATGAGGGCAGAAACTTTGGCGAACTCGGAGGGCTGAATCGAAAAGGGACCGAAATCCATCCAGCGACGCGCCCCGTTAATACTGCGAATAAATGAACCAATATTTATTTTAAAAAATGCACAAAAAGATATCGGTATCAGCAAGAGCACACCGATTAAATAAATGCGGCGCGCGTGGATACGTAGCGTACGATAATCCAATGAGGAAACCATCCAGTAAGCCACCCAACCAATGCCCAAATAAATCATCTGTGGCGTTTCATAATTGGTCTGTCGGTACGAGCCTGCTGATCTAATTGCGACGAGCCCTAAGGTGCTTAAAAATAAAATAATTACCACCTGCGTCCAGTCGGTCCGCCATGAAAAATTAGCAAATTTCTCCCACCAGGCGGATACCTGAGCTCCTTCACTCTCAAAAAGGCGGGACATATCTAAAATCAAACATCTAAAAGACAATGTGCAAGGCGAACCTCCCGAAAGGGCTTGCGGACTGGGCGGAGCTGGTAACTTTTAAAGCCGACCACACCGGTTCAACTGCATGGCTTTTGCCACCGATCAAAGTACAATTTCCGTAGTCATCTTTTTTGCAGGGATGATGGTTGCTTACGCTTTCTTGAAACGGAGAGCGTCCACCCTCAAGGCCATCTACGAGGAGCGTTTAAAAAATGAAATCGAATTGGCAAAGCGCGAGGTCTCTTTGGAAACCTCTGAACTACAAGTTAAAGTAGAAGCCTCTCAACGTGAAGCGGGTCGACTGCTGGCTCTTGCTCAAACCGAAGCTGAAGCGGTCACCGCCTTAAAAATCGCGAACGAAAAAGAACGGGAATTTTTACAAAAAGAAATCTTACGTCTCTCGGGCTTAAAGCCCGATGAAGCTAAACGTCTGGCTTTTGAATCACTGCAGAAAAAATATGAAAGTGAAGCCCGCCGTTTACGTGAAGAAAATCTCGAACGTCCGGAACAAGAAACCGAAGAAGAAGCCCGTCGAATTTTAATTAGCGCGATGCAACGGTTGACGACTACGACCACGCAAGACGCGACCGCCGTTTCCGTTTCCATTCCCAGCGAAGATATGAAGGGGCGTCTCATCGGTCGTGAAGGTCGCAACATTCGCACCTTCGAACAAAGCACTGGCGCCACCCTGCTCATCGATGAAACTCCAGGCATGGTTTTAATTTCTTGTTTCGATCCGGTCCGTCGCGAAGTCGCCCGCATTGCCCTCGAAAGAATGGTTAAAGACGGTCGAATCACCCCTACTTTAATTGAAGATTTTGTGCTTACCGCGGAAAATGAAGTCACGCGTCATGCTCAACACCTCGGCCACGAAGCGGTGAGAGATTTAGGTCTTCCACCGATGGATGTTAAGGTCGAAGAATTATTAGGCCGACTGCACTTTCGTTTATCCTCCAATCAAAATACTTTAGCTCACTCCGTGGAAGTTGCCCAAGTCTGCGCCGTGCTCGCAGCAGAAATTGGCATCGATCCCGTGATAGCGAAACGTGCGGGACTATTACACGATTTAGGTAAAGCGATTGATGCCGACAATGGTTTAACTCATGCCGCTGCGGGCGCTAATCTACTTCGTCGCGTCGGCGAAGATCCACGCGTCGTCAACGCCGTCGCTGCTCACCACCGCGAAGTTGAAGCGGAAAGTTTATTTGCACCGCTTGTGATGATTGCAGACAGCATCTCGGGTTCTCGTCCTGGTGCACGCTCATCGACTTTAGAAAGTTACGCTCAACGCGTGAAGAATCTTGAAGAGTTAGTACTCACCTTTGAAGGCGTTAAAGAAGCTTACGCATTTCAATCGGGCCGCGAACTGCGCGTCATCGTCGATCCCGTCAAAGTGGATGACTTTGCCGCGAGTGAATTACTTCGCCGACTCCGTTCCGCGATCGAGGAAAAACTTTCCTACCAAGGTAACATCAAAATTACCCTGATCCGAGAGCAGCGCTTTACCGACGAGGCTCGCTAGCCCCAGGGGCTACCAACCTCAGTTAAGGGCCAAAAAAGCCCAAATTATGAACAAATTTTCACCATTTTGGGAGAGTGGGGACTTTCTTATTGTTAAAGTAGGGGGAGGTACTTATTCACAGGGGTTCTAAGATGAGAATCTTAGCACCCTCGGTACCTCTCTTATTCAACATAAGTCAAAAGCAGGAAACCGAAAATACCGA
>Ga0214921_10007368_pt1 | contig 14703 bp, 15 predicted proteins | sample LL1505_MetaG_FD_177992 | JGI IMG/M metagenome (GOLD analysis project Ga0214921, IMG submission 177992) | Freshwater microbial communities from Lake Lanier, Atlanta, Georgia, United States - LL-1505 | ecosystem: Environmental > Aquatic > Freshwater > Lake | place: USA: Georgia | collected... | reverse complement strand
GCGGACTGTTTGAAAGATATAAAGGCCCATTCCCAAGAAATAAAAAATATGAGCAAGCAGACATATAAGATAGACGAATCCCACGAGTTAATGTTTACACCTTTCGGACCGACTATCAAATATAGTTATAAAGATGAGAACAATGAAGAGAAAACAGATTTTATACAAGTAAAGCGGGATATAGAGATCGATTTAGAGAAAGCAAGGCGAGGGGAATATAAGACCGACGATCTTGTGGAAATAAAAAACAACTGTTTAGGAGAATATGAGAACACGAAATTATTTTTAAAGACCGGTAGATATGGTCCTTACGTAGAATGGGGTGATAAGCGCGAAAGTATTAAATCGATTAAAAAGCCGATAAATGAAATAAGTCTGGAGGATATCAAAGCGTTCCTAGAAGGTTCTCAAAAGGTTATCGAAAACAACCTTTTAAGAAGGTTGAATGAGTCAATGAGTGTAAGGAAGGGTAAATTTGGCCCCTACGTATTTTATCAAAGGTCGGATATGAAGAAGCCCCAGTTTTTAAATATAAAAAAATTCAATCAGGGTTTTTTCAATTGTGAAGCAGAGACGCTTATAAACTGGTGCAAGGAGACATATAATTTATGATAATAATATAACTTTAATGAATCCTGTACCACCAAAGTTCTCTCCGAAACCGGTAAAGTATAGTCGTCCCAACAGTATTGTTTACGACGAAAAGAATAAAATCTGGAAAAACAGAGCACAGGGCATATCAATGTTGAATTATCTCGCATTTTTCATTCTATTTATTACGGGATTTGTTTTTATGTTTCAACCCAACGCCGCAATACTGGGCTATGCGCTCTTGTTTATTACTAATACGGTTTGTATGATTTATGTGACGGGGGAACTGTTGATGAAAATAGATCCCGAGTTCGATTTTTTCGTTATGATATTAGCCAGTGTTGCGGTAGTCACAAGTTCTATATTACATTTTGTCTCGTTGATTTTCGTTTTAATGATGATCTATAAATTACACGTAAAATATACGGTTACCAATGGTCTTCCTATAAATATTCCGGAGCCTTATAGTACCCAACTATACAATTTCAAAGTGTTGATGGTAACAACGTTCTGCTTATGCACACTATTGGTAGTTATATTGAAATTCAGATCGAGTCGATTAGATGTGAACTTTTACGAGCTGTTACAGCATTTAAATATATTCTTGTTTATGCGTTATATCACACTGTTTTTTACGTTAGGACTAGCAATAAGCGCAATCGTAATATCATCACTACAAGTTCAAACCGCGGATGGTTTTGCAAAGTTAACGCGTCGGCAATTAAACGCTAGCGAATATAAAAAGGCGAGAAAAAATAACAAGAATTTGAAATTTGATATCAGTAATTCATCAGGAAGTATACAATCGATCAAGACCTGGTTGAGTGATATATTTTTATTTGATGTATAATTCGGGGGAACCGTAGGTTCCCCCTGAGACCCCCTCCCTTTTCAGAGGTTCATAGGTTCCGTTGAATTTGTTCAAGAAACGGAGCTCGTGAGAGCGGAGTTTCTTGAACATACGATGCAGAACGAAGTTCGGAGCCGTAATGCTATAATAGCTCCAATTCGGGGGAACCTACGTCTAGCTCCGCTAACCCCTCTGACATAATATAATGTTCATTCACGTAATGCGTATAAAAGTAAAAAATATATTATGAATATTACGTAAATAATCATAATATGAAATATTATGAAACACACTTTGAAGAATATATCGCCGCAATAGATAAGTGTAATTTACACCCCGAATTAAATGGTTTATTATCGTCTCTTCCGCAAAGGATAGATCAGTTAGAGAACATTATCATATATGGTCCCCCCGGGTCAGGTAAATATTCTCAAGTGTTACGTATTTTAAAACGTTATAGTCCGAGTGATTTGAAATACGATAAAAAAATAACGATACAAACTGAAAAACAAGAGTATATTTACAAAATAAGTGATATACACTTTGAGATAGATATGTCGTTATTAGGTTGTAATTCGAAGCTTTTATGGAACGAGATTTTTTTACAGATTGTCGATATCATTTCTGTAAAACAGGAGAAAATAGGTGTCATATTATGTAAAAACTTTCATTTAATACACGCCGAATTGCTGGAGATATTTTATAGTTATATTCAGCAGTATAACAATATACATTCTCATATCAAGATCCGTTTTTTTATATTGACCGAACATTTGAGTTTCATACCAACAACCATAACAAATGCATCTCATATATTAAGAATAAAACGGCCTAGTAAAGCAGAGTATGGTAAGCTGGTAAAAGACGCAGAATCCTTAGACTTGTTGAATGGTATAGACATTGATAGTATATCTAACATAAAAGAGTTGAGATCGTTCTCGCATATAAAAAGTATGAATGATATACCAAACGAGGTGTTTAATATAATATGTGATAGCATTATTGAAGAGATGTTACATCCTGAAAAAATAGAATTTACAACCTTTCGCGATACGTTGTATGATATATTGACATACAACCTAGATATGACAGAATGTCTATGGTACATTTTGACATATTTTATAGAGAACCAGTATTTACAGCAATCCGATATTTCAGACACCTTAGTTCGATCATATACCTTTTTAAAATATTATAACAACAATTATCGCCCGATATACCATTTAGAGAGTATTCTGTTCTATATCATAAATAAGTTACATAAATTCAATGAATTATGATGAAGCTTGTAAAATACTCGAATTAGAGGACGATTTTAGTGATGAAGATATTAAAAAGCAATATAGAGCCCTGGCTCTTCAGTACCATCCGGATAAGAACAGTGATGAGGGGGCGACCCAGAAATTCCAGAAGATTAGCGAAGCCTATGACTTATTAAGAAACGAACATAATGTTTCTTATGATGAGGAGGAACGTGAAGACATAAATGCAAATAGTTATGCGGGGTTATTGTTGGCTTTTTTTAGAAGGTTACAGAAAAACGAGCAATGTAATAGAATATTCTACACCATTATGGGAAAAATTGCTTCGATGTGTGAAGAAAAGGCGTTAGAAACATTGAGTAAACTGGATAAAATGAAGTTATTAAGAACCCACGAGTTATTGAAAAAGCATTACAAGGTTCTCCATTTCAGTGAGAACTTTATGGATCGTCTGTCGGAATTAATAATAGAAAAGAATAAAAACGACGAATGTATTATGTTAAATCCGACATTGGATGATTTATTCGATAATAGCTTATATAAATTAAATGTAGACGGTTGTATTTATATTGTTCCGCTCTGGCACCACGAGTTAGTATACGATCATTCGGGAAATGATATTTATGTAGTTTGTAACCATATGATGCCAGAGAACGTGAGTTTGGGGTTTAACAACGATTTATTTACCACACTGAAGGTTGATTTAAAGAAAATATGGGTAGAGAGAACACATAAATTCTTTATTGGTAAACGGGAATTTGAAATATCGGCGGATAAACTGAAACTGGTTCCTTATCAACGTATTATGCTAAGTAATTCTGGTATATCTAGGATAAATAAGTGGGATCCGTGTGATATTAGTAATAAGAGTGATATTTATATAGATATAAACCTAATATTATAAATATAGTCAATGAATTTTCTCCTGGTTTTTTTACTATTTCACCTATCTAGCGCATATATAAAATTGCCTCTAGGTTCTCCATTCTCTATAAAAAATCGAGAACTTGAAAAGAAAATAATAGTTGACCTCCCCCCTGAGGATTTAGTTCTTATCAATAAAATACGAGGTATCTATGGTGTGATAGGACCGGATGTTGATGTAAAAAACATTAATAATCTTTACGAACTGTTATTAGGTGACGGTATTATTCAGGGGGTTTTCTTCGATAAGGGAGAACTTACATTCATAAAAAATTATGTTAAAACCGAGAAAATAGTATATGAAGAATCGTGTGGCCGGGTTCTCCAAAACAATATTATTCGGTTACTATTTTTTGTATTTAATAAGATGAATTTGTTACCTAATATATTTGGTCTGGCTAATACGGCTCTAGTAACCGTGGGGAACAAGCACTATGCACTTTACGAGCGCGATTATCCTTACGAAATAAAATTTAACTTATCAGAAAAATCTATCCAAACTGTTGGTAAACGGGTTATAAAAGGTATAGAACATTTCTCGGCACATCCTTCCGTGCGTGGTAACGAAGTAGAGACCATTGATTATAATATTTTAAAAAGGACAGTATCTTTTTATAGATTAGTTCAAGAAACGGAACTCGTGAGAGCGGAGTTTCTGGAACATACGGACCGTATGGATGAGAACCTGGTTCTCCAAAAGGCGATTGAAATTCCTATGAATTATCTACCTATTGTTCACGATTTTATTTCTACCCGATACAACTATATCGTATTAGATTCACCGCTCGATATAAAGATGTCTAATTTACATAACAAAGCAATGCCGGTTTCGTTAAAAATCGGAGAACCCACTTTTTTCCATATAGTCAACAAGATAACGGGAAGGGTTCGGACAATAAAGAGTAACGAAAGTTTTTTTATATTCCATTATGCGCAAATACAGGAGGATGAAAACCGGATTATGATATATGCGCCGGTATATGACGACATCGATTTTTCGGAATTGAATATTCAAGGTAGATACCGAAGACTGACCATAGATAAAAAATCCGACAAAGTCATTATAGAAAAAACCGAGGAGCTAGAGAACCTAGATATGGATTTTCCGGTTCGTTATGAAGATAAGGTGGTGTTTCGTAATATGAAAGATCGTATATGTGAGGGGTTTGTTATTTGTAGAGATTTGGAGATTGTTAAGAAGATTTATTTAGAAAATAGATTCGTATATGGAGAACCTAGAGTGATTTATGTCGATGGAATACCTTATTTAATAGGATTTATTTCAGATTTGGAAGAGACCCCTCAAGGTTATATTATATTAATAAATTTACGGGATTATAAACAAATAGAGATACCTATTGGAGAACCTATAAAGTATGGGTTTCACTCGTTTTTCTTACCTTGATTTTCTGGAACATACGGTGAAGAACAAAGTTCGGAGCCGTATGTTATAATAATTATAAGTTAAATAACATTAATATTATTATCTATTATTAATATTATTATGGATAAAAATTGTCAGGATTTAATGGATAATATCCAGAGAACTTTGCACGAATGTCGGGATAACAAAAAAACAGTAGAAATTAACGAAATGTTTGATATGCGAAAATGTAATAACGTAGCAAGATGGTCGAATAATATCCGAGACTGTATTCCGTTAAACGTAGAGATAAAAAACCCGGTAGTAAAAAACCGTTATTCTATAGAATATAAGGTGGCCGCGCGTTCTCTTGTCATATCATAGGGATGATTTTTTTAATATGATAATGGATAAGCACTACCTGTTTTTCATTATTGAGAACGTGAGCTTCTTCTTCGCATCCACCGTAGACTTCTTCCAATAACAAAGTTTTTTCTGTTCGTTGTTCTCGGATAAACCCATATAAATTCTTACATAAAAGATGGAATTCTTTGCGCAGGTTCTCCAAGGGGCAATCATAGATATCTTTCAAGGCTTGATAAATAAGAGGATGTTCAGGAGTCGCGCCTAAGAATCCCTGGAAAACAGTGCCGGGAAAATAGGACGAATTAACTGTAAAAAAGTCGGCATCACCAATAATGGTTTCAATGGGACACTGGATCATTGCATCTAGATCCATATAAACTCCGCCTTTTACATATAAAAAATAGTAGCGAAAAAGGTCCGCGCGATGTTCTCCATAATTCAACATAAAGAATTTGGCAATGACATTAGGAAACTCGGGCAAAGGGTTTTCTCCAAAGAAGGTAATAATTTCATCATCAGTATAATGTTCGTATTGCCACCCTTCGCAACGCCCCTTAATCATATCAACCACATATTGCTGGGGTTTTTGACGTGAGGTCTGCATAAAAATCTTAGGTATCATTAGTCGATGTAAATATCTTATCCAAATATTCTTTATTTTGTTTACTGTCATAATACCCTTTTTCAATCATCTCGTTAAACGAATATTGATTTCTAGAGAAAAGGGTGGTATAGTCACTTATTTTGAATGTATTTGAGGGGCTCTTTTCCTTCTTTTCTTTGGTCCATAAATCAGGTGTAATATTAATAACTGCATTAGGTAAATAGGGATTTTTACTGAAACCACCGTCAAACGTAACGGTATTGCGATACATATTAATAAACCCGCTTTTAGTGAGGTAGGGGATATGAGAACTTGCCACACACGCCTCGACCGCATCTTCTAGATCAGTAAAATTACTGTAAATAGTGACTTTAGAACCGAAGGTATGGAGGGTAGTTACACCAACATAGAGCTTGTCTAATTCAAAATCGTCGGTATTAAAACTAGTGAGTATTTTGTTTTTGACTAGGATTTCGAGTTCTCGGATGTTTTTAATTTTATCAAGCGTATCATCGAGAACTTTATCTTTGAATTCGGGGAAATCCCGTTTAAACGATAAAAAAAGGGAATTCCAAGCACCGGCTGATGCACCGGAAAAAGCATAGTCCGATAAGTCATAGTTCTCTTTGATATATTTACAAATACCTAGTTGTGTAAAACCTTTATACCCGCCCGTGCTAAGGGTGATTACCTTCGGCGTTTTTTTAATATACGTAAGAGGAGCAGCTAAAGACTGGTTGAATAAATACGATTTCAAGTTAAAAAATGCCATTAATATTTTGCGAATAAACATATAGTTATTTATTACAATACATCTATATATTTTGAAGGTGTATAAGAAACCGATTTCTTATACACCGATGAAGATTTACACCATTGAAGATTTAAAACCGCGCTTGCGCGGTTCTGTCTTCAATGGTGTAAAACGGTGTTGGGAACTGAGGGGTTCGAACCCTCGCGCAAATATGCAGTGGGTCTTAAGTCCACCTCCTTAGACCACTCGGACAAATTCCCATTATCTATCCTTTCAGATAGAGATAGTTTAACCTGATATCCAGCAGGACATTCTCTCGTCAAGTGTGTATAATGAATTAGTTCCATAAACGGAGCTCGTAAGAGCGAAGTTTATGGAACATACAGCTCTACTAACGTTTCGCTGTATGGCTTTATATTGTTTTCTCGCAAATCGGAATCGAACCGATGACATTATGATATCAATACTTCTACAGTCATATGCTCTACCAAAACTCACAGAAAGCAACGCTTTCTATGAGTTAGTAGTTGGGTTCGTTTAACCCTGACCAACTGAGCTATTGCGAGTGAAAAAAAGTTTAATAACGTTAGGTGCACAAGTTATGTTCAAAATTGGTTTGCAAGGGCTTTGTTTTTGTATTTTGGCATTGTTCGATTGAAATTATTGTTGGCATTTTTATTTTGTTTTTTATTTAAGCGGCTACTACCTTCTTCTTGACCACGGTCTTCTTCTTAACAACTGATGGCTCCTCATCCTTAGACTCGGAAACTGGCTCCTCCTTCTTTACGACAGCAGGCTGAGGAATCTCATCCTCTTGGTCGCTATCCTCGACTTGGGTCGAAACCACGGCTGGCTTAGTTGCCGGAACCGACTCTTCCTCATCGTCCTCCTTGACCGCGGGCACTGGCTTATCCATCATCTTAAGCTCGTCAGGTGAGAGTTGGATATGGCAGCGACCAAAGACACTGACCACCTCCTGAGGCTTGACAACACATTGAATCACCTTCCAAGTAACACCAAAGCCCTTACCACCGAACCAGAGACCACCACACTGCAATACTGCAGCAACCTGGCTCTTCTTAGGGATAAAGTCAATAGGCGTCATATTCTCGTTATCGCAGGGGAAGATGCGGTTCGAGGAAGTATCGTAGATCTCAATCGCCCAGCGACCATTGTAGTTAGGGACCTTACCACGAATCGACGGGGGCTTAGAGGCGTCAATCTTCTTCGTCAACTTATCCTTCGTGTACTTCAGGAAGGGGAAGAAGTTATGCTTGACTACCTCGCGAGAAAGCTCCTCACCAAACCAGGCCTCGCTGTTCTTGACAGCATCGTCCAGGATCTGGTTCTCGAAACGCTTAAGCTTCTCCAAGAACTCCGTGGTAGCAGGAGTACCATAATCGCTGTTAGGAAAGTTCAAAGACATACTAAACTTACCGTCTGACTCCCCCGTCTTCTCATCCACGAAATCCGCAATACCCCACGTCATCATTAGAGGCGTAGAGATATGCAAGGACCGATTAGACTGAGTGCTGATGATATTGATGGACTTACCACCGCGCTCATTCACCTTCGGTTGCATATAGCGGATGGAATCGGTATTCCATTCAGAGACAGACAGAACAATAGGAGTGGATTGCTTCGACATTTTCAATAATATAACACGGGACAACTGGTTATACTCTTTTATCGAACGAAATCTTTAAATCAATTTTTTATACATTTTGTTGGACCTCCTTAGCGTAAACCGCTAAGAAGCGGATCCTAGACAACAATCGCTAAAGCCATAAATGATATTAATAATCTACCATATAAAAATAATCTTACAATAATATAGATATGAACACACAGCCAGTAAATCTTTTAAATCATTCTCTGCCGATAGTTCTTCCAGAGCTATCAGTAGAGAACCTTCAATTTGGAAGACCCCTGGGTCCTCCAGAAAATTTTTCAAAGAATGCCATAGTATCCGAAAGTCCGTCTAAAAAAAAGCCGGAAAAGAAGAAACCGGCAGAAATAAGCAAAATTGCTAAGGAACTAGACTATGTCAAATTTTTTCGTAATAATGTCCAACTGAACAAGTTAAAATTGGACGAATTAAAATATATAGCGAAACAGTACACGCTCAAAATAACAGGTACCAAAACCGTTTTGATTAGCCGGATTAGCGAACTATTCAAGTTGACAAAACCCGCGGTAAAAATTCAGGCGTTTTTTCGAAGATGGATAGTGAAAGAATCGTTAAAGATGAGAGGTCCGGCATTGAAAAAGAGGTCAGTATGTGTAAACGATACCGATTTTGTTTCTATGGAGCCTATCAATGAAATCCCTCTAGAACTATTCTATTCTTACGAAGACAGTAAGGGGTTTACCTATGGGTTTAATATATCATCTCTTATTCAGGTTCTCCAAAAGAATCTTAGAACTAACGAAAAGATAGAGAACCCTTACAACCGCGAAATGATTGATGGAAAAATCGTGTTACAAATACTCCGTCTCTATCGTTTCTGTTTTATTATATATCCGGACTTTAAAAAAGAGAACACCAAGTTTGTGAAGAGTTCTCCCCAGGCTACATTCCGACCACCCTTGGTCCCCCGCGTCAATCAGCATCTCAACGATTTCAGAGCGAACCGTGATGGAAATAACGAGAATGCTTTCGCGGATTACATTCCCATCGTTATAAATAATTATGAATTATCACACGATCAATACGAACGTATTAACCGTTTAAGAGAAATAAGAAATATGACTCTAGATCAGCGGGTGAATAACCTGTTCGTGGAAATTGACCATCTCGGCAATTATACTCAAGCCAGCTGGTTCAATTTGCTAGAACGCAACGATTACATAAGCTTTTATCGAAATCTCTACGAGATATGGTATTATAGAACGGCGTTTACTAGGGAAGTTCGATATAATATTTGCCCCTTTTTATCACCGTTTTATAATGTGGGGAATATTAGAAATCTTTACAATAACACCATCTCTACTAGAGATCTAAAACAGTTATGTTTAATTTGTTTTGAGAACCTGGTTTATACCGGACTAGACGATGAACATAGAAAGTTAGGCACAATGCACGCATTGTCTGCATTAACACTGGTCTCATTGGGTGCCCGGGTATCTTTACCCTGGTTATACGATTCTGTTATATAATATTCTTTTTTGCGTTTTTTTATTTATTTTACAAACCCCTTAGGAGAACTCGAGCATAGGTCGAGTGTTTGAATCAAAATAAAATATATTTCATAAGAAAGAACTTAAAAACGTAACGCATTAGTTAAGTATAATAGCCCACTATGGTTAGAGCTACTAAGACTTCCACCGATAAGGTATCCGCCCCCTCTTCTACTACGGCCCCCGCTCCCGCGGCTGCCCCCGCTGCTGCGGCTGCCCCCAAGGCTGCCCGCAAGCCTGCTGCTGCCAAGGCGGCGGCTGCTCCTGCTTCTGCGGCTGCTCCCGCCCCTGTTGTTGCCGATGCGGCGGCTGACGTCTCTTCACTCCCGGTGAAGATGACTGAGTTCAATGCTAAGCTCCAGCAGCTTGTTAGCCTTTTCTCCACGGTCAAGAACGATTTCAAGACGTTGGAGAAGGCCGTTGCCCGCGAGATGAAGAACGCCCAGAAGCTTTCTTCCAAGAAGCGCCGCAACAACGGCAACCGCAAGCCCTCTGGCTTCATCAAGCCCACTCGCATCAGTGACGAGCTCGCTGCCTTCCTCGGCAAGACCGTTGGCACTGAGATGGCTCGCACTGAGGTGAGCAAGGAGATCAACACCTACATCCAGTCCCACGGTCTCCAGGACAAGAGCAACGGTCGCAAGATCAACCCTGATGCCAAGTTGACTCAGCTCCTCAAGATCAGCAAGGAGGACGAGTTGACCTACTTCAACCTCCAGAAGTTTATGAAGCATCACTTTGTCAAGGCCGATGCTCCTGCCACCGCTTAAGGGAACCTGGGTTCCTAAGAACAGTCCTGCTGTTCAAGATGGTGATCGAATGATCACTAGTGTATAATTAAATATATAAAAAGTCACATAAATATTAACACTATAAAAAACTATAGTGTTAATGACGACCAAGTTTTTTCTCTATACGAAAAAGGACGGGTATTCTGTTCAAGACATCACCGGATGTCAAATCATCAACCCCGCATCTTACGCTGGAACCATTCTGTTATATCCCGAGGAGAGTATTGATATTCATTATAACAACGCCATCCTAGAGGGTTCGCTCATTGAATGGTGTAAAGAATTCTGTGCTACGGACGGAATATTCGTCGATATTGGCGCACATACAGGGACATATTCAGTCTGTCTATCACCGAAATGTCACTCGGTTTATGCATTTGAACCCTGTGAACGCAACTACTATGCACTTTGTGGAAGTGTGGCGCTTTCGAATCGTCAAAATATTCATTGTTTTCGTTTAGGTCTAGGTTCTCAAGACCAAATTGGTGATGCTACTTTAAAAGTGCAAAACGAAGATGGTGGTAGTGCGACCATACATCACGTAGACCCAGATAAGACGATTCGGCAAGAAACCATTGAGATGGCGACCTTGGATAGTTTTTTTGTAAATCGGGCATTACCAGTACCGATTAAACTTATTAAGATTGATGTAGAGAACAACGAATTAGAGGTTCTCAAAGGAGCCGTGCGAACCCTGGAGCAAAATCATTATCCCAAACTCATTTTCGAGAAACACTCGGATGAGAATCAGAATCAACAGTTGATCGATTTTGTAAGAAATAGTTTAGGGTATCACGTTCAACCCATCAGTGGTTATGGACATATGTATTTGGCATCTCGTTAAAAACAAATTATGGAAAAAGTGATATAGACAATTCGACTTAAATACTTTTAAATGTCCGATAACATCAAGTTTGATATTATTGATGATAATGCAGCGCAACAACCCCCTAAGAAACCAGTAACCCCCTTTCAAGCATCGATTCTCGAATACGTATCTAAAAATAAACCGTGGGTTTATATTTTGACACCGTGCTTCGGCAGTGTTTGTTTTGTAAATTATGTTCACTGTTTGATTTCCACGATGGACGTTTTTCGTTACTATGGAATCGAACTTACTGTCGAATTTTGCCGTAACGATAGTTTAGTTTCACGAGCGCGTAATAATTTGGTTGCTCGCGCTATGTCGAACCCTAAAATGACCCATATTATGTTTATTGATAATGATATCACGTGGGATGCAAACGATATTTTGAAATTGATTATTTCTGATAAGAATCTGGTAGGTGGGATCTATCCCCTTAAGAACTATAACTGGGCGGATTTGTTGGTCGATAAAAATGATCCCAACAATCCGAGCCCGAATGTTATTCAGAAATGGATTCAGCGTAAAAATAACTCACAATTTAAGGACATAGTGAGCGACGAGAGTATGTTACAGTTTAATTTGGTACGTTACAATGTCAATTATTTGGATAACACTCTTAATATTGATAAGAATTTGGCAAAAGTAAAACATATTGCTACTGGTTTTATGATGATTAAGCGCAATGTGATAGAAAAAATGAGCAAGGCCTTCCCTTCGACAAAGTATGTTGATGATGTGAATTTCTTAAAATCAGAAGAAAATGAGTTTGCTTATGCGCTTTTTGATTGTGGCGTAGAGGAGGGACATTATTTCTCAGAGGATTGGTTGTTTTGCCATCGTTGGACGAAAATGGGCGGATCAATTTGGATGGATGTAAGTATTTCTTTGACACATACAGGTATTGAGGATTATAAGGGGTGTTATATTACGTCAATCATCTAAATAAGGGAACCAAGGTTCCCTTATGATCCCTCCTTCAACAAAAATAATTACTAGCTAAGGGAGGGATCTTAAGGGGTTAGCGAAGCTAGACGTAGGTTCCCTTAATGGGTTCCCTTAATTAGATCGCATTTTCAATGTTTTTACCTAAAATCAAAAAGCAAATTAAAAGAAACGCCCGAATTTTCCGTTTAAAATCCGAATAAAATAACACCGTTGTTAACTTATCGTCACCACCCTTAACCACATACAAATAGCTAAATACTACAAATCCCCCTACATATAATGGTAAATACGGATGCTGTTCACAATCACACGCGACTTCGTGAATAACCGCCGAAATATCAAATACATTCACTGCAAGAGTCTCAGTTAGCGATGAAACTACTGCCCGAGATATAGCAATTTGTCTTAATCGCGCCGGCGTAAGAAACGAATGCACACCAGAAACCAGACAAAAGATCAAGAGCAGTTTCATTTATTATATTGATTACTATACCTCAATAAAATAAATATGAAATTTTTCAATTTTATGAAACATATAGCTCTGCGATCGTATCGCCGTATGATTATAAAAATGAAACAATTTAAAGTCAATCTGGTTTTTTATGTAACTGTATGAAAACCTATCTAAAAACTTTACAATTGTCTGCTAATATAAAAAACATTGTATTTCCCCCAGGTTTAATAAAAAAAGATGTCAAACTCCCTATTAGCATTTGGAATAAACCCAGTTTAGTCAGCAAGGATCGCAAAAACAAATCCACCGACTCGTGGGACGATACATCTGAAGGTAATCTTTGGACCTGTTTATTTCGTGAAGAAAACAACGGAGAACTCGGATACGACGACAATTGTGTCCATTTTCAGTTATATTACATCATAAGTTCTATGACTTATTACTATGAGGCAACCCTTGAAGAACAGATTTCGAGAAAACATTTATTGATAAGAGATACCTTGAATAATATGTTTCTTTCTGCTGAAACCAAAACAAAATTGCGCGAAATATTCGTAAAGGCCCAGAGAACATATATGGCATTCCTACGCTTTGCGAACTTAGTGCGTCATAAGATAGGTAAGGAAAAGATCAACTTCGACCTTCGTATGGAGCCCATAGATATTCGTAGTAAATATTCTATTTGTTTGATCCAAGACAAGGCCAAGTATTTTTTTGCATTAACCGATTTGGTGAATATTATTCAGACCGCGATAACGAATTCCGATAATATGTTCGATAATCCGCTGTTTCCTAAGAATCCTTACACGAATGTGCGGTTTACCAAAACCCATCTTTATAACATCTATTATAAAATCAAACACGCATTTTTGAATGTTCCGGAGTGGATCGAGCTTTTTTATAAAAGTGGATTCGATCTTGATCTATTCAAGCTAGAAAATGAACAAAAATTACGAGAAAAATACGCGAAAAACTACATAAAAAATGGTGCGATCAATGTTCTCTATGAAGAAGTTATGAGTATGTTGTATTCTTACAAGCGCATTTTTCGTAGGATTGATATTCACGACGATTTTCCTAAGAAAGACCTGGTAGATATATTTCGTCCCTATCTTTTTTTATATGTTATGAGCGTTGATGGCATAGACGGGATTGAGAAAAAGCGTTTATCTAACATAATTCTTAGAAGAAAATTGGAAGAGTTTGTCACTTACAATCGATCTTTTGGAAGAAAAACAGTGACCACTAATTACGTGTTAGTCTCGCGCTTCGCAGAGACGGAGGATTCTAATCCGAACTTGGTGAGGCATACGGCGGAGATCGAAGGTCGAAACCGTATAGTGGATAACTGCTCTCAGGATTTGTCCAGTAACACGTTCTCTTTTACAGGTTCAACTGTTCAACGACGGCAAGTAGTGAATGTAACATTTAATATGAAACATCCCAAGTTCACTCTTAAAGATGCGTGCGAGTGTTTCGATAAAAAATTGCTTTTCAAACCTCCCGCTGTTGTTTCAACACACAATAGTGTCGATCGCGGAATGTCGAGTGAAAGTTCGGAAGAGGATGAGGTAGTTAATAATTTTGTCCAGATTCCGATAACAACCTCTGTTGTCCAAATAACGAGTAATATGGCGTTCAATAACAACATAGATATAATTAATGATATTTATAACGAATTAAACCATTTGGGGGACCTTACACTAGATGAAGAGACGAACGATACAGATTCTATTTCTTAGTGTGTAACA
>Ga0214921_10007367_pt1 | contig 14703 bp, 14 predicted proteins | sample LL1505_MetaG_FD_177992 | JGI IMG/M metagenome (GOLD analysis project Ga0214921, IMG submission 177992) | Freshwater microbial communities from Lake Lanier, Atlanta, Georgia, United States - LL-1505 | ecosystem: Environmental > Aquatic > Freshwater > Lake | place: USA: Georgia | collected... | reverse complement strand
ATTTCATCACGTAATGGCTGAGCGGTGGGATTGTTGGGAAGAGCACCATTAGCACCATCGAGTATTCTAAGTGCTTCTTTGTAATTTGCTTGGTCGGCTAATTCCTTAGCCTTCGCGATAGCAATCTCTACTTCGCGGTAGAGATTTTGGTGAGAGGTCTCAACGGTAGTGATAAGGTCAACTGGTTTCGCCGGCTGGGTTGATTTTACAACAACGGGTTCAACAACGACTGGAGCGCCAGATTTAGTTGCTTCAGCGGCGGCGATAGCTGCGTTCACCGAGGCTAAGCCCTCTTTAGCACCTTCGTCAGATTGATCTAATTTTTGAAGAGCTTCATAGCGATCACGAGCGGTTTTTAAGTCACCTTCTTCACGGGCCTTGAGCGCCTCGGAAAGAATTTGTGTCTTTTGCTTAATCGGATCGCTGTCCTGAGCGATTAGAGAGCCAACCGCAATGACAGCGGCGAGAGTGGCCCAAGCAAATGTGTTACGTGTGATAGTTTTCATCGGAGCTTAAAAGGGTAATTTATTTAGTAAGTTTGGTTTTGTCTTTTTCTTTGGAAATGGGGGCCGCAGATTTAGGATCTACGGGAGCAGGCAGGGATAGGACCTGCTGGTCGGATCGGTGACCTTTTTTCGGGTCACTCTTTTTGGGGTTAAGAAGAACGTATTTCTTCTCAACGGTCACGGTCTTGTTTACTAAGTCAATGTCTTTGATAATGTAATGGTCCTTTTCGTGCTTAAAATCGTCGCCTTTCTTGTGTAATGTCCAAGTTTTAGAGGGGTCTTCGGTAGCCGCAATAACCACGTCGATAGTGTCCACAAACTCTAGGGGCTTTTCGTCGTTAATGGTGACCTTACGACCCAATAATCTGTCATCTAGAATCAGGGTCTTTTGTTGAAAGCCATCGGACTGCTTAACGACCTTATACTCGAGGGGGTAAACAGGGGTTTTGTCGTTCAGCGGACGCTTTAATCGACACTTCTCAAACCATTCCTTGGTGATGGTATTCTCAATGGAGAACTCTCTATCCTCTTCCTTGCCGGACTTTCCAGCCAAAGTAGAGCGAAGCACATAAGGATAAGTGGGGTGGCCTACGCTTACGAGAGAAACACCAAAAGGTGGCAGAGGTATCGCCTTCTTGTTAGCTGGAACGTACTCGGCTTGGGAAGGATCCCAGGCGACATCAATGGTGGTGAAGAGGTCGTAATCCCAGCCGTCATCGTTTTCCTCTGGGGCCAACCAATTATCTTTAATCTCGGAATTTAAAGTTAGCTTGGGCGTGGCGGGATAAGCCGTACCCGCAGGCTCTTGCTTTAATTCAGGAATCGCTTTTATGCGGTCTTCATCCGATGGAACCAAGGGCGTGACACCAAAGGCACCTTGTCCGAGCGCAAAATAGCCGAGACCTGATAAAATTAACACCCCTAGAGCAACTAAAAGAGCCAGTAAATCTTTTTTGAAATTCATCGTTGTGTGTTTATTTTATTTTTTAGGCTCAGCGTCGGCGACGGGCTTGTCTTCGCGCGCGTGGAGATAATCGATTTGTAAAGTGATTTCTGAAAAGTTTTGGTGAACAACAACTTTACGTTCTTCTTTAGCAGGAGCCGTTGGAGTCGCGGTAGAACCAAGAGTAGGTGTGGCTGTAAAGTCTAACTGTTCAGTAGCAACCAGGCCAGGCGCACCTAAGTTGGCAATCGCATTGGTTCCCAAAACTTTGAGTGACTCGGGTTGCGGATTATTAATTTCAATCGAAGTAATGACGAAGGGGCGTTCACTAGTTCTTATTTTGTTTATGAACGTACGAAGCGTAGGCGTTGTGGCCACGAAACGAACCCGGAAAGAAAGTCCATCAATCAACGGTGGATTACGGAATGTGCGGGTGGGTAAAAATTCATCCGTTTCACCGCGGGCACCTTCAACAGGTCCCAGTGTGCCCGCGTTGGGTTTACCTGCCGCAATCACTTCATAAGTTTCGATGGGTTCACGATCAATGGACTGCAATAAAATGGCGCTGCGGTTGGGGGTGTTAGGACGAGAGTCAGCCAGCGTCTTAAAGAGAAAATCGATAATCTGTAATTGCTGATCAACCTTCGATAAAGATGCGCCCTTGGGTGATGTACCTGGATTGCGAATGTATCGACGGAAACCAAATTCACATTTTTCGTTAGGAAGCATGCGAATATCTTTATCGGCGGCTAACTTGGTCCACTCATCCACATTCTGTTTGATCGATGAAGCTAAATCCGAACTCGCTAAATTTTCCTTACCCACAAATCGATTCGTAGGTACAGCAGAAATAGCCAAACGCAGATCGTCGCGCTGTTTAGCTAAAGCGTCGTAGTCTTGCTTGGAAGCACCGACGTTCGTTGAGGTTAAAGAAACGGGAGGCACGCCCGAAATAATTTCCTGACCTTTTAAGAGTCTGCGATAGTTACTGAGTTGTGCTTTGAGTTTCTTCTCTTCTTCCGCCCGACTGTTATTGCTCAAAAAACAGAGCACCACGCCCGCAATAAAACCAACCAAGAGGACGGCGATGAGAGTGTAGAAACCTTTATTCTTTTTAAAATTTTCCATGGAAATTAAAGAGTTTTATCGGATTTAATCACCAGCGTTAAAGTGGTGCGTGGAACGTTGGCCTCCTTGGTGAAATCAACTTTAATTTCATCTTCAGGAATTTCGGCAACGAAGGGAGATTTTTTTAGGCTTTCAACTAAGGCATCTTTACGGGCTTTAAATTCTTGAGCCTTGAAAGATTTTCCAGGGGGAACCTTCTCTAATAAAGTTCGGGTGGTAATGGTGACGCGAGTGACATTCGTGGCGACCCTTGAAGCATCAGGCTCGGTGCTGGTGGCGATCACGGCAGACTCGCGGCGCACGCGCAATTCTTCAATCCAAGTATTCTTAGCGGTCAGCACTCGTGATTGTAGATCAGCCAAGAAAATCGGCCAGTTAGGTGAGTTGGAAACAACAAACTCCAATTGCTGATTCACTGCTAAGACGACCAGCGAATCTTCACGATTTTGTTTAATGGTATTTTGGTAATTAATCAGTTCGTCGGACTTTTTCTTCAGCGTCTTGGTTTGTTCTTTGTTATAATCGACCCCTTCATTGAGCGTAAACAAGATAGGCACGGGGGCGATTGCCAGAAGTAGTGCAGCCACCACGAACTTAATTTTTTGTGACTCAAAACTAATTTGTCCGGCGATATCACGAGGGATTAAATTAACGCCGAGCGCCGCCGGTGAAAGTAATCGAGAGGCTTCACCGATCACTTCCGAAAGTTGGTGAATATGCTGCATGACATAGTCTGCATTCATATCAGAGCTCAGCGAAATAACGCCGAGCGGATTAAATTCTTCGACGGGTAAAGCGAGGGCTTCGCTCAACTGTTGGCTCAATCCAGGAACTTGGCTACTGCGACCCGTGATAACAATTTTAGTCGGACGACGACCTGAACGCTTAATGCTAATGAGGCGACGATTAATGTCCTGACTCAAGCGACGATTAAAGCTCTGCTTGTTCGCTTCTAAAATCGCAAATTGCGGATCCGACTCCGGCAATTGAATGACGTGCGTGAAGAATCCAACCTTGAGGGACTCAGCATTAATCACGGGCTGTCCGGTATTATCCGAAATGCCTTGGGTAAGTAAATTACCACCCAAGTTGGCGGCCTGAATACTTGTTCCCTTGGCACTGATAAAACTGAGTCCGGTGGTGCGAGCGCCGACGTTGATAAATAAAATTTCTTCATCATCAGCGATACCGCCACTGACAAATTGTTGAGCCTGCACGTCTAAAATCGGAGCGGCTTGGATGACTTGCGGACGAATACCTGTCAGTGCAATCGCGTTAGCAATACGACCCGCTTGATCGGTACGCAGAGCAAAAAGTAAAACTTCTGCTTCCACCCCGTCAGTCGACATAATCTGACTATCCCAAACCACTTCGTTGAGCGGATAAGGAATATTATTTTGTGCCTCAAAAGCAATCACTTGGGCCTGACGGGCACTGTCAACTTGGGCGACTTTTAAAGATTTTTGTAAAAGTAAGAAACTCGGAACAATGACGGTGGCGGTACCCTTGATGTTTTTATTGGAAGCCAAACGAGCGACCGCACTCGTAGCTGCATTGATCCATTCTTCATCACCGAGAGCGGGTGGTAATTCCTCAGTATAAAATTGTTCTAAAACTAATTTAGCTCCATCCGTACGGAATGCCGAAATGGAAACGTGCGAAGCAGCGAGGTTAACGATTAAATTTTTCTTACTCATTCTTCAAAAAATAGTTTATTTGGCGGATAAATCTTCCCGAATGAATTCAGGACTAGGAGGAACCACAACGGGGACCTCGGGGTAATTAACGAGGAACTGGGGGCGCAGGATGCCAGGATTATTTCCTGCACAACGGTCAGCGACATCTTTAGCTCCATCGAAGTTTTTCTTTTGAGACAAGTCGCGAGAAATGGCACGAGATTGCTCAGCGATTACACTACCCTTAGCATCAAAAAGCGGTTCCTCATTTCCTGAAACTTCGGGCTGAACATAATAAAAATCGGGCTCCTTGCGAAGATTGTCGCGCTTCACCACATCCCCCGGTAAATAAAATGAAACGGTGCGCGGTTGGTTTACTTCTAGGGTCAAAATAGTAACTGCCGAACGATAATAATTCCAATCTTCAGGCTTAGTTGATTTGGTTTTGTAAACCTGCGTGACTGTCAGTTTAATTTTATCGACCCAGGTTTTATTCAAGGCCTTAGGATCGGGATTATAATTGGCTGCAACCTCGACCTGCATGCGGTTCCAGGGATTGATTTGTCCGCCCAATCGGTGCTGAAAAAACTTAACATCTTTCACCACAATCACTGATTTTAAAGTCGTAGACTGAGCCTTTTCGGGCGCAGCATTACCCCCCTGATTGGCAGTCGCTTGGGCGAACAATCCTACAGAGAAAAAAACCAACACCAGGAGTACGGTGTGTACGGCTTTATTAAGGGGCATAAGCAATCTATCGGTAGGATTCGCTACCCTGTTGGCAAATGTAAAAAGGCAGGGAACTTCGATTTAGATGCAAATAACTTGCATTAGAATGTGGCGGGATTTAGACCCTATAAGATGCTTCGATTGATCACTCTTGGCGGCCTCTATTTGGGGCTCTTTATTGACGCAAAAGCCCAAATAACTTCGAGCTTCACGATTATTGATTATTGGGTCGGAAAACTACTGTCTGAACCGGGTGCCATCCATCAATCGATCATCCCAAGCGGCGGGGAACTTCATGGCTATCAATTAAGCCCCTCGGATAGTCTAAAGCTCTCTAAATCACCTATAATCATTGGCCTAAACCCGCAATCTGAACCTTGGCTCAACGATTGGATTAAGGCAAATAACCGCTCGGCATCGGTCATTTGGATCAACGAAAAATTTAGCCAGATATCGCACCCATGGATGAGTCCTGGCGCCACAAGGGCCATGGTTAAAACTCTGCACGAGGGTCTTGTGAAGCATAAATTGAGTTCGGAAGACAATCTCAATCAACTACTTACAGAAATAAATGATGTTGAGGTATCTGTGACGAAGTTATTCTCAACGATTCCACAAAACCGTCGTATCATTATCACACAGCATCCCAGCCTGTCGTCATTCGCTGAAGCATTTAATCTCGAAGTTGCAGGGAGTATTGTGACGTGCCCCGACGCAGAGTCTGCCGATCCATCGGCGCAAAATTACTCACAACTACTCAAATTAATTAAAACTCGAAACATCCGTGTGATTACCTGCGATGCTGGACAAAATAATCGGGCGGCTCAACAACTCGCCAAAGATGCCAAAATTGGCCCGCCCTTACCAATCTCTATTGAGTATCTAGAAAAAAGTGGAATGCCTGGCGACACTTGGCCGAGTATGATGATGATCAATGCTTCCAAAATTTCGGAAGCTCTTAAAAAATAATGGCTCAACACACATCCAATTTTAGAAGACTCATTGCGTCGGCGTTTAGTAATTTATTTCCAGCCGTTCCCTATGCCGAGCCAGAAAATCGTGCGGTGGGCGACTTAGCGGTGGAAGTTAAAAATCTCGCCGTGAGTGTTCGGCCAAAAGGGTTACCTGTTTTTTCGAACGTAAACTTTGAAATTCCTGTTCACTGTCGAACCGCTCTGATTGGTCCTAATGGTTCAGGTAAATCAACTTTGCTAAAAACATTAGCGGGCTTGATACCGCACTACTCGGGAGATGTAAAATTATATGGTAGCAAGCCGCGACTTGGTCGCAGCCGAATTGCCTACTTGGCACAGAGTCCGCAATTAAATCCGGATTTTCCCCTTCAGCTTAAAAGGCTCGTGCAAATGGGCACCTACGCCCACCACGGATGGTTTGAAGAGTGTCATCATGCCGATGAAAAAGTAGCGTCGGCGCTTAAGCTTTTAGAGTTGGAAGATTTAGTGGATCGCTCGGTACACAATCTTTCGGGCGGTCAATTACAACGCGGACTGTTAGCAAGAGCCGCTGTGCAAGGCGCAGAGATTTTGCTCTTGGACGAACCTTATGCCGCGCTCGATACAAAAAGCAGAGAGATCGTAGAAAACTTTCTTTTTCATAAAAATAATTCCTTCACCGTGATTATGGCGACACACGAGAAGGCCGACTCGCAAAGATTTGATCGTGTGCTGGAGATTAACCATGGCAGTTTAAAAACCATTCACGCCTGCGGGGGGCATAAAAATCATCATGCTTAACACGCTCCTCTCCGCTTTTCAGGAAGACTTTTTTCTGCGTGCACTGCTCGCTTTATTTTTAAGCGGAATCTCTGCCGCGTGCTTAGGTTCTTATATTATTTTAAGGCGAATGTCGTTCATCAGCACTGCCATGACTCATTCGATTTTACCAGGCGTTGTGCTCGCGGTGCTACTGGGATTTTCTGCTTATTGGGGCGCACTCATTGCAGCATTACTCACCGCCGCGGGGATTGCCTGGATTTCATCGCGCAAAGGAAGCAGCGAGGATAGTGCCATCGGCGTAATGCTGTCGGTAATGTTTGCCCTGGGTATTGCCTTCATGGGCCTTTCTCATTCGTGGCGTGATTTTACGGGGCTACTTTTTGGAAGCATTGTTTCAGTTAGCACCGAAGATATTGGAGTGGTTCTGGGCACTACTCTCATTGTACTTTTTTGCCTAAGACTCGTGCATAAAGAATTGGAGCTGGCATCGTTTGACGAAGAATACGCTCATCTTTTAGGCGCGAGACCCGTGTTACTGAGATCCGTGCTGCTCATCTTGATTGCCTTAGCGGCGGTGGCCAGCGTGCGCTTAGTGGGAGCGCTACTGACTACGGCTCTTTTTATTATTCCCTCAACGACTGGGGTTTTAATCGGAAAAAATCTAAAAGGAGTGATGTTCTGGAGCGTGCTCTGTGCCTGCGGTGGTGGTGCGCTAGGTCTGATTATTTCCTACACCTTCCAAGGAATTCCTGCGGGCGCAGCCATCGTACTCGGCTGCGCGATTCCCTACTTCGTCGTCCGAATTAAAAAAGCTTAACCCCGGGGCGAAGAAGAATCTTCGGGGCCCGCCGGCGAATTACTTCCGCCACGAGATTCACCACGTGAAGAATGATCTCTGGGGTAATCGGAACCGCGTTCACCCCTATTAAATCGGCGCGAAGAGGAGGAATGTCTGAAATGACGAGAAGAGCGACCCGACGAATGGCGTGATGAATGACGTGAAAAGCCCCGACCTTGTCGTGATCCACTCCGGCGTAAGTGGCGGCTGCTGCGTTCACGTTTAGAAAGCATCCAGCTTCTAAAACCAAATACCACGGCCATAGTGACAGCAGCGAAGGCTATAATGTAAGTAAGAACACTTTCCATGGTTTGGTATTAGCATAATATTTACTATTATGCAAACAACCAATCATTATTTACCAGTGAATCTCCACTAAATGAGACTAAAAGGGAGCCGCGATTGACGAATTATGTGCAGCCATAATGAACAGCGCGTCCGTGCGGTTCGAGGATGGCCCAAATAGCTCGGTCATAATTCTATTAAAACTTTACTATAATTTTTTACTAGGTAGTTTTTAGTCGGTATAAATACATGGCTAAAAAATCACCTCAGCACAGAGATTCCCATACCAAAGAATCACATCTCGTCATCCAAGATGCCCTTTTACATGTCGGAAAATCCAGTACTTCAAAAAAGAAAACCCAGTTGGAAGTGCATCGCGAAATCGCCAAGTCACTCAATATTTCTACCGCCATGCTCTATAAGTGGCGCGAACAACCCCACAAAGGATCGGGTCACCCTAATCCCTTAGACCGCGTAGCCACACTGATCAGTGCTACGGGCGATGAACGCATCGTTGACTGGCTCGCGCATAAATCGGGCGGACACTTTATTCGCGATGAAGTGCACAGTGCTTCACCCGAACTTTTTCGTGCTTCTAATGCACTCATCAAAGATTTTAGCCTTTTAATCACCGAACTAGCCAATGCCTGTGATGACCAACAGGTTTCCCCATCTGAGTCGGTGGCTTTACGTGAAAAATGGAATTCATTAAGAAAACGAGCCGAAGGTTTTGTCCGGGCCTGCGAAAAAGGCACCTACGGGTCTAAATAAAAAATAGTCTGTTTATTCACCCAAGAAGGGTTATGGTTTAGCACGATGACCGCTCAACCCATCCATCTTTACGGAGACCCGGTGCTCCGTACCCAAGGTGATGTCGTGCGCGAATTTGGCCCAGCCCTGCGCGCAATTGGTGACGGCATGCTTGCCTCGATGAGAGCCGCGCGCGGTATCGGTTTAGCCGCACCCCAAGTGGGTTTATCTCTCCAACTTTTTGTCATTGATGTTAAAGACAAAGAAAATCCCTTGATTTTAAACGGCAAAGTCGTTGATCCGGACACCGTCATGCCGATGCTTTTTGCCAATGCTACGGTAACCATCCCAGCTGGCGAAAAAGAAATTTATACAGAAGGCTGTCTGTCTTTTCCTGGCATCACGGGCGATGTCGAGCGGGTAGAAAAAACTATCGTGCAGTTTAGAGATGCGTCGGGTGCACCTCACACTCTCGAGTGTACAGGTATCTTGGCTCGATGCGTTCAACATGAACACGACCACTGCCAAGGTGTTTTATTTATCGATCGAATGACTCGCGCCCATCAGTTGCTCGTTTCATCTAAAGTTAAGAAACTAAAAAAGAAGACTTTGTCTGAATTAAAAAAGACTAAAATAAAGTCTTAATTTATTTGGTCGGACGAGTCGCCGGTGCACCCACTGTTTTGGTGGCTTCGCGAGACTTGGTCTGGTCTTCTAATTTAATCGAAAGCAAGCCCACTTCAATCACGTCAGAGCCACTAGCCTCACAGGAAATTTTGAAGTTTTTACTCAAATCATTACCTTCTAATGAAATGATTTTCCAATTAGCCATAGCACCGTCGAGGCTGGGAGCATCGCCGCCCAAAATATCGACGAGCGATTGGCTCGCGCCCACCCCGACTTTACTTTCACTTAAACAAAGGTGCTTTAACAGTGCATTTCCGAGAAGTGAATTGGTGCGAGCGTACGATACCACCCGATCGCCCGATGATGAAAGACGCGGTAAAAAACTTTTTTCGTCACGCAGATTCACCTTAGCGTTATAAACTTTGGCCGCAGACTCTGAGGAATTAAAAGTAGTTAAGTACATTTCCGACCCAATGAGACGCATGGTGAATGCGTCTGCCATTCTTACCATTAACAAGGTGAGGCTGTTATCATTCGTGAGACCATAGACCTCAACCCACACCACGGTGGCGTTACGCGGAGATGACACCTTCCAATCTTTAGTTAATTGCGGCGCCGCAGCATCGGAGCCCACTTTGTAGCTATAACCATCCTCGGGCACCGGGGCCAAACCAGTAGCGTCAGCCTTGGTCCAAGCTGCCCGCAGTGATTCTGTCACCGCTGGTGTTTTTAAAATTTTGCCGTCATTAAGAACCGTCATCGATCCAATGATATGATGAACCTTATACCCACTATCGCGGGCAATTTTCTGCAAGCGGACCGACGCTAAGTTTAAACAATAACCCACCTTGGATTGGGTTAAATTCTCAGTTAAATCTACTGTTTTGGTTAAATCTTTATAACGCGCCGTGGCCACGCGACGTAGTCGATCTAAAGTTGCTGCAGCCGCCGTCATCTGCGCTTTTCCTTCATCAATTATTTTTTGGGCCCGCGCTTTAACCTGTTCGGGTGTTTCCTGAAAAGCTCCGGTGGTCGTGATGCGGGGAGCGTTTAAAATACTATTACCCTGTTGAAGGCGCTGCTGGCCCTTCTCTAATTGTTGCAAGGCCTTGCCCCATTCAACGACCTCACCCTGATTAGCTCTCAGGTACTGCGGTACTTCGGGATCAGGAATTAATTTGATGGGTGCGGGCGCAGTCTCGGCGGCAGCAAGAAGAGCAAAACTAGCAAGGAGTGCGTACATTTTTAAGACTCGTCGAACTTACGATTAAAAAGGGTTTCCATTTCTTCCAGGAATTGTGAAGCCTCTTTGCCTTTAACCGAAAATTTTAAACGCGAACCTTGGCCAGCAGCTAACATCATCAGGCCCATAATACTCTTTCCGTTAACTACTTCGTCATCTTTGGAAACCGTTATCTCCAGATCGGCATAGCGATTAGCCAGACGGACAATCTGTGCAGACGGACGCGTATGAATACCCATTTTATTTTGGACGGTGAATTCGCGGGCGATAACCTCTAGTTTTTCTTCCATGGAATAGGGCGTAGGGGCGGGGAAAAGTATAAAGGAAGGGGCATTGGGAAGGCTAAAGGGTCAAGTCTAAACCCCTGTCCTGCGGGTTCGCTTGACCTTCCCGCCCAGAGTCCTCCAATCATACCCTTAAATCTGCACTCCCGTGGCCAAGCCCGCTGTCATCACCCATCCTGAATCTCTGAAAAACCCTGCAGGGCCATCGGAATATTCTAAGCACCCAGTTAATAGCTCTCTTACTAAAGAGGCTAAAATTGCACTCTACACCAAAATGGCACGCATCCGCCATTTTGAACAGCGCTGTATTCGCGTCTACCAACAAGGAAAAATTGGTGGCTTCCTTCACCTCTACGTTGGCCAAGAAGCCGTCGCCGCTGGAACGATTTCACTCTTAGGCAAACACGACCACATCATCACTGGCTATCGCGATCACGGGCACGGCCTGATGGTCGGCATGGGCATGAAAGAATGTATGGCGGAGTTAACTGGAAAAGTCACCGGATGTTCAAAAGGTAAAGGTGGTTCCATGCACTACTTCGCTCCCGATAAAAATTATTGGGGTGGGCACGGAATCGTCGGCGGTCAAGCTCCCCTCGGAACGGGACTCGCTTACGCTGTAAAATACCGTGGAGAAAAAGGTTCATGCTTCACCTACATGGGTGATGGTGCCGTCAATCAAGGTGCCGTGCACGAAGCTTATAACTTAGCTGCACTCTGGGACCTACCAGTTGTTTTCGTCGTCGAAAATAATGGCTACTCGATGGGCACATCCCAAGAGCGCTCCACCGCACACCCAGGTTGCTTAGCTAAACGCGCCGAAGGTTACAACATGGCTTGGGATGTCATTAACGGTCACGATGTCTATGAAGTACGCGCCAAAACAGCCGCGGCCTTAAAACGTGCCCACGAAGAATCTAAGCCTACCGTTTTAGAAATTTTCACGTATCGCTATTTCGGTCACTCCATGGCCGACCCTGATAAAACCTATCGCGATAAAGAAGAAATCAAAGAATACCGTGATAAAAAAGATCCCGTCTTCCTCTTTGAAAAAGAATTACTCGCTGAAAAAGTTCTGACTCCTGAACTCGTCGAGTCCATCAATGCGGCCGCGATGGAAGAAGCCGATGCCGCTGCAGCCTTCGCTGACGAATCACCCGAGCCGACCCAAGCCGACATCACCAAACATATTTATTGGGAAGAAGATAATCGCAGTAAAAACTCCACCAGCAGCGGAACCATCATTTTCGAATAATTTATTTCATGGCCATTATTTCCTACAGAGAAGCACTCCGAGCCGCAATGCGCGAAGAATTGAAGCGCGATGAAAACGTTGTCATCATGGGCGAAGAAGTCGCACAATTTAACGGAGCTTATAAAATCACCGAAGGCTTACTCAAAGAGTTTGGTCCTAAGCGCGTCGTCGACACCCCGATTTCTGAAGCAGGCTTTATTGGTCTAGGTATCGGTGCATCCATGTTGGGCATTCGTCCCGTCATGGAATTAATGTTCTGGTCTTTCTCCTACGTCGCCTTCGACCAAATTGTAAATAACGCCGGCAACATTCGCTACATGTCGGGCGGATTAATTAATTGTCCCATCGTGATTCGTGGACCGGCTAACGGCGGAACCAACGTCGGCGCCACTCACTCACACACTCCTGAAGCCATTCTCGCTTCCCACCCTGGAATCAAAGTAGTTTGCCCAGCCACTCCTTACGATGCGAAAGGATTATTAAAAGCTGCCATCCGCGACAACGACCCCGTGTACGTGATGGAGAATACAATTCTTTATAACGATAAGGGCGAAGTACCTGACGAAGATTATATCGTTCCGATTGGCGTTGCAGATATTAAACGCGAAGGAACCGATCTCACCATCGTTGCCCACGGTCGCGCGGTCATCACTTCACTTAAGGCCGCCGAGATTCTTGAGAAAGAACACGGTGTCAGCGTTGAAGTTATTGACCTTCGTTCCATTCGTCCGCTCGACGAAGAAACGATTTTAGCTTCTGTCAGAAAAACTCACCGTGCCCTGCTCGTTGAAGAAAATAAACCCTTCTGCGGAGTGGATGCCCAAGTCGCGTATTTAATCCAAGCCCGCGCATTCGATGAATTAGATGCACCAATTGGTCGCGTTTCTTCCATCGACGCTCCCCAAATTTATTCCAAGAAATTAGAGGACTTACAACTACCCTATCCTGCTCGCGTGGTCGAAGCAGCCCTCAAAGTTCTCGCCTAATTTTATAACACACTTTCACCATGGCTGAAATTATTGATATGCCCAAACTTTCCGACACGATGTCGGTGGGTACACTTGTTAAATGGAATATTAAAGAAGGCCAAGTCGTGGCCTTCGGAGATATCCTCGCGGAAATCGAAACCGACAAAGCTACCATGGAACTTTCCTGCACCGTTCCAGGAACCATCTTAAAAATTTACGCCCCCGCAGGCTCTCAACTTCCCGTCGGTGATCCCATTTGTGCGATTGGTAAAAAAGATGAAAAAGCTCCCGATCCCAAAGCCAAAGCTGCACCTGCAAAATCGGCTCCAGCGATTCCTGAGTCCACCGGTATTCCTTGCATTCCCGAAGCACCAAAATCTTCTCACTCCCCTGCCCCCGCTCAAACCGATGGCAGTCGCACCAAAATTTCACCGTACGCCAAACGTATGGCAGAGAAAGCCGCGATTAATGCGGCATCACTTTCTGGAACTGGTCCAGGTGGTCGCATTGTAGCACGTGATGTTGTCGCCGCAGGCTCAGCTCCCGTTGCACCCGCAGCACCTAGCGGCCCAGTTAATGTTGCCGTCACTCCCCCTGCAGACGGTAAAGGAATTCAAGCCGATGCCGATCAACCAGTCAGCGGAATGCGCGCTACGATTGCTCGTCGCTTAGTAGAATCTAAAAATACTGTTCCGCACTTCTACCTCGAAGTTGAAGTGGACGCTGCTCCGCTCTTAGCGATGCGCGAAACTTTAAATAAACGTCTCGCTGAAGCCGGCGGTGAATCAGCTCTCAAACTTTCGGTAAATGATTTCATCTTGAAAGCTTCAGCTGAAGCACTGCGTAAAATTCCTGCGGTCAACGCCTCCTGGGCTGGCACCAGTATTCGCCAGCACTCCGCCGTTCACTTGGCTTTTGGCGTCGCACTCGAAGACGGATTAGTCACTCCCGTCATTCGCGATGCTCATTCGAAGTCGCTTAAAGAAATCGCCCTCGACGCAAAAGCACTCATCAGCAAGGCACGTGCGAAAAAACTTTCGCCTGCAGAAATGTCTGGCTCCACCTTCACCGTAACTAATCTCGGTATGTACGGCGTCACCGGTTTCTTTGGAATTATCAATACTCCGAACGCTGCTATTTTATCTGTCGGAGCTACCATCAAGAAGCCTGTGGTTGATGCCTCAGATCGTATCGTGATGGGTCAACGCATGATCATTGGTCTATCGGGCGATCACCGCGTGGTCGACGGTGCTAATGGTGCACAATTCCTCCAAGCCCTAAAACAAGTCCTCGAAGCACCCACTTCGATTTTAATCTAGTTTTAGTTTAACTTCACCTAAGCCCAGAGTGCCCGCGCATTCTGGGCTTATTTTTTAGAAAAGTTTTACGGACGATAAACCGCCGTCGACGTGGATAATTTGCCCAGTCATAAAACGCGCAGCATCGGAAAGTAAAAACTCGGTGAGTTCAGCAAACTCATCAGATGAACCAATCCGCTGTAAGGGGTGGCGCTTAGCTGAAGCCTCTTTCTTTAAATCGGAATTTAGTAATCCCGCAGCTAAAGGTGTATCGGTGAGAGATGGCGCAATCGCATTTACTCTAATGACTGGTGCCCATTCCGCGGCTAAGCTTCGCGTTAATCCTTCTACCGCCCCTTTAGCGGAAGCAATACTGGCGTGCATCGGCATTCCTTGTGAGACGGCTACCGTTGAAAATAAAACAACGGAGGCATTTC
>Ga0214921_10007366_pt1 | contig 14704 bp, 12 predicted proteins | sample LL1505_MetaG_FD_177992 | JGI IMG/M metagenome (GOLD analysis project Ga0214921, IMG submission 177992) | Freshwater microbial communities from Lake Lanier, Atlanta, Georgia, United States - LL-1505 | ecosystem: Environmental > Aquatic > Freshwater > Lake | place: USA: Georgia | collected... | reverse complement strand
GAGAAACCTCAAAAACAAAGAACTCTTGCAAGACTTGATGGAATGATCAAACAGAAGGCTTTACAACAAATTCTAGCAACCTTGATTTGTGATTTAGGTATCATAAGAGATGATACTTTCACTGAGAATTTCTTTAGAGATGTGTACAATAGCATCTACATTGGATGCTTTGGGCTGGACAAATATGGCATCCTTGATTTGCTTGAAAGAAAGACAGGGCTTATTCGTGATTATATGTCAGATGATGCATTGGATATTCTAAGCACAGCTGAGTCTCTTATTCAAGCAAGATTGAACTCTGCAAAAAGAGCAGGGATTACAATGGATTTAACATCTATCAAAAAGGTGGTTGTTGAGAGTTGTAAGATTGCTAGTGGCATTCCATTTATGTATAAAAAAGAAATGGCATTCTTAACAAGAGAACCTAATAGGAAATTCAAAAAGAGAGTAAAGGTTTCCATGAAGAAAAATAAGCATTTAGTTAAAGTAACTAATTATGTTTTATAAAATGTTAAAAAAAGTTTGACATACTGTATTTATTTTTTATCTTATATTTTGTTTGTAAATAATTTTCAATTCACATTCTAAATAATAGAATGTTTACTACAAAAAAATAGGAGTTATGATGACGGTCAAAAGAAAGAAACCTGAAAATAATATAAATGACGAACCCTTCCAAAGACATATTTGGGAAGATGATGATGATGATCTTTTTGATGATGTTGATTCCAACGACATTGAGGAAGATGAGGAAGATGGGGAAGATGATGATGATACAAATCAAAATCATTGGGATGACGAGTATGATGATAGCGAAGAAGATGATAAATTTCATAAAAGACGAAAGATCAATCGTGATGAGGAAGATGAAGATGAAGATGAGGAAGATGTTTACGATGAAGATTATGATGAAGATGGTGTACTAATAGATACTCCTAATAGAAGACATTATAATCAGGATGATTACGAAGATGATGATTTTGATATTAGCAATGATGATTACTAGAAAAGTGTTTGTTATTTCTTTTAATATTTTGATAATTGCTTTTAATTTCAATCACTTATGTTTTTGTTGAAAAATATTTTTTCAGTCGTTTTTTATGCTTTTAGCTTTGTATTTCAAAAGGTTAGATAGATTTTATTTTCAGGTTGACTAAAAATAAATATTGACATTTGTTTGAACATGGTTTAAATAGTAGAGACCCACTATCTAAAAACCTTTTGGAGAGACTAAATGAGTTCAACTCAATTCACTCAAAACAATAATCATTCATTAATCACACCCTATATTTTCCCTAATATGGATGTGTTATCGTTTTCACCTGAAACATCAATCGTTGATCTTGCGAAGAGAAAAGAGATTTTCTCTTATGATATGAAACATGAAGATGCTGATTTCATCACCCATCTTCATAGGAATCTAAACACACCTTGTTATTATGTAGGTTATGTATTTAGGAGAACAGTTGACCCAACTAGAATCCCTGATGATTATTTTAGAGTAAAGACAAGCACCATTCAATCACTTGACAGCACATTCTATGTTTCACAAGAATATGCTTTCTTTGATTATGATTTTGGGGCTTCTGGTAGTAAAGAAAATTGGAACAATAAATCTTATGATATAATCGCTAGTAGTATTCAATCTCACCCATTATTGTCCAAATCTATTTGGTATCCTACCATACACGGCATTCGCTTTGTATTTAAATTAGTGCCTTTAAAATCATCTACTAGCACTGACATGAACAAGAGAACAATTAACTCTAGTGATTACAAAAGTTGTTATGTTGGTCTATCAAAAGCCTTAGCAGTGAATAGTGGATTACCTAATGGTCATTTTGATGTTGGTTCACCATCTAATCCATTTGCCTTATCAAGACACCCAAGATGTATTAAGGAAGATGGCACTAAGCTACATGATGTGCCTATCGTAGTTCCTCAAAATATTCAAACATTTGATTTGTTTGATTATATGCAAGAAGGTGATAAGAATCTAGTCAAAGATAAGGGAAGGTCTTTTGATATTACTTTTGATAATCCTGAGGAAGAGAAGTTTTTCTATGAATCAGCTATTGGTTACTTGTGGAATGATCCATTGTTTACACAAGCTAGAGAAAAGAAATTATCTTTATCTTATGGGGTTTGGCGAGCACTTGGTACCAATATCTGTGGTCTAACAAAGAACAATCCTGAGTTTGGCTACAATCTGTTCAAACAGTTTTCATCTTGGGATACAAAGGCTTATAGTAATGCTAAGGAAAGTGATATCAAAAAAGAATGGCTTAATATTTGTGCCTCTGTTGCTGAATATAGCCCTTGTACTTATGAATACATTTTATCACATAATGGTCACCCTTTTGTTGTTGATCCTAAGTTAAATCTATTATCATCCCCTGCGGGACAGTCTTGGAAGAAAGCTAAACTTGATTTTGCTAGAACTTTTGAAAAGCAAGTAAAGACAATCACAACTATTCCCGACAAGAAAAATAAACCTTCGCCTCACACTACTCAAATTGCGAATGTAAGTTTGGTGAGTAATCAAACTGCAAAGAAAGGCATTCTTGCTCTTAGTGCTAGTGATCCACTAACTCCTCAAGTGTATGATGCGAATGGTGTAATGATTCATAATGGATTGCCACCTGATGAAGTTAGAAATCTTTTGCGTTTTACCATCAAGGGGAGTGGTGAGAATGCAAAGCCTGTTTTAAATAAGGACATCTTGAACTTACAAATTATTCTAGAAAACGATATTACATACAAAGATAGGTTCTCTCGCAATATACTAGGTTTCAAGGATGAGTTTAATCGTAAAGAGATTCAAGAGGAACTCTATACAGAGATTAGAACTGCGATCACTAGAGATTATGGTTTACAATTTGGTAAAGAGGACATTATTGATAAAATCAAACAATTATGTTCTTACAATATGTACAACCCTATCTATGATTATTTGAATAGTTTACCATCTTGGGATGGTATTGATAGAACATCTGATTTACTCAAAGCTCTTGGGATCAGTCCTAACAATGTCCACTATGATATCTACTCAGTATATGTTCGTAAATGGTTGATCTCTGCTGTTTGTAGACCTTTACAGTGGATGAAGGATAATAGTGATCCTTCATTAAATGACAAGACTGATACCATTTTGGTCCTTAAGGGTAAGCAAGGCAAGAGAAAGTCTACTTTCTTTAAGGAGATGTGTCCAACACCCAATATGTTCTCTGACTCTTTACAAAGCATTGAACATAATGAGAAAGATGCAGCTTTACATACTTTGAATTATTGGATGATTGAATTTGCTGAGTTTGATGGTCTTATCAAGAAGTCTAGTATTGAAACTCTAAAGCACTTCCTCTCTAGACGAGAAGAACGATTTAGACCTCCTTATGGTAAGACTATGATAAATGCAAGACGACCATCCATTTTGGTTGGTACTACAAATTCAGATCAATTCCTAAATGATCCCACAGGCTCTCGTAGATTTTGGACTATTGAGTTGGAAGATAATCATAACATTGATATTGATTACATCAAAAAGAATAGAGATTTACTGTGGGCACAAGCAGTCGCTCTATTCAATAGTGGCGATACTTGGTGGCTTGATGATGATTTACAAAAAGCATCTGATGAAGCTAATTCCAAATTCAAGCGACAAGACCCTTGGGTTGAATATGTTGAGAGATGGCTTGTTACAGATGATGCTACTTACAATAATGAGCATGGCTTTACACTAGCCCAATTGTTTGAAGCATTACAAATCAAGGCTAGTCATTTGACAAACTATGATTTGAATCGTATGAAGAAGATTCTAGAGGACTTAGGTTATTTTGAGAAGCGAGAGCGACTCCATTTCAATCGAGATGGTAAGCGAGTAACTCTTAGACCACAAGTTTGGAGACTAAAACAAGTTGAAGATCAAGATGAGAACAACCCACCTAATGGTATGATTTCAAACAAGACTCTTGAAGAAAAGATTGATGCCTTTCGTTTGAATCAAAACTACCAAGGTTGGGGCAATCCATTTGTTGATGAACAAGATGATTGATGATTGATTGATTTTAAAAAACAAGTTCATCTTACTAATCTCAAATGATCACTTGATTATTATTTTTTTATTATAAGAAAATGTTTCTTATTTAAAAAAAAGTATTGACATAAAGATTTTTTTGATATACATCTTATTTGTATTTTTTTAAACTTACAAAAAAGAGGTTAATATGTCAAAAAATGACATTGTTACAGATGCAGTTGCACTAGCAGTTTCAGGTGCTCAAAATGATGTGCTTATCGCTTTGATTCAAAATTACTTTGATTTACAAAAAGATGTTCTTGCAACTGCAGGCTCTGTCTTGAATAGTGTGTTGCAAGTGGCTGATGAATTGGTTCGATCAAATTTGATTGTCAAAGAAGAGAATGTAAAGTTTGAAAATGAACTTCGTGCGAAAGAACTTGAATTGAGGAAATCTTTGGAAGTACAAAGAGAGATCAACGACACAAGACAAAGTTATAGAAATTATACTTTGAAAAAAGCAGAGATCCTCTTAGAACAGAATCGTGTGACTCAAGATATTTTACAATCGATGTATCGTTTGAAGGAAATTGATGCATCTGTAAAGTTCTCAAATGAAACTCTTGAAAATCTCAAAGTTGAATCTTTGTTTCCCAAAAAAGACCAAACAAGATGTTCAAGACCATGTCAATCATCAAATAGTGATGCATCAAAAAAAAAATCAAACACTGATGAAAAAAACTTTGATTATGTGTGGGTAAATGAAGGACCTTCATCAAGTGTTGATTTGAAAGAATCAACAGATACAAGCTCAAGTGATGATTTGAAAAAATCTAATTTGAAAAATGTTTTCAAGGATATTGAAAAGGGGATCACAACTTTTTCAACAACCATTATTGACAGCTCAATCAAGAGTCCTATTCGAAAGAATTTGAAATCACAGGCAAGTGACAAAGCTAGCGATGAAAAACCATTGTCTAGTCAGCCAAGCAACAAACCATTTGCGTGGGAAGAAGTTGAAGAAGAAACTTCTAAACCTAGTGAAGTATCTAAGATCAAAAAGAAATCTAAAGACGAACCCACTAGTAAAATCGCTAAAAAGACAAATCAAAAAAAGAAAAATGGCGATGATAGTATTTAATTAGCATGATCTAAAAATCAAAATTTGAAACCATTTTTTGTATCAAATCATAAGTATTACATATACACAAAAAAATCTCACTTTTTACTTGACAAAGCAAAATAAGTGTGCTATATTGTTTTTATCTAAAAAAGAATAGAACTTGAAAGATTTTTAAATTCTCACTTGTTTTACTTTTTAGATGCTCTTTGAAAAAACCAAAATGGAGACAACCTTGATCGCAGTCAAGCACTTTAGTATTTCACAACTAAACAAGTATGAAGAGTGTCCGAGGAAACATTATTATCAATATGTTCTTGGTTATGAATCACCATCAAGTGATGCCCAAGATTATGGTAAAAAATGTCACTCTTACCTCGAACAGTACTTGAAGGGTGAGATCAATGTATTCCCAACAGATTGGCATGGTAAAACTTGTACCGCTGCTTTACCATATCTACCATCACCTAACAGTGGACTTGTTGAGGAATATTTCAAACTAGAATTAGAAAATCTAGTTGCCCCCATCATAGGTTATATGGATTACTGCTCTTACAGTGATGATGTGAGTAAAGCGATATTGCTTGATCACAAAATTGTAAGTTCAGACCAATACCTTCTAACCCCTGATAAACTAGCTAAGACAAACCAAATCATCACATACAGTAAATACATTTTAGATCAATGTAATGCTGATAGTGTTGAGGCTTCTTACTTATATGTAAAAAGAGGTGGGTCTTGGGCTAAAAAAGTTACTGTTGAACTTGGTCGAGATCAAGTCAACGAGTCTTTCCAAAATGTAGCTGATGGCTTTGAAATGCTACAAAAAAACTACACAACAACAACTGAAGAGAATGTCCCACAGATTTTATCTGCTTGTGAAAAATGGGGTGGATGCCCATTCAAAGATAAATGTTGGGGCAATCAAAAAGGAGATAACATGAATTTGTTAGATAGATTAAAGTCCGTAAAAGTGGACTCAAGTGCTGATGAACAAAAGACAGCAAGTGAAAACACTCAAAGTGTATTCCAAATGATTAGCAGTGCAAAGACAACTCTTGCTGATAAGAAAAATGACAATTCATCTCTAGATGATTTGAATCTTGATGGCATTATTCTTGATCAACAAAATGAACCATCTATTGAGGATGGTGTGGGTGATGATGTTGGCGAGGAAGATGAAGTCAATTACTTTCAATTGGCTGCAGATAGTGAACCTATCTTACATGTGCTTACAACTGCCAATGCCCCTATCAAAGTCGATCTTCAATCATTTGATGATGGTGATATTGAAGCGATTGCTTTGAGGGCTACCCAACAACTTTCAAATTTGGCAAATGCATCAAAAGACAAAACTGACGATTCACAAGATGATTTGTTACAATCAATTCGTCTTGATGTGCTTGATGATGCTTATGAAGAAGATGTGATTGATGGTGTCAATGTTGTTACACATGCTAACAATGTTCAACAAGATGTCGACACTGTGAAAGACAACCAAATTGTTTCAAGTGATGTTAACGCTAATGATCAAAAAGCAAGTGGTTGGGATTTCTACGACTTGGAGGGCGATCAAGAGACTAGATGGCTTGATGCTGATATTGCATATATTAGTGAGCTTGCTAGTCGCACAAGAAACTCTTTGAAGAAGCATGGCTTTTTGAATCTTAGAGGTATCCTTTCACAATATCCCAATCCTAATGAATTGTTGGAAGCAAACATCAAGGGATTTGGTCAAGGTTGTGTTGATGATCTAAGAGCATTCTTAGATTCAAAAAAATACTTCACAAGCGATGTGAAAGTAACTGCTGACAAGTCTACACAGGAAAAGCTACAAATTGACACACCTACACAAGAACAAGTATCTCAAAAGACAGATGAAGCAATTGTAAATGTTGTGTCTCAAAAAGAAACACAAGTTGAGGTTTCATCTACCACTCAAACTGTTCAAGCACCTAGCCAAGCACCTAGTCAAGAAGTGAATCAACCAACACCAATTGACAAGCCTACTCAAAAGAAAGAATCTAGTATCTCTACAGATAAGATTTTACTTATGGGGGTTCAACCAATGAAAGGATTGGGTTTCATTTACTTTGAGGATTGGATTGCTGATCTAGAGAATGAAATCGCAGAGACAAACAATGTGCCACATATTTGTATGATCAATTTTGCAAAAGGATACGACATTCTAACAGCAATGATCAGACAAGGTGTTTTATCAAACAAGTTAGATTGGTCTACTCCAATTTATGTTTCAACACAAGCACAGATCACTTATGCAAAGGCAGTTTCTGTTCTTTACCAAAATGCTAATCTCGTTCTAAAGAATGTGTAATATTGATTATCTTAAATAGACCTTAGGTTTTTTAGATACGAACCCCTTATCACTAATCACATCATAATTTATCATATCAACACCATTTTGATGATGTTCAATTAAATTCCTTCCATGATAATCACCCAAATTTATCTTTTCATGTAATTGGGTTTTATGATCAAAAAACATTTTTGCATTACCATCTACAAGTTCTATTTGATCTTTGTTTGGAAGGGTGGTGGTGTTTTTCAAATAAAAACGATCATGTTTGTCATCATATGGATTATAGGATACCTCAAACATGGTTTTGGGTTTGGGTAAAACTATACTAGATACCCCTTTGCCTTGATACTCTATAAATCCTTTGAGTATTCCCTTTACATAAGCATGAACATTTTTTGATTTCTCAAGACGTACTTTGTATCGACTTAATTGATTGACTTGAAAAGATACTTTGTCTAATTGTACATAATCTGCATGAACGATTACTCTTTGTCGCCATTCGCCATCTACTAGTATTCTTGATCTAATCGAGAAAGTATTTTTATGAAGGTTATAATAAACCTCAACTTTCTGTCCAATGTATTTACTATGATCGTCTAAACTCATGATAAAGCCTTTCATATTTTTGAATATAAATAATGTCATTACTTTGAATATTTGTATCACAATAAATTTACAATAGAAATTTTATATTTTATATATTTGATTTTATAAGATTATGTAGGTTGAACTAACATGGGGAAGGCGGTGGTTTCTTCTACTTCAATTGCAGATGATCTTGGAGATGATTGAACACCCTTAGCATAACCTTGTGCGAAGGCATAACCAAGATTTGTTAAACCATACAAACCACCTACACCCCAACCTAATGCAAGTGCTGCTCTCTTACCTTGACTTTCATGGGAATGTCTTTGATAGCCATGATAAGCGAGTGCTGCACCATTTGCGATTGCAATGGCACTGTTGATGATCTTTGTTGTTGAAAGATCTGCTGCCTTGTAGGATTCAGTTTCTTCAACAGATTTGATGATCTTTTCAGCAGCATCTTTTTTAACTTCCATATGTTCAATACCATCAGAGTTAGTTGTTCTTTGAATGATGTCGCTTGTGAGAGGCAAGGTAACAATCCCTTCAATTTTCTTTTCAAAGAAGCTGGCACCTGTTGTAAGAACAGAACCAAGTAAATAGCTTGCAATGAAGCCCGCACCTGAGAATACAATATCTTCCACCCAATCAGTTTGAGTGCCTACATCAGAGTTTCTATCGCCCATAACTTGATTTGCTACTGCATAACTAGTACCACAGTTAGCTGCGATTGTTGCAAGGTAACCTGCTGTGCTGATTGTTTGATCTTTGTATACAAACTTTTGTTGAGTCTGTGATGCTCCTGCATTTACCGCTTCATACATGGGGATAAGTTCAAAATCATTGTCTGACAAAGAAAAAATACTTTCTCTATCTTTTTTAGTTTCATTGAGAGCTTTTTCAAAAGCATAAGCTTGTTCCAATGCCAAGCGAGTTTCTCTCTCTTGTTGTGTTTCATTTTCAAGACCACTTAAGCCATTCATTGCGATGTAATTACCAACATATGATGGCTTTGTTGCTTCTTGTTTTTTACCTGCAGGGGTGTTTAACATCATTTTTGTCAAATGCATGATTATCTCCTAAGAAATGTTTTAGATGAATTGTATGTTTGTTTTATATTTAAAAATAATCACAAATAATAATCAATTTTTTTTTTAGAATATGTTGATAATAATAGCATGAACCAATCTATAATAAAAATATTTTAAAAATTATTCTTTCTAAATAGATTTACATCCAATCTCGTAATCAAACCAAGCTCGACTAGATGATTGGCAAGATGATATTGATAAAATCCAAATCTGCGACAAATTTCATCTAAATCATCTACTTGGAACTCACCATTAGGAAGCATATCTTTGATTTCATGTTGCCATGATCTTACTCGCTCTAAGTCGGGTGATCGTGAGTTAGATGACTTAGGTTTAACATATTGATCATAGTGGGATATGTGATCGATTGGAATATCTCTCATTTCACCTGCCATGATTGAATCAATGTCGATGCTGTTGTTCTTTTTTGGATTTGATCTTGATCGTCCTAAAGAATTTGTTTCTATTTGATCATCACTCAATCTTTTTTCACTAGAAAGAATTTGATTTAGTGGAATACTTTGACTTGTTCCATAAGGATTATGTCTTTTGATTTGTGATTGACCATATTGATTTGATTTCAACATATTAGTCTCCATTTTTATTAGATTATAATGAGATTGTATTCTTGAAGAAATTTGACAATCTTTTTATTTTTTTGATCGCTTTGAACGAGAGCTCTTAGTCTTTTTTGAAGATTTGCTTTTAGTTTTAGCTTTGGGTTTGACATAAGGGTTTGACATAACTGTTTCAAGTGGTGATGTCATTAGAACTCTTGTTGGCATGACTTTTATATCTTGGGCATATCCTTGAGATAAGGCTAAACCAAGATTACCAAACATACCCCAAACAAGACCCCAAGCCTTGCTTTGATTATGACGATGATAACCATGATAAGCATTTGCTAAGAAAGAAGTTCCCATAATTGCTGCATTTGCAATAGCAGCATTCTTAGTTCCATCAATTGCCTCTTTGTATTTAGCTTTATCTTCAATAACAATTGCTGTTTTTGAGAGGTTATGGATATCATTACCAAGATTTGCATCCTTTTCAATATGAGAGATGATTGCCTTGTTTGCCTTGTTGAGTGGAATCGTTATCCCTCCAAAGTCATTACCAAGATATTTCTCAAATAGAAAATGTTCTAAGCCTGTTGATACAAAACTAGATACAAGTGGAATCCAAATTAATTGTTTGATATCATCAACAGGAAGAGAACCATCTCTTTCAATTTGCCTTTGGCTTTTACCTGTCAAACGACCAAAGCCATAACCTGCACCAATTTCAGTCAATCCTGCAGATGCAACTGAAGCTATGCTTGGTAGTGTACCTGTGGCTCTGATGGAATTTGCAATTTTTGCATTATTTGAACCATAAGTGTCGTATGTAGGTTCATCAAAAGAGATACCACCAAGTGAGTTGTAGTAGGCTTTTCTTTCGGCAGATGTAAGGGAAGTTAAGTTGGCACGATTATTTTGATACAAGCTAGAGCCTGTTACTATGGTTTTGATAAGGTCTATTGCGAACATTTATCACTCCTTTTTGATTTCATTTCTGTGGTTTTCTTAATTAAGAATTAATACTTATACGAAAGCAATTTTTTTTTCAAAAAAACAAAAAAAAGTCTTGACATTTTACTCACTTTTCATTATAGTTTAATTGTTGAGATTAGATACCTCAACGATTTGCTTTTGGTATGTCTCCAAAGGTAGATAGTGGTAAAAAAAAAGGGCATCCTATGAAAATGGGATGCCCTTTTTTTTTATTTGAAACGGGTATGATTTTATGAATGGTGTATAGATAAGGGAAAAATCTGTATATTTATTTTTTCAATCCATTGAGTTGGTTAGTTTGACCAATGTGTTTATATTTGATATAAGTTTAATCCTGACACATAACACACAGAGACACACGATACACATAAACAAAGGAACACTATGAGTGAAGTTTTAAGAATTGTAAATTTACCCCAAAAGAATTTCAAAATACCTGATATGACACCATTGTTTAAAACCCCCAATGGCACGATGACTCTTCGCCCCATTCAATCAGAAATCCTCTACACTGCAAATCAAGCTCAAGGTTTGTTGGGGCTTGTTGGGGTGGGGGAGGGTAAAACTCTATCATCATTTCTATTACCTCATTTCCTTGCTCCTAAGGGAACAGCTCTTTTGATCATCCCTGCGAATATGCGACAACAATGTATTAAGGATTGGCAAACATATAGTGAACATTTTGTTTTACCTAGTAGGGTTGAACTTAGGAGTTATGAAGAGATTTCTACTGCCCCAAATTTACTTAGAGCAATCAATCCCGATGTGATTATATGTGATGAAGCACATAGACTTAAGAATAAGAAATCCACTAGAACTAAAAGAATATCTCGTTATATCTCTGAACGCTACAAGCAAAAGAATCCTGTAAAGTTTGTAGGATTATCGGGGACTATTACATCTACATCCTTGAGAGATTTTGCACATCTTGCTGCTTGGGCTTTGAGGGAAAGAGCCCCCACACCACTTACATATGCTTTACTAGAAAGATGGGCGAATGTAATTGATAGAGATGCTAAACCCAATAGGGCAGATAAGTTAAGCATGGCACCACTTGTTACTAAATTTGGTGGAGATGAGAGAGCTGCATTTCGTAAGAGGCTTGTATCTAGTGAGGGTGTTGTGACATCACTCAAAGGGAGACCACCTTGTGAATTGACAATGGAAGAGAGAATTATTACAAACATTCCCGATGCTATTGTAAAGGCAATAGATCATGTAAACAAAACTTGGCAAACTCCTGATGGGGAAGAGTTGAACTCACCACTTGAAAAGACAAGAATTTTTAGACAGTTGATATGTGGTTTTTATTACTTTTGGAATTGGCCTAAAGGGCAAGTTGACAAAGAGTGGTTGAGAACTAGAAGTGAGTGGAATAAGCAAACTCGTGAATATTTGAAAACTGCCCAAGAGGGTTATGATAGTCCTGCTTTAGTGAGAAATGCTTGTGTTAGACATCTAACAAACAAGGCAAAAGAAAATTTACCAAGACCATTGTTAGAAGCATTCATTGAATGGCAACCCCACGCAAACAAAGAGTTACCACCTGTGGGGGCTAGGTGGTTGTCCAATTATTTGATTGATGATATTATCAAATGGGCTTCTAGTCAAAATGAACCACCAATGATTTGGTATGAACATATTGCATTTGCTGCTAGATTAGGTCGAATGACAAATTGGCCGATATTTGCGCAAGGGATAAAATCCGACAAGGCATTACTGTCAGTAACTACAGCCATACCTGCGATTGTATCTGCAAGGGCTCATGCAACGGGTAAGAACTTACAAGTTTGGGGAAATCAAATCATTGCAAATCCATTATCCGATGGTGCTCGTTTTGAGCAATTATTAGGTCGTTGTCATCGTAATGGTCAACAAAGACCTGTGGTTAATGCAACAGTGTATAATCATCGTATCTTTGCTGCTGCACTTGCACAAGCAAAACTAAGTGCAAGATATATTGAGGAAACGACAGAACAAGAACAGAGATTGAATTATGCCAAATGGACCAAAGTAAAAATTTAATTTGATGATTGAATATTTTTAGATCAATGTAATGCCATCAGTGATTCGTTCTAAACTTTCTCTAAGATTATACCACACCTTATCACTGTAATATTCTAAACAAAGTTTTTCGAGTTTTTCTTTGTTGTAATGGATTCTCTTGTAATCACCCATATCTTCAAAATCGACAATTGCATCATCAAAAACCATACGAGGCTCGATGAATGTTGCATCTAAGCAATCCATTAACTCGGGTCTAAGTAACATTTTCATTGTGTATTCCCTTTATTTGACTTGTTTTATTTATTTGTTTTATAAAATCAAAAACAAATATAATCATATATATGTTTGATTTTTTGTCAAGTATTTTTTTAAACAAAAAAAATAATATATATTTGACAGTTTTGATTATTTTGTTTTGAATTGGAATAAAGTTTTTTAAATCAAAAAGGAGTATATGGGATGCCAAATTCATTTGACAAAAATTCTATAGACAATGTGCCACATAGTAGTGGAGGGGGGCTTGGTGCTCTCTTGAGTATTGTGATATTAGGTGGTGCTGCGATTGCATACAATTTGTACATTGAGTCGAAAACCGAATCGGTCGCAATGAACAAACTATTTGTTTTGATTAAAGAGAAGATATATGCATTCTTACGAAATGGAACTTACATTCAAAAACTAGAGCCTTCAGATTATCTTGTTACCACCAAAAAACAAGCACTCCAAATTCTATTGGCTTCTTCAACAACTTCTGAATCAAATTCTTTGGGATGTAGATTGTTGGTTATTGATGATGTAACAAAGGGGTGGGGGGCTAGTTTGTCTTATTACAATGTGAGTTACATGCAAGATGGGAAACCACTTAATGTTGATACATTGAACAGCTTGAAACTCTCAAAGATTGATCTACATAAATATATTGTATCAAACAAAGTTGCGATACCAACACTTACTCTTTTGGGGCAAAAAAAAGTGGAAGCAGTGCATGGCTTTATTCAATATCTAGTCAATGATGATACTTACTTAACAAGAATGCAAGATGACAAGCTCATTCCTGCACTGAATAATTTAGCATCTGAATGCTCTATGTTTGTAAGGGAAACTGAAACAATGTTGGCTGATACAAAGCAAGCTCCTGCATTGATGGCAATCAACAATCCTAAAACAAAATCAATGACAAAAACAAAAAAGAATACTTACAAAAGATGATTTAATTTTTTGTTTGTCAAAAAGTTTTTATTTTTTCAATGTTGTATTTGTTTGAAAATGATCATCATGACCTATCCAAAAATCATAAGTCTTTGTTTTATATAGCTTTTTTCACTGAACTGTTTTGCCAAATAGGGGTGGTCACGATGGTCATGATGTTTTAGCAAACTTTTCCAAAATTTTTTGTGAGTGCTTTTTTTGGTGGAAAATTTTCTTTTTTGGCATTTTTTTTCATAATTACAATTTTATTTGTAACGGTTGTTAGGCTAAATATTTTTTTTACTTTTGTTGTGGAAAACATCATGACCATCGTGACCACCTTTAAATTAGTTTAATTGATAAATTGAAATATATCGACATAATGGGGGCTTGCAACAAAATCACTCGCTTTCAAACATTTCATTCAAAAAACAAAAACATCATGTCCACCCCCCAAAAATGCTATATAAAAATATCAAAGAAATGATACTACTTCTTAATTTGATACAATATGATTTATTTTATCAAATCAAAAAAAACAAAGATCAATAAAAACATTTTTGACTTAATTTAAATAGAATTCAAATTAAGAAGTACTCACAAATGAAACATTTTTTTATGATTTAAAAATAAACAAAATAACAAAAAAACAATTTACAGTTTATAATAAAAGTATTATAAAAAAAATACAAAATCATTTATTTGTTTGAAAGTATATTTAAGACTAGGCGAGGTTTTATGCATAAGGGTTATCATTCATTTATAGAGGCTAATATGCCTCAAGGTTTGATTGATATGCTTCATGTCTATAAAGATAGTGAAATG
>Ga0214921_10007365_pt1 | contig 14704 bp, 15 predicted proteins | sample LL1505_MetaG_FD_177992 | JGI IMG/M metagenome (GOLD analysis project Ga0214921, IMG submission 177992) | Freshwater microbial communities from Lake Lanier, Atlanta, Georgia, United States - LL-1505 | ecosystem: Environmental > Aquatic > Freshwater > Lake | place: USA: Georgia | collected... | reverse complement strand
AAGGTATAGCCATCTTACTATAATGGGTGCTTACGCACTAAGGGGCAACGCCTCTTACTATAATGGGTGCTTACGCACTAAGGGGCAACGCCTCTTACTATAATGGGGTTCCTAAGGGGCAACGCCCCTTATATGACACTCCAATTGTCGTGATTAAATGGAGAAATTAACAAATCAGGCAACTTCTCTTTCCATTTTTCAACCTTCTTTTCAAAATCAATCTCCTTCTTTGTCTTTGGATACATCGGTTTATTCGCCATACTTTGAATTTCGGCTTCATTAATTTTAGGTTTGTATCCATAACAATTAATACCATATTTTAACTTCGGATTTGCCATATATCCACCATTAATACCAGGTCTTCCACAATCGTGTTCATGTCCGGGTATCTTCTGTAAATTCTGCCATTTATCAAATTGTGTAGGATATAGAGCCATCTGTCCGTCAGACCATCCAAATCCGCACCAGTCGGCGCCTTTATCATATGCTTCACTCATATCTTTATATGTTGCTAAACGCGAGTCATATGCTTTACAAATTGCTTTCGCATCCTCATATGTATACTTATTGTCTGGAATGTGAAACACCTGTTTTTTTGATGCGATTTCTGGTATTTTTATATCGTCGTCTGAAACACTGACATCAATAATCGGCTTGGAAGTGAAAATATTTTTTACACTCGCAACAACATCAATATCAAAAATATATGACATACCATTAATAAGAACTAAAATAACAAAAATACCCCACAATAATAATTCAATATAGTTAAGACCGCTAGAACTTGTATTTACTGATGTTTGTTGTGCGGTTCCTAAAGAAGATATAAGTGAGTAATATGCCATTAATACAACAAGAATAATACCAATTACCATCATATTTATTTTACTGGTAGGACTACTAACATCTATATTCATCATATTTGATTCTGGAAAACCAGTTAATGATTTTAAATTAACATCCATTATCTTTGTATATATTTAATCTGTTATTTTTTTTACGATTGATATTTCATTTATTCGCATCTAACGATAACAACTTTTTACGATAGAAAAAGCAATACGATTTTTCGCTAACCAATTTATCTTTATTTATTTCTCTTACAAGAGTATCATTACAATCATACCATTTTCCATTTGCGTTTCTAATATATGCTGTATAATGACCTCCAAATGAATTTCCTGAATGATTACAAATGCCATATAAATCATATATATACGAAGAAGCGCCATATCCTTTCACATATTTTGTGAAATCGGCGTTTTCAATCGGTGCGTCAACCATTTTATTTAATTTGCGACCATTATGTCCCCATCGTTTCAAGTCAATGATTAAAATATCGGGCAAACTCCAAAATACAATTCCGCGTTTAACATCTTCCTTCTGTTTCGTTTTGTCATTATACCACGCATTCGCTCCTTCAAGCGTTTCCTTCTTACAATACAAATCAAAACAGTCATAAATAGATACTGCTGCGTTGGCAGCTGATTCATCAGGAATAGAAAGGCTCATCACCGAAAAAGGTTCAGCACGAAAACTCAACTGTTCGCTATTCTCAATCGATGTTATTTCGGATACGTGAATACCATAAAACAACTTAATCATTTCCGAGTATTCTTTCTTATACATCGCATTCATCATCTCAAAACACGCTGCTGCCATTTTATCCTTTTCGTTTTCAATACTTCCAGTAATATCCATAATCACTTCTCTCGCTAAAGAATTATGGAAACAATCAATCATAAATAATAAAAACTCTTGAACGTCGTTTTGTAAATGACCTGAGAATAAGACGCAACCTTTGATTGAAGATATTTTTTGGACGGCTTTTACAAAGCCGATAGGCGCAATCGTACAGTTTCTACTCCACATCATTTGTCTAAGATTATCCCATTCTAAAAGTAATACCGAATCAGCCTTCTTATTTAAACGTTTTTTATATTCACCTGAATGTAATAAATCGTTTAATTCATATGTATGTGAGAGAACTTGCATACACGAGTTTAAATAACACGTATTTCCAATATTCGCTAATCCAGTTAATCCTAGATTTTTATATTTTTCAAATAAATCATCATTCGTTTTTTTGTTATTATTAGTCATATCTGTATCCGTATCCATTTACATATTATCACGTTATATATTTAAATATTTAACATTTACATTATATAATATGTATTCATATCCTTATTCACAAATACCTCAATCGCCTATGCCTATGCCTATGCCAACCACATCATCATCGTCGCAGCCACCTTATAGTGAAATATATCGCGATTATTATGCTTCAGTGGCAAGATATTTAACAATCGCTTCTAATACACGATTAACGATTAATCGCTTCGCAAATATTTTGTTTAATCAGGAGGCTCATATGAGAGATATTATTAATCATAATTATACTATATTATCAAATCATCCACAATTCAGTTTAAATAGGCAAAATAGTATTCATTCATTTACGTCGTCGCAATCGCATACACAACCATATACATATACGCCGTCGCAATCGCATACACAGTCGCATACGCATACACAAAATCTATATAGACCACCACCATCAAATGTAAATAATGCTAGTAGTAGTGGTACGCACAACCCATTCACTCCTACATACAGACATATTTTAAATTCATATAATCACAATAGTAATAGCAATACGCCCAGTGAAAACATACAAAGTCAAAATAATAATAATAATAATATATCACAATCGCGTTATAGTTTATCATCTATTCGTCATCGTCAATTAGAGCAACAACAATATCAACGACATTTACCACGAAATATTACTCCAACACCTATACTATTTGATTCTACATTTATGACACCAGTAATAGTATTTCCATCACAAGAACAAATCAATCGTTCGTCTAGATTAATTATGTTTGACGCAATTTCATCACCCATTAATAATTCTTGTCCTATTACACACGAAACTTTTTCTAACGACGAAATGGTATTACAACTTGCTTGCGGACATATTTTTAATAACGATGCGATACGAATATGGTTTCGTACAAATGTAAGATGTCCTATATGTAGATATGATATTCGTGATTATCGGCCTACATATGGTTCTACATCGTCCGCAACTTATGCGTCTTCTAATAATGATGCGAATTATAATGATAATAATGAAAATGATAATGATAATAATGAAAATGACGCGAATGATGCTAATGAAAATGAAAACAACGCAAACCCAACAATGTCTTCATCACAAGAATCTACAAATACATACGCAACGGATATGAATTATTCGGATATATCAAATAATTTGATTACACAAAATATTATGAGCCAAATATTTCAATTCATTAGAAATGATTTGTCGTCAAATGAAACCGATATAGAAATGGAATATACATTTATGACACCTGATTTGGATTTTTCAAGATTGATACCCATAAATCGTCGTGTCATCCAAGATAGTAGTGGAACGTCCAATCTAAGAATTGATAGTGATGATGAAGAAAATGATATATGAAATAAGTATATATGAAATAAGTATATATGAAATAAGTATATATGAAATAAGTATATATGAAATAATTATATATGTAATAATATTATTGAAAATAATAATAAAAATTCATAATATATATACACGATAATATACTATGAATAAAACAAATAATGTCAGATTGTTAAATGGCTCACAATCTGCGAGTGCTTCAGTCTTGCTATCAAGACAACTAATATATGATGGTGTTACAAAAGGTGGTGTAGGTGCGCCTGGTGACGCATTTCTTATTTCGTATTTAAAAAAACTGATGGAAGCAATACATAAATATTTAGATGATTATTTGGGATATTTAACTGGAAATTTGTCAGAATTACCACAACACATTTTGGCAAGTGATGTAGCACAAATTGCTTCTGTATTTTACGGTTTAAAACAAACACCACTATTAACTACAGTATATGAAGAGTATCGTGGTTTCGTTAATACTCTTATATCCTCATTCCAAAACATATCTTTTCAAGTTTCTGCTTGTCAAAACATTCAATCACAATTACAAATTGCTTTACAAAAAGCATCCATTTTAGATGATATAACTAAATTAAAAGCATATATTCAAGGTCTTAAATCATCATTTAGTTTGTTTCCAGAACAAATTGTTGGTGTGCCTTTGGCAACTATTAAAGAACCATATAATACATATATTAAAATGTTTGGATTTCCTCCTAATATGGTTTGGGAATCTGATAAACTTGGTTTTGTAGAAGAGTATTTGAAAATTCAGTCATTGTAATTTTTGTATTACAGTCATTCATACTCTTTTTTTTTAGATTATCAATATAAATATATACATTAACAAATGCAAACACGAAATAATAACGTAAATGGAAAGGGAAATGCTAATTCTAATGCAAATGATAATAGAATTGTAAATAAGAATGATAAACGATATGATGTAAATAATTACACTGTAGTAGAATTGTCAAAAATGATTGGCATTAAAACAGATTTAAGTGAAAAATCAGTGAAAGAGAGATGTAATCACCTTATTTCCAATTTTTCAAAATCAAAATCAAATAATGTATCCACATATGTAGAGTTTATCAATAACATCCAAAAACATCTAATAAACTATATTCAACACAAATCACTCGGATATAATTCATCTTTAGAAACAGTATATAACACAGAAGATGCGAATAATATGAAAAACACGCTAACACATAGTGTAGAAAACGCACCTATACGCGCTTACAGCACTCAATTTCCTAAATCAGTTATTAATCCTATATATAAAGAAACATTTACACAATTAGTAAGTATTGACTCCATATTTCGTGAGAGAACTGATGAACTGAATAATATTAATTTCTATCAATCAAGTTCTCATTTTCAATATAAGTTTGCAAACCCTGTAAAAAATGTGGTTTCTATGAAAATAACTAGCGTTGAAGTTCCAGTGGTTTGGTATTTATTTAATGAAGGAAATAACACTTTCACTATAGAAACTAAAAATAACCCAGACGGTGTAACTCCTGACACGATTCATACTGTTGTTATTCCAGTCGGTTCATATAGCAATACTGTATTGATTCAGTCAATTAATAATATATTTACAAACATCGGGAATGGTTTAGAGTATATTATATTCGGTATAGACGATAATACAGGTAAAAGTTTCTTCAGAGCCAAGAAGTCTGGTTATGATGACACTACAACTGGATTAAAAGACCCATATTTAACAGACCCTAATCCAGTCAATCCATTTATGTTTAATATTTATTTTTACAAGGATTTTACAAAATTGTGTGAAAAGAAAACACTTAAGGAATATGATTCTATTGGTTGGCTTTTAGGATTTAGAAGTGTTAGTTATTCGGTTAAGAAAGATGATTTGATTTACGATTATCACTCACGAGATACTGCGTATATTTTAAACAACTATTTAATCAGTGAAGGCGCATACGGAACTTCAGCACCTAACTATTTTTTTGTAGATATAGACGACTTTAATAACAATTATAAAAGTTCAGGCATTATTGCGGATAACCATAATTATGTATTAAGCAATACTATTTTAGGAAGAATAAGTATTCCAAATCCGGCAAATACCATTTTGTTCGGTAATGCGAGTGATAAAGTATTTAAGATGCGCGAATATTTTGGCCCCATCACTATAACACGTTTAGACTTGAAATTGTTGGATCGGTTTGGCAATCTTATTAATTTACAAAATAATGACTGGTCTGTTTCTTTAGAATTTACGGTTCTTTACCAGTAACATAATTTAATTTAATTATGTATGTATGGTGTATGTTGCGTTTGCTGCTGCGATATTTTATATAATTTTATATTTAGGATGTTTTTTTCTTATAAAATTATAATATAGTATTATAGTATAATGTCTTCCGCCACCAACTTTTACCTTACTGCTTTAGACAATGACATCGCTGTCATGAAGGCTCTCATTGAAGCTGAAGATGCTTCTCAAGACACTAACGCAAACCCAAAGGCTGTTGCTAAGTTGAACGTTCACGTCGCTGACGTTCAAAACATTTTTCGCTTCGCAACCAACGCTGTTGATTTGACTGATATTTCAGCTGAAGATATTCATTTCTTCGTTGATGCTGATGGATTTAGAGATTTGCCTGTTTCCACTGATGCTTATTCAGTTACTGTTAACGGTAACCCACTTGCTGGTTCTATTTCAGATCAACCATTGGTCGACCAAATCGGAAGTGCTTATGTGTACGATGTTAAGAACACTGACCTCGCAACCAAGCAAGGTCTCAACTTTGAAAACGATGTTAAGGGATACGAATATTCCGTTGATAACAAGGGTATGATTAAGGATCTTTTCAGAGATTTGGCTAACCAAATGTTTAACACTCAATACGGTGTTGATCTTTTTAGCAACGAAACTGATTTGTGCAACAACGTTTTCTCAAACACTTCTGCTTTGTTTCAAACTAACGGTAATATCTGGCAAAAGTTACAAGATGCAAGTGGTATGCATATCGGTTCTTCTACTCCTGACAACATCGGAAAGGTTCTTCTTGAAAACATCGTTCAAAATAGACCTGAAAGACTCGTAGATATTTCCACAGCTGAATATGCTGCTATTGAATCGCTTCAAACTGATGGCAACGCTGCTGGTTCTGGTGCCGCTGGAGGAAACAACAGTGAAATGAGAGAATACAAGATGCCATTTATGATTGGTGATGCTATTCATTTCCACCTTACTTACAAATATGCCGCAGATCAATCATCTGTTCTTAATGGTTCTACCACATACAATGACCGTATCTACGAAGTTGTGTTGATGATTGTTGCTTAAATCAATAACTTGTGCTTGTGCTTGTAATATAATATAATTTTTATGTAAAATTTATATTATTTGTTTTCGTAGTAAATACGATATAAAAACAATACTTTATATTTATGTATTGTAGTTTATCATACATTTTTCTATTTCCTATAAAAAATGAATGAAGAACTTTTAAAAAAAGCGTTAGATAATGATAAAAATGAGGTTGTTTTGAATATGGATACGAGTAAAATAACAAAAGCGAAAAATGATATATTCGCACATTTAAATTTACCAAAAAGCGAGTTGAAAATCATACAAAAAAAACTGAAGGATTATCGTCTTATAGATGAAGTAAATGAAATGCATTTTGGCAGTTATATTCGGTGGATTACTATTAAGAACCCTGAAGACATCCGTCTTACAAATGGAGGAATTGTTTGTGATATGAAAAGTTCAAATGATGACATTTATATAACTTGTAAAAATAATATGAACCGAATATTTCGTTTGAAAATGTCGGAAAATATTATTTTTCAGAAAATATCCGACCAAGAACGTGTGTTACTAAAAGCGATGGATTATTTGAATAAATGATGACGGGTTATGTCGTAACGTTTTTATTTCTCTCTATATAGTAGTTAGACATTGTATGGCAAAAACTATATCTATATCTAAAAATGCAATACAATCCAATCGGATTATTGTTTTTGATATGGATGAAACATTAGGATATTTTGTAGAATTAGGAATGTTTTGGGATGCTCTTCAGTATTTTTATTTGAAGCGCAAAATGTCGCGCGATACACGATTGGAAATTGACGATGAGAAAAGTATACATATGAATGACACTGTTACTGGTGGTGCTGGTTCTAATAAAAATACGATTACATCTAAAGACCATTTTTGTAAAGTCTTGGATTTATTTCCAGAATTTATACGTCCAGATATGGCTAAAATGTTGGAATACATTCTTTCTAAAAAGAATAGCAATGACTGTGATAAAATATTAATATACACAAATAATCAGGGACCCAAAAGTTGGGCGAATCTTATTAGTTATTATTTTGAATATAGTCTAGAAACACCTGTTTTTGATAAAATTATTAGCGCGTTTAAAGTGAAAGGAAAACACATAGAATTAGATAGGACAACACACGATAAAACAGTTGAAGATTTGAAGCGGTGTGCGAAATTGTATCAAAAGACAGACATATGTTTTATTGACGACCAATTTCATCCGCTTATGAAAAGTGATAATGTTTATTATATAAATGTGAAGCCATATGTTTATAATTTGAAATATGATGAGATGGCAGAAAGATATTATAATGCGTTTAGTAATGTATTTTTAGATTGTATTGTGGATAAAGCGGAATTCATAAAAGAGATAACTACATTTATGAATGAGTTTAGATATACGATTACTACAAAAAGTGTGAAAGAGCTGGCTAAAGATAAATTTATTAGTCAACGTATGATGTATCATTTAAGAAGTTTTTTTAATGAAGTGAAACGGAATAAAACCATTAAAAAGAAAAAGGCAATGTCGGCAACGTCAAATTCACGTAATAGAAAAAATAGTGTAAAAAGAAAACAGGCGTTTACTAGAAGGCGCTAGACACGTATGAAGGCGCTAGACACGTATGAAGGCGCTAGACACGTATGAAGGCGCTAGACACGTATGAAGGCGTAAATTATGTATGTTATTTTTGCGTTGATATTACTTTTTTTATTTCATTGAAAATATGTCTTCTATTATAATTTTGATATATTTTACAATTTGAACTTTCATATAACATTTTTCTGTCTAAATTATTTTCAAATATTCCAAGAACATAAATATTTTTATTACCAGAAAACTCATTGTAAAAATCTATTATATCATCATAATTATTTGTATAACAATTGTAATAAACGAAAACAATTATTTTATTATTATGAATTAATTGCAATAATCTATCACATCGTCTCTTGAAACTTTCATAATCATTATTTTTATCATCTATTAAATTGTGATGATTAAATAAATTACCACTTGATACTTTATAATCATTTGAATAACCGTGTCTAATATGATGTTTCCATAATATTTCAGTATCTAGTAATTTACAATAATATGTATGTCTAGTAGAATCGCTACGAGTTCCATCTGTATAATATTTTTTATCTAAAAATGTATTAAAATTATCTTTAATACAGTGTTTTATCATTTCTAAACTAGAAAATATATAATCAAATGGATAAGCATTTTGTCTTAGTGATTGTTCTTTTAAAATATCAGCAGTCGCACAATATGGACCAATACTTATAAATTCCATTTATTGTATTATATTCTAATGTGTAATATAATTATTTTTATTTTACACATTACAACGACAACGCATTTTACACCTTTGTCAAAGGTAACGTTACCGATAAATGAATTAACAGGCACGCTATGCGCGCCGATTTACACCTTTGAATAATTAAAACGGCACATTGTGCCGTTCAAATTCAAAGGTAACGTTACCGAAAAAGGCACGCTATGCGTGCCGATTTAAATCTTCATCGGTGTAAATCTTCATCGGTGTAAATAGTTATAGTAATTTGTAATTATGTAGATGTGTAAATATGTATGTCGCATAATCTGTAATACCTGTAGTTAATAATAAGAATATACCTGCTGAGAATACGATTTTTCTATTAAATTCAGAGTCTTCGCAAGTCATTGGTTTTGCGTCGGTATACGGATTAAATGTTACAAGTAAGAATATACATACATAATATTTTATAAGCATATTTAATGTTGTTAGATATGAAGGGTTCACACTATATACACCCGTAAATGCTAGCGCAAAAAGTATATATGACGCATATAACATATATTCAAATATAGTGTGATGATATTTTTGTTTCGCAATGTAAGATAATACCATTATGTTACATTATATATAGAAAAAATAAAGCGTGATTTGAGTGGCATCCCGTGTATCTATAATAAATATGGTTGTACTCCAATTATATTAGCAGGGGCTGACTGGGGTGGCAACCCCTGTTGTGACAATACAGTATATTCGCGGGGGTAGCAACCCAGTATATCTAAAAGCGGGGGCTGACGGGGGTAGCAACCCCCGTTGTGTAAACCTCATTTTTAATTGTCAATGCGCTACAATCATTTGTATTTACATATTTCGGCATCCAAAAATAAGGAACAATACTCGCCACATCAGGATAAATCTTTTCAAAAATGCTTCTATAATATTCCTGTTCTTTTGTTTTTGGAGGGTTGATTTTGTATGATGGCGCGGTTGCGGCGATTGTTGTTTGTTTAGAAACTGTATCTTGTATGTATTCAAACCACGAACCAGTCTTTCCACTGACACCGTCACTAAATGCCTCTTTATTTCTCCACAATATTTCCTTAGGAAGCAAATCCGGTTCATTCTCTTGAAATGCCTGGCGCAACAAATACTTCTCTATGCGTTTTCCATCAGCATCTTTTACATCACTACGTATTTCAGCCGGTATTCTCAGATAGTAATCAACAAAATACTTATCTAAAAATGGTGTTCTAGGTTCAAGACCGTGACACGACATTGATTTATCCGAACGCAATACATCAAACAAGTAAATATCACTCAATAAACGTCGGCATTCGCGGTCAAACTCAATGCTATCCGGTGCTTTTAACATATAAATATATCCGCCGGTCAATTCATCACTTCCATCTCCATTCAAAATCACTTTTGCCTTACTATGTTCGGCAATATACTTTCCAATCAAATAATTGCCTACACTTGCTCTAACAGATGTTGTATCATAACTTTCAATATCACGAATCACATCAGGAATTGCTTCAAAAAATTGTTCGGGTGTCATAATGATTTCGGTATGCTTTGTTCCTAAATGTTTAGCAACAATGCGCGCGTGACGCAAATCTTCTGACCCTTCCATACCAATACTATATGTTTCTAATTCGCCGCCTACGCTTTTGTAATATTTATTAACTAGCGCAGTTGTCAAACTGCTATCTAGACCGCCCGACAATAGACAAGCAATTGGTCGGTCACTTGTTCCAACAACACGTTTCATAACTGCGGCGTTCAACATTTCGCAAATGCTGCGTTTGTATTCTTCTTTCGCGGTTGCTATTGCTGATGCTGATGCTGTTGCGGTTTTTGAAATAACAGACAAGCTTGGAGGCAATGGCATCGTATGATAGGTTTGATTTATAACTACACTATTCCATATGTTGTTTTTGTTTGCTTTATGTGCGGATACTGATGCTTTATACGTTGAAAACGTTCCAGGCAATACGTGTTGGATTGTATATGGTTTCAATGATTTGACTGTATATCCATTTTTAGTAGTCAAACGTGTAGTGTCTTCATAATAAATCATTTTTCCTTCGTGATATAGCAATTTATGTAATACCTTCAATTCAGACGCAACTGCGAATACATTTTCTTTAATGATACGAATTTTAGGAATTGTATCTTGATTAAAATCTTTCATACATTCGTCATCTTGCGACAACACATACAATGGACGCACACCATATGGGTCGCGCGCATAATGAAATACTGATGTATCTGGATTGCGGTCATCGCGAATAGCAAACGCAAACTCGCCATCCAATAGTCGCAATGTATGTTCTATACCGTATCTCTTATACAAATGAATGATGACTTCACAATCAGAATTGGTCTTTGGCAACACATTCAATTGTTTATATAATTCTTTATAGTTGAAAATCTCTCCATTACAAATGAGTGTAATGTTATCCATTTTCATTGGCTGTCCCGATTCCGCATCCATACCATTAATCGCCAAACGATGAAATCCGAAAATCATATTTTCCATACTCTCCACTGTTGTTTTTTCGGGACCACGATTTTTACCTGCTTCCAATGCGCGATTTACATTATCGTTACTAAACGTATTTTTATTATTAACTATAGCAAGAATTCCACACATATCTCCGCTTCTCTGTTTGATTGTTATAGATACACTAAAATATAAATTAATCTTTAAACCGGTTCGGTTTATATTGTATTGTATTTCATTTCATATAATATAATATCATTTGATATGTATTATATGATACGCATTTTATTCTTATAGTATAGTATAATATAGTATATATAAGAATGTTTTCCAATTTATTCAGTATAAATGAAAAAGGTGTATACAATAATCAAGCCGTTCCACATTTTAAGAAATTAGAATTGCCAAATAAACCAAATATGGTAAATATAAATCGTTTAGAAGACATTAACGAACGCATTTCAGAGAGAAATCTTCCATCCTCTTTTTTACAACAACAATTTAGTATGCGACCTGTTTCTACAAAATATGCGATGATGCCTATTTTAGACACACGTGTAAAAGCGACAGTTCCTATTATTCATAAAGAGCCATACAATATTGGCTCTACATTTAATCCTGGAACAACCGCGCCTTTTGCTGGATTTTCGTCTCGTGTAAATGACGAATCGCGTCTTAGAAATCAGTTCTTCGCTTTACAGAAATGCGAACAATCTGAATATGTTCCTTCAAGTAATAGCGATATGTATATGGTTCGTGTGACTGGTGGTGAGAGAAAAGAACCGCAATTATTTCCTGGACTATTTGAAGAACCTGAAATGGAAGCGTTCAATCCAAATACAGCAAATATAGGTAAGAACTTTTTTGAAAACAACACTAGAATTCAATTGAAAGGTATTCCTGAAAAATATTCAAAAATTCCACACAATACAAATAAGATGTAAAAAGGACGTGTATGCTGAGCGATGCTATATGCTGAGCGATGCTATATGCTGAGCGATGCTATATGCTATGTGATGATGTGTATTATCTATCTATTTATTTTACATAGACTAAATAAATAGATGTCAACAACCATAAACGACATGTCATCCAATATTATGCCTACCAATATAGAAACTACAAATAAATACAATTTAGAATATTTGACAAATCCACTCTATCAGAAAGATTTAAATAAAAACACAAAGATAAAAGCTGGTGTAGAATTGAATAAAGAGCAGTGTTCCTTTTATAGAAAACGTATCATCGCATTAACAAAAGAAATGTTGAAAGGCGAATATCCATCACAACATTTAGAGAAAATACACAAAGAATATATCCAATCTCTCATTCATCATTTCAAAAGAGTGGATGAAATAGAGTTGATACAAAAGGAATATAGTGATATGAACTTGAATGATGACGCCGCCGATGCACAAACCATTATAGACATATCCAATATGCAACAACTAAACAACGAAATTATGATGAAAAAGAATAAACCCATATCCATAGACAACTTTGTAACTAAAAAAGTCATAAAAATACAAAAAGACATCCCTGTCCCTCAAAAGAAAGTATTAAATGTTAACACACCGGCTCACAAAATAAAGGGAATACCGCCGAAACAACATAAAGATAAAGTATAGATATAATATTTAGGAAGAACCTATGGCAACAACGTCCATATCAGCGTCGGCAAAATATATTTGTTGTCGGTGTATTGGCGAAGAAGAACCATTTATGAATATGATTTATTGTCGTGTATGTAATTTGAGCGCTGTGTGTAAAAACTGCTTCGCATTTATGGAGAGGGTATATGAAGCAAAAGAAATCATATGTCCTGTATGTTGCCACGTTTATTATGGCGAATTGCGAAATTCTATTGTAAAATATGCGTTAGAATATTCTATTGGAATGGATAAAATGAGTGAGCCTTTAATCAACTTATGGAAACGGAATATTACTTTTTCTATTACACCTTAGCACTTTTCAAGTGCGTGGTAACAGTTACCTTTGTCACTCATAAACGCCGATAAAGTCGGCGTTTTAAATGTGCAAAGGTGTAATAAAAAATAGTTGCTATTTATTTTATGCTGTTATTTATTTTATACCTCTAATATAAGTATAATATATATGAATAATACAATTAAAAGACGACGAATAAAACCACGTCGTTCTAAAAAGAAGATTACGTTACGTAATAAACACAAAATAAAAAGTATGGTGAAGAGAGATAAAATTGTCGTAACACCAGAAAAAATCAAAGAAGCGTATATAAAACCACAGAAAATAAAAGAAGAAAAAATTAAAAAAATAGAAGATGAAATTCAAAGTCCTATTAAAAAACTAAACTGTAGTCCTTCTCAAAAACAATCGGATTTTACGTGTTATGGCGGTGATGAATTAATTAAAATTAGAGATATGTGGAATGAGAGAAACCCTGAAAATAAAGTTGTGGAAACCGATAAAAAGAAAATATGGGTTGCTTTAATGAAACGTATGAAAAATGTATGCGATAATGAAATGTGTTGGTTAAATCAACAATTTATTGATAATAATATATCCGCAAAAATATTGAAGGATAATTTCGCTCCACAATCACCGAAAAGTTGGAAAAAGAACCCAAATGAATGGCTCTCTAATTTTGACTTGAAAGCCGTAATGAAACAATATGAAAAGAAATACAAGGATTTTTCATTTATAGGGCCTTCACCTATTGATTTTGACAAGACGGAAAATAATAGATGTGTGTGGAATGATTTATGTGCGTTTAATTTGAAATCCTATATTGAACGCGGTAAGACGAAAATTGGAATTATTTTTAACACAGACCCACACGATAAAGATGGGTCACATTGGATTTCTTTATTTATTAACGTTCCTGAGAGATATATTTATTTTTTTAATAGTACTGGAGATACAGTTCCACCTGAAATTAATGAATTAGTTCAACGTATTATAGCACAATCAAAAGAAATAGGTAAAGAATTGAAGTTCAGTCAGAATGCTCCGAAACAGCATCAAAGAGGCGGTAGTGAATGTGGTATGTATTCTTTATATTTTATTATCAATGTTCTGAAAGGAACAATTAAACCCGCGTTTTTTAATACGGAAACCATTACAGATAAAGACGTTCA
>Ga0214921_10007364_pt1 | contig 14707 bp, 8 predicted proteins | sample LL1505_MetaG_FD_177992 | JGI IMG/M metagenome (GOLD analysis project Ga0214921, IMG submission 177992) | Freshwater microbial communities from Lake Lanier, Atlanta, Georgia, United States - LL-1505 | ecosystem: Environmental > Aquatic > Freshwater > Lake | place: USA: Georgia | collected 2015-05-28 | reverse complement strand
CATCAAATTTGAAAAAGCCTGTAACTAAAACAAATAGCTTTGGCGAACAGACAATGTCGAAAAAAGAATACAATTCACGTTCAGGTGATTTGTCTGGATATGGTTTTAATACAGTTGGAAGAACGTTGCAACGCAGTTATGACCAGTCAAAGCGTTCTAATAAAAAAGCTGCTGCAGCGCAAGCACAAAGCAGTAGGGTTAATCGTGCTGAAGGTGCTAGCAGAATCAAAGTTGGAAAAACTAAAAAGTAATACCCCTATCACCCCCGTGATAACAAGACCCCTGCCAAAAGCGGGGGTCTTTTGTTTTTAGTGTTGGTGGGTGTGAGGAGGACCGGAGCCATCCAGTTCATTTAAGTGCTGTTGCTCTACGGCACACCCACCAACGGTGGTAGATTAGCAGAACAATGACAGCGGGGCGTAGCGGTAATCCATTTCATTATTGCGGTGTGCTATAAATGTAATTGTGATTACTTGTCGAGGATGCGGTGTATCTAAAGAGCCTGCGAATTTTAGTCCAGACAAACGTAAAAAGAATGGCCTGCAAGCCAGATGTAAAACCTGCACAAACAAATGGCAAAAAGAAAACCCTGAATACGGTCAACGATGGTTCTTTCAAAAGAAGTATGGAATAACGATCAGCCAATTTCAGCAAATGCTGCTAACACAAAATGGTGTATGTGCTTGTTGCAACCTTCCCGAATGGCGAACCGACAAAAGAACAGGGAAACTTAGGGCTTTATGTGTTGACCACGATCATGCAACTGGTCGGGTACGCGCACTTTTGTGCGATGATTGTAATGTGGCTGTAGGTCGAATAAAGGAAGAACCGTCTAGAGCCATGCTTTTATACAAGTACTTACAAGATCAGGCTAGTCAATGACCGCTGGACGATCTGGTCGTCGTCAAGTACCACCACAAGACATCGCCCGATACTGGCAAGCAAGAGCTTCCGGTATGTCTATAAAGGACTCAGCCAAAATTGCGGGTGTCCACTACAACACCGCACAAGGGTGGGACGCTAAGAAACGTGAGGCTAAAGCCGAACTTGAAATAGCAAAACTTGATGGTGGTAAGAATCGTTCTAAGGTGGGTGGTGTTCAGGCTGATGCTTGGGCGAAGGTGATGGATGTTTCTGATCTTCCACCTGTTATCCCATATGACCGTTTAAGTGAGGAAGCACAACGCGGGCTTGTGGACTTTGACTATTTCAGGCGCAGATATTTAGGGCGTATCCCTTCACCGTGGCAGGTGGATGCCGCATACAAGATTGAGGATTATTTGCTGTCGGATGATAAACAGTTTGTGGTGTTGAACTGTCCCCCAGGTGCAGGTAAGTCGACGTTGTTTCATGATATTGCTGTGTGGCAGATAGTAAAAAACCGCAAGATTCGTGTGATGATCGGCTCTGTTTCACAGTCTCTAGCCAAGATGTATTCGCGTCGTATCCGTGAAACCTTGGAACGCCAGTTCCCGTTAGACCCTGACCCTGTGCTGATTGACAAAGGGCTAGCGATCAAAGCGGAAGCGTGTTTGGCGATTGACTACGGTAGGTTTAAGCCTTCAACTTCAGGGTCGTTGTGGCGAGCTGAAGAATTCATTGTTGAACAGGAGGACATGGGTGGGTTGGATAACAAGGAACCAACTGTTAGTGCTTACGGTATTGAGTCTGAATTCATTGGTCATCGTGCTGACCTATGTTTGTTTGACGACGTTGCGAGTCCGGAAAATGCGAAAGAAAGTGCTGCGCGAGATAAACTTATTGAGAGATGGGACTCAATGGCTGAGGCCCGCGTCGATCCAGGCGGCCTGCTTGCAGTTGTCGGACAGAGACTTGGCCCGCTTGATTTGTATGCCCACTGTCTCGCCAAAGTTACGTACGAAGATTTTGAGGACGATTACGACGGATCAGACACCACCGACATCTCTCAAAACGTCGAGCCGTTAAAGAAACAAAAATATCATCACCTCATCTACAAAGCGTATTACGAGGAACTAGACACAGGTTTAGCGTCTAAACGCAATAGTTCCCCTGCTTGGCCGAACGGACCACTCCTAGACCCGCACAGATTGTCGTGGAAAGACCTGTCGTACATCAAACATTCCAACCCATCCAAGTTTGCGGTGGTGTATCAGCAGGAAGATCAGGCTGAAGGTAATTATTTAATTGAGTGTGTGGGCAACGGGTGGGATTGGTCCTGACGGGGTGCTATATCCAGGTTGTGTGGACAATGACCGTCGTCCAGGTCACGTACCATCAAACCTTCAACCCCCATTGATCTCGATTGCCAGCGTTGACCCTTCACCAACCATGTTTTGGGCTATCCAATGGTGGATATACCAACCTGAAACGAACCTCAGGTTCCTGATAGATGTGGAACGAGTCAAACTTACAGCCGAACAGCTACTTGGTTTTGACACTACGACCCGTGAATACTCAGGGATCATGGAAGATTGGCAAAACAGGGCTATGGACATGGGCTACCCGATCTCACATTGGGTGGTTGAGGTGAACGCAGCGCAAAGATTCTTGTTGGCACATGACTTTGTTCGCAAATGGCAGTCCCGACATAACGTAAACGTGATCGCACACACCACCAGCCGCAATAAAATAGACGAAAATCTTGGTGTGGAAGCGTTGCTTCCACAGTTGTTCCGTTCCGGCGCGATCCGCACCCCGTCTATGCGGGAAAACTGGAAAACCTTAGCCTTCATCGAGGAACACTCATCGTGGACTAGGGATAAGAAGAATGGTACTGACCTTGTGATGGCGTGTTGGATGGCTATGTTGCATTTACCTAACTTGTCGCCTGTTACACGGCCACAAAAGAAATGGCGACCGTCTTGGATGGTGTGATAACTTGTATCTAAATGCTGTCTACAGAGGAAATCGTCCAACTCTACGAACAACGCCGTAGAAATCAGGGTCCTGTTCAAGAGCAGATGCGTCGTGTACGCGATCTCGCCAACGGCGATGTGATCGTTCCACTAAACGAACTGGACAAGAACGCTAAATCTTCGGTAGCAAACTTGTTGGTGCAGGGTTTGGATCAGATGTCTATGCGTGTGACATCAACAATGCCATCCCCATATTTCCCGCCAATCAAAGAAGGCTCCGAGCGTTCTAAGTCGTCTGCTCGTATGCGTAAACGTGCGATGTTGTCCATTTGGGATCACAACCGTATGCAGATGAAGATGCGTCGTCGCGCACGACACCTCCTCGGCTACTCCCAATCAGCTGTAGTTATCAAACCTGACTTCAAAACTTTGATGCCTGTGTGGTCGGTGCGTAACCCGTTGGACACTTTCGCTGCACCTGTGGATGATCCTGATGATCCGCTACCACAGGACTGCATTTTCACGTATCGTGCCAGCGCAAGTTACCTGCTACAAAACTATGGCGAACTTGTATTAGGGAAACTTCGTTTAGGCAAAATTGCTGCCGACACCAAATACACGATGCTCGAATATGTTTCCCCAGACTGCATCCAACTGATCGTGCTTGGTGCAGAGGATTCACCGAACCTGACTGTTGGTGAACGTGCTGGTGTTGAAGCGATGATGCTTGAATATATCCCGAACCGTACAGGTATGCCACTAGCAATCGTTGCTAACCGTATTACTTTGGATAAACCGCGTGGACAGTTTGATGGTGTGATGGGAATGTATTACACCCGCGCACGACTACAAGCCTTGACTGAGATCGCTATTGAGCGCGGTATCTTCCCTGAAGAATATCTGATTGCTCGACCTGGTGAGAACCCTGAAATTTTGCAGGTTGCTGATGGTAAAGCCGGACAACTTGGTGTTGTTAAGGGTGGCGACATTCAACAGTTGCAACTCAACCCAGGTTATAAGACTGATACTGCTCTTGATCGTTTGGAACGACAGGAACGTTTAGAGGGTGCGATCCCTGCCGAGTTCGGTGGAGAGTCAGCATCAAACATTCGTACTGGTCGCCGTGGCGAATCCGTTTTGTCAGCAACAGTTGACTTTCGTGTGCAAGAAGCACAATCAACGTTTGAACAATCTATCCTTGAAGAAGATAAAGTTGCTATCGCTATCGAGAAAGCGTATTGGGGCAACCAACAAAAGTCTTTTTTCTTTGGACGCAAATCATCTGTCGGTGAAGAAACCTATACGCCAAACAAACTTTGGCAAACAGATTTCCATTATGTCGCATATTCTGCGGCAGGCTCCGATGTGAACTCGCTGATAGTCGGCCTCGGTCAACGACTCGGAACAGGACTTATGTCTAAAGAATCCGCTCGCGAAGCCGACCCGCTGATTAGCGACCCAGACCTAGAACATGACCGCATCATCTCGGAAGGAGTTGAGTCTGCTTTACTTACGAGTATTCAACAGCAGGCTGCGGACCCTAATGGTCCGTATCAGCCAGAAGATTTGGCATATCTAACCAAACTCGTTGTCGAGCAGGACGTTCCGTTGTTTGAGGCTGTGCGTCGCACCGATCAACGTGCTAAGGATCGTCAAGCAACACCTGCACCAGCAGGTTCACCTGAAACGATGCCAGGTTTAGCGATGCCGCAGATGGGTGGACAGCAACCAGCAGGCCCACCACCACAAGCAGGCCCACCACCTATCGGTGATCTACTCGCACAACTCGGAGGGGGAAGATGAGCGACATTCAAGCAGGAACAAACCGTGTAGCAATTCAAGCTGCAACAGGTCAAACCTACGGTAAAGCAACAGAACAAATGAACGCTCAACGCGCTGTACCTATGGGGACACCACCAACAGAAGCACCACAAGTACAGCGTCCTGTGCCTGGAACTTTAGGTTCATTGACTCGACCAACGGAACGACCAATGGAACCGATTACTGCCGGAGCTAATTTTGGTGCAGGTCCTAGCGCAATCGGTGCAGGTATCCCTATACCTCAGTCACCAACTGCTCGCGCTGTTGATGAGATTCGTGCTATTGCACAACTGTACGGTTCTGATGATCTTCTTGACTTGTTGGATGCGTATGGAAATCAGATGTAATGAAACTGTCACAACAGATTCCAGCAGAAAACACACGTTTTGAAATAAATAAACCAGCAAAACCGCCGGTTGTTCCGTCAATGACTTTGGAGCAAGTAGCAAAATTGCAGGAAATTAAGACACGTGCAGGGTGGATTGCTCCACAACATCAAGTTGCATTAGCAAAAGGCAACGCTACAACCCAGGCTATTGACGCAGTTGCAACGATGACTGCTAAACAAATGATTGACATGCAGGGTTCGGAAGAAGAAAAAGGTAATTGGTTTTCCGAAAATGTTTTTAACCCTGTAAAAACTACTGCCCGTTGGGGTTTTGCTGGACTGAACTTTGTTCCAGAGTTTGTGCAAGGTGGGTTGGCACAATGGGCTAAACCTGGCGACACAATGTTCCAAGATGGTTGGTTTGCTCAAACATCTATTGGATCAATGCTTAAGGCTTCACAAGGAAAAATTATTGACCCGCGCACAGGACAAACCATTGATAACGGTGAAGGATGGTTTACTGCTCGGGGCGTAAGTGATTATCAAGCAAAAAAAGCACGTGAGTATCGTGGAACTATCAACGGTTCAGCATGGACTGTTGGACGCGCGGCAGCAAACTTGGTGTTCAAACCTAAATCGCTTCCATACAACATTATGTCTGGTGTTCTTGACGCTGCTGTGATGGTGAAAATGGACCCAACTGGACCATTAACAAAAGGTTTGAAAGCAGCAACTAAGGGTGGTGTTGCTGTTGGTGGTTTAGAAATTTTGCAATCATCAAAAGTTCCGTTGCTTTCTGCTGCTGAACTTGGGCCACTTCGGGCAGCTCTTGAAAGCGAATCTGGTCTTGTCCGTGGTTTAGGTGATGTTTCTCTTGACGGAACAAAGTGGGACGCTTTTACTCGCACAAATAAGCGAATGAAAACTTTGATTGATCGTGTCGCTGGAGAAAAATCTGCTACCAGAATTGCTGAAGATATTTTTGACCACAAACTACCAAATGAAGTGGTTGCAGCTTTGGCTGATGCCAATGACCCTGAGCAAGTTCGAGCGATCCTTGCTGCTGGTTGGGGTATCGGTAAGGGTGCGTTACCGGAAGATATCCGTCTTATTCAAGGCAATCGTATGACATCAAAAATTGGTGATGTTCTTGTCCAACGTATGCCACTTATTGACGGTGTGCGAAAGTCGCGCTATTTCACAACTATGGAAAAAGGTCGTGTGGTCATTAACGGTGATGTCAATGACAACCGTAACGCGGTGAAAACAATTATTTCTTATTTGCGTACTGCTGGTGTTGACAAAGAAACTGTAGACGTTATTGCAGATAAAGCAATTAGGTCATTTACTTCTACTTCATCTGATGTGGCGCGTAAAGAAACCCTTGATATGTTCCATGACACTTTGCGTTCAGTGATGAAACAAGATGGTATTCCAAGTGAAGTGATTGACCAACTGTATAAGCGCACCAGCAAAGGTGTTGAGGACCTACGTATTTATATGCAGAACCGTACTGGCGATGCTTTTGATGGAAATTACAGCTCGTTCTTGTTAAACAAAAACCGTGACTATTTGCCAACCGAAGAAATAGAAACACTACTTTCAGAACTTGGTTATCGCAACGGCGACAAGTTGGCTTTTGTTTCACCAACAGAACTTGTTGAAATGTTGGATCGTGTTCAGGTTCTTCCAAATCTTCGCGAAGTGCGTCGTATCACTCGAAGCAAATTGTTTCGTGACATTTTGGGTGACAAAGAATTGTTTGGCAAAGTTGCAATAACTGCTAAACGTCAACTTCGAGAAATAACTGTTATCAAAGATCAAAAAGAATTTGACCGTTTAGGCGAGACAATTAGCAAACTTCGTAAAATACCAAACAAAACTGATGATGTCCGTACTGAAATTAAAACCTTGCTTGAACAACAGTCAAAGTTGAAAGTTAAAGAAATTCGCCGTGTTATTAGCCCAGAGCAGCAAGGTGCTATTGAGGCGATGGATTATGTGCAAAACCGTTTGTGGAAACCATTGGCTTTGGCTACCGGCGGATATGTAGTCCGTAACTCCCTTGATGCACAGGTGCGTATGGCGTTCAGTGAACTGCCATCAGTTTTGACCCATCCTTTTGAATATATAAACCTTGTTACTGGAACATCAAAAAAGATGAGTCTGAAATTAGAGAACTTGGCAAAACTTGGAACTACAGCCGACGAAAAAACATTGTCAAAACTTGGTTCACAAATAGATGAACTAAAAGCGGTAGTTGACCCTTCCGCAAGGCAGATTGCACGTTTGACAAAACTTGAAAAGAAATTTGAAGATTTGATGGCTCTTGGCGATCAAGCCCTAGACGAATCGTTGCAAGATTTGGCTAAAGAAGTTTCATTTGGTTTGCGCCAACAGGGGCTAGATGCTAATGACATTAGCGACCATATGGAAAGATCAGGGCAGTTTGCTAACGCACAGCGAGATTCTGCCAATGGCATTGAGGATCATACTGACGCAGTTGCACAGAATGGGTATAGGACATACAACGATCCGTTCAGAAAGGTTGCTGCTCAAACGTTTGTTGAGATGGGTGGAGATTCTCAGATGGCACGTGACCAAGCCGCTAACCGAATTGTCAATATCATTCTGAAAGACAAGAAACTTCAAAACACTGTTGATGATATGCACGAATATGGTTTCAAGGTTGTCAATGCTCGTACTGGTGAAACCGCAAGAACAGCACCAATCAATCTACGAGAGATGTCTGAGGCAGACCGTGTTGCAGCGTATCGCCAATACGCATATCGAATAAGCGTAGAAAATGCCTCAATTTTGACAGGCAACTTGCCCGATGTCCAATTCATGTATGCGTTCAATCGTGTTCCTAAATATGTTGAAGGCGAACTTGTACCAAGGTTTGAGCAATCTGTGCGTGATTTGACACTTGCCGAAGGCGACGAATTCAAAGTCGGTGCGCTAATCCAAATTAGCGACAATGAGGTTGGGGTAATAACAAAACTTGATGATGGTGTCGGCGGTGTAGTCATTGACCCGTTTGATGGTTCTGTTGCTGATCTAACAGACAAAATTGCAACCATTCAGCCAGTTGAGTTATCTGATGCTTTTGGTCGTGGCGAAGGTGCTGCCGCTGCAAGAAAAATAATTAAAAACCAACCGTTGTATGACGCTAAAACTTCTTCTGGTTTGCCACAAAAATTAAAACGTGAAATTATGCAAACATCTGGAAAAGATAGAGGTGTTCTTCAGTCTTTTGAACAGTCATACGACAAAGCTACTGATTTCTTTTTTAATGAACTTTACGGTTCTGTGACTACAAAACTTGAACGCAACCCTGTTTTTCGCCAATACTATTATGAAGAAGTCGGGAAACTAATTGATCGTTTGGCCCCTGCTGAAGCAGAGAAATTCTTGGCTCAGGTTGAAAAGAAAGCCGCTGCGTTAAAGGTTTCTCCGGAAGAATATCTTGGTGACAAGAAAATCCTTCAACAGATGCGGGCTTCAACAAAAACTGCTGGAAATGTAACCATCGAAGAACTTGATGACTACGCCAAATATGTTGGCTTGAACAAAATGAAAGAACTGTTGTACGACGCATCAGGAAAAACAAACTTCCAGGACACGCTTCGCATTATCATGCCTTTTGCTCCTGCCTGGAAAGAAGTTATAAGTACCTATACAGCATTTTTGAAATCAAACCCAATAGGAACCGGTAGATCATTCCAGCGCGTATATACCGGTATTGCTAATGCTGATCCTGACAACGATGGTCGAGGATTCTTTTATCACGACCCAACAACCAACGAACTGATGTTCACATTTCCTGGTTCTGGAACATTGGCTAAAGCATTGACCGGTCTTGACGCAACCCTAGAAGCACCTGTATCTCGATTGTCTCAGGGTATTCAAGCGTTTCCTGCTCTTGGTCCTATGGCCCAAATTGCTGCTTCACGAATTTTGGCTAAACGGCCTGACACAGATTTTATGCGTGAAGTGTTCTTGCCTTATGGGACTAAAGGTGTTGGTGCTTTGAATCCTGTTCCTAACTATTTGCAGAAACTTTATTCCGCAGGTTTTGGCAGCAAAGATGATTTAGACAGCATTTTTGGGAACACCTACATTGAAACAATGCGGGCATTATCGGCTTCTGGCGATTACAACCTTGATAGTCGTGAAGAAGTGAAACAACTTGAAAAAGATGCTGAATACAAAGCACGTATTTTGACAGCGTTTCGCGCGGTATCACAGTTTGCTGGTCCTACAGCTGGAACCACAGAGTTCAAAGTGCGGACAGATATGGGCGATATGTTTGTGTCATCGCTTGTTAAAGAGTTTTACGATATGCAGGCTGATCCAAAGATCGGTTATGACAAGGCTTTGCCATTATTCCTGCAAACCTATGGTGATGAAATGGCTTTATATGTTAGTTCTAAAAGCAGATCAAATGCTGTTGGTTTGGAAGCAACCGCCGAGTTTGGAAAATGGGAAAATGATAACAAGAGTTTGATTTCAGATTTCCCAGAAGTTGCTCGCTATTTTGCTCCAGCCGGATCAGATTTCAGTTTTGCGGTTTATGATCGTCAATTAAAAACTGGTTTACGTGTCAAACTTACTGATGACCAGTTGATTGAATTAGCTCAACAGCGCATTGGTTCAGCCAAGTTCCGTCAGGCTCGCCAACAAATAGGTCCATACCCTTCTACTGCCGCTAAAGAAACATTGAAAAAGTATCGTTCGTTTCTGGCATCTAAATATCCTGGGTTCCCAGAGTTTGCAGAGTTCCAAGTAGGCAAGTATTACAACGATGTGAACGACCTAAAAAAGATTGTGTTTGATCCACGTATTGCCGAAACTGGAACTGGCAAAGCTGTTCGAGAATATCTGTTGGCCCGCGAACAGGCGATCACTGCTTCTGGTTCTACCGAGCAGGGGTTCCGTCAGGCTAAGAGTGCTGCTCGTTTGCGTGATGGTCTTGTTGCTCTTGGGGTATCATTGTCTGAGCAAGAACCAAATTTTGCTCGTATTTTTGATCGCTTACTAGCATCAGAGGTGGAATAACTATGGCTGACCAAACACAAGACCCAAACCAAGACCCTTCCCAAACTGACACTGGTACAGATTTTTCTTCTTGGGCTGCCGGTCAAGGGTCAAGTACTGGTTCAGCTGGTGGATTTGGAAATCTAACTGCTTGGCCTAAGCGTACCGTTGTTGGCATTGACCCGAAATTGTCTCCTGAAGCACAGCAAGCAATTTCTAAGCAAATAAAGTTTTTTGGTACTCCAGGCGGTAAGAACGTTGGGGCTGTTTACGAGAACGAGTTTTTAGTCAACGAAAATCGTCAGATTGCTCGCGCACCATACGGACCAGATGATGTTTACAACGAACTGTACTCAATGCAGGATGGTGAACGTTTAACTGTTTTGAAGTTGTTGCAATCGCGCGGTTTCTACGGTTCTGGCAAGCCTTCTACTACTGGAACATTGGGAAAAGACCGTAATGCTTTTGAGGAGTTTCTAAGTTTCTCTAACGCTAAGGGATACACATGGAAACCGATGTTGCAACAAATTACTGCTACTGGTGCAAAGTGGACTGGTGGCGGTTCGGGTGGTTCGCGTTACCGTGTGAGTGCTTCTGAGGACATTACAGAGTATTTGCGTAAGTCATCTTTGGAGAAGTTGGGTCGAACGATGAGTAAAGCCGACATTGACAAAGCGATTGCTTCTATACAGGCTCAGGAGGCTTCTAAAGGGCCATCTGCCCCTGCTCTATCGGTTATGGCTAACCAACAGGTTTCGCAGTTGCAGGGCGGTGCTGAGAAGGCTGTGCGATTTCGTAAAGCGATTGACGCTGCTATGAGTATCGTAGGTTAACTATGGCTTCTTCCGCTGATATCCAAAAAGAACTTGATGCTGCCAAAACAAAAGTTGATGTTGCTCGCAAAGCGTTGCAAGGTGCTACTGCTGCGAACTTTGCTGCTTTAACTAAAGCATTGTCTGATGCCGAAAAAGCATTGAAGCCTGTACAGAAAAAATATGATACGGCAAAAGCTAGTGAGAAAACTGCTGCTGCCAGCAAAAAGGTGTCGGAAACAGAGCAAGCAAACCTTGTTTCTAAAGGTAAACAAACTATTGCTACACGTCAGGATGCTGTTGATCGTGCACGTTCAGCATGGCAAAATGATCCTAAAAACGAAAAGAAATTTGCTGATTACCAAACAAAACTGTCTGAACTAAACAACAAATTTGTGGAGTATGAGGGCAAGGGTATTGATCTTGGTCGTACTGTGTCTTTGCAGAACGGTCAGTTAATTGACTCTAAGGTCACTGGCGTTGCTCCTGCTGTTTCCCCAGTTCGAGCAACTGCTCAGATGCGTGGTGAGGGAATGGGCCCTGTCCCTAAAACAGATACTTCTGGAACTGTGCAGACAACTGGCACACCGACTTCTGTTAATACTGGTACTGGCGCAACTACCGCTGTTTCAGCGCAATCAGCAACGTCTGCTGCAAGCCAAAAAACATTTGTTGATTCTGAGTTGACAAAACGAAAACTTAAAGACACTCCAGCAAACAGAGCTTTGCTTCGCAAAGAATTCCAAACTAAAAACAAGCCTGTAGATGATATGGCATGGATGGACGAGTTCAAGAAAACTTATACGGCTTACTCTGATTGGACCACCAACGAAGTGATTGACCATTTCGGTCAGGACTTTGTAGACATTTTGAAAGAAGCCGTTAACACCGAATTCACGGATGAGGAAATCCAGTCAAGAATTAAAGGCACAAAGTATTTCGGTGCGATCACAGACTCCCAATACAAGTTTGATAGGGCTAACTCTGCTGTCCAGAACGGCCTGATCCAAACCGCCCGTGAAGCTATTGTCAAAGATTATGCCGATGTTGGTTTAACACAAACAGACATTGATGAGATTGCCAAGAAGGTTGCCCGAAACGGTCTGACCGCCACCGGCGTTAAGCAAGCTGTTTACCAGTATGCGTTCCGCAAACCCGAAGCAGCAACAACTCCAACGTCCCCTGGTATGGCAAGAAACGCTATGGAGAGTGGCGACGCTGACGCTATCCGTGTTGCTGCACGTGCATACGGATACAACGTTTCTGATGCTGAGATGCAGGCAGCGTTGACTGGCGGGATGTATAACGGTGTTGCTGTTACCAAGGATTCTATTTTGGAGAAAGCGCAGAAGTCGGCAAAAGGCAAGTACTTCCATTTAGCAGATCAGATTGATGCTGGTTTGTCTTTAGAAGATATTTTTAGTGGCTACCGCAATTATGCTGCTGATGCTTTAGAAATTGATCCGAACCAGATTGATTTCACAAAAGATAGCAAGTGGGCTAGGGCTTTTGGGACAAAAGAAACAGGCCAAATGTCGTTGACTGATTGGGTGAAAACGATTAAGACTGATCCTACTTTTGGCTGGCAGTACACAAAACAGGCTAACGATCAGGCTGCAAGTCTGGCTGTCAATCTGGCTCGCGTATTTGGAAAGGTTCAGTAATGTCTGATCTTGGTTTTGGCAACATTGATTTGAGTTTGAATATGGATCAACTCAATGCTGATTTATTGGCGTATGGCCAAACCCCTGAAGGTCAGGCAGCATTTGCACAATACAATTTACCTGCTGATTCTGGCGCACAACCAGTTAGCCGTGAACAACCTATTGTTTCTGAAACCGAAACGGAACGTATCGCCCGTCTGGACCGAGAATCTAATGCAGCTATTGCAGCGAATGATCTTGCTTTTGCTCAACAGCAATCAGATATGCGGACTAACCAGCAACGCCAAGATGCCCGACGGTATATGGCAACCATCCTTGACAGCTACGGTTTGGGCGATCTGACCGATTTTACGTATACAAACATCATCGCTGAAGGCATAACTGATCCGGCGGTTATCGAGTTCAAACTCCGCGACCAACCTGCATACCAAAAACGTTTTGCTGGTAACGCTGCGCGTGTAAAGAAAGGTTTGCCAGAACTTGATGCTGCTTCATACATCGCTTTGGAAAGCCAGTACCGTGAAACTTTGCGTTCAAATCTTGGACCTGAAATGGCCAGCATTTATGCCACACAGGATGAATTCAAATCCTTGATTGAGGGTGATGTTTCCAATGCAGAACTACAGTCCCGTATTGAGCAGGGCTATCGCGCTGTTGCTGACGCTGACCCTGCTGTTAAAGAACAAATGCGCCTTTTGTACGGTGTTGGTGACAACCAGTTAGTCGGCTACTTCCTTGACCCAACAAAAGCAGCACCGCTGTTAACTCGTCGCGCTCAGGCAGCAAACATAGCAGCCCGTGGACTAGAACAAGGTGGTATCCAGTTATCAGGTGCGTTTGCTGAGGACTTGGCCTCTCGCGGATTTACCGAACAGCAGGCTCGCGCAGGGTTCGTTGAAGTCGGTGCTTTAAACGAACTAAAACAGACCTTTGCGGGGGAGACTGCACTGTCCGGTGAACAACTGGCAGGTGCGGCGTTTGGGATTGATGTCGCCGCGCAACAAGAGTTAGAGCGTCGGAAGAAACTTCGTACTGGTGAGTTCGCTGGTGGTGGATCGTTTGCTCGTACAACTGGTGAAACATCAGGCTCAATTTCTACTTCGGTGGGTAAAGCGCAATAGCATACTTGACACTGTCAAGCAAGGTGTGTGTATACTGTTAATGTTCGGTTACGAACACCATTGGAAAGCCCCCGATTTCAATGTGCAAAAGGGGTGAGACTTGCAGCCATTCGGGAACCTCCAGCCGAATGTGGGCAGAAGGAGTGGGTCATGTCAGATGCAAACTACGAGTTTGAGGATGATGCAGTACAAGACCAGCAGCAATCGAAGGACCCTGTGCGAGCGCACTTGCGGAAACTTGAAGCCGAAAATAAGGCTTTACGTGAGCAGGCAGCGGAAGCAGAGGCAGCCCGACGAGAACTTAACTTCGTGAAAGCGGGCGTAGACCCAACCGATCCGAAGTACAAGTATTTCGTTAAAGGCTATGACGGTGAACTTTCACCTGATGCGATTCGACAAGCAGCAGAAGAAGCAAGTCTCATACCTAGCCGGAACAAGGAAGTGGTTGCTGAACAGCAATCATGGAATCGTGTGGCACAGGCAGCGCGAGCTGGCGAGACTAGCGAACCCCCTGTTGATTATGCTCAACGTATTGCTAATGCAAAATCCCCTGATGAAGTGATGCAACTGCTGGCCCAGGCGAGAGCCGAAGCAGAAAAATACTAATCACTCCCCTTAGGATTCACATTCTTTGGGGCTACCCTCAAAGGAAAACAACATGGCAATCAGCCAAGCTAGTTCGTTGTCGACCGACCAGTCTGCTTATGATCGTTTGGCGTATTTCGCCCTTCGTTCAGAGATGCTGTTCGATCAGGCAGCTGACGTTCAAGCAACCAACCAGTCAATGCCAGGTTCGGCTGTAATCTTCACGATTTTCAGCGAACTTGCAGCAGCGACTTCAACCCTCAGCGAAACTGCTGACCTCACACCTGCAACAATGGGTGATGCACAAGTCACTGTAACTCTTGCTGAATACGGCAACACCGTAGCAACCACCGCCAAACTTCGTGGAACCTCGTTCCTTGATGTTGATGCAGCAGCAGCGAACCTTATTGGTTACAACGCTGGTGATTCAATGGATCAGGTTGTTCGTGATGTGCTTGCAGCAGGAACTAACGTTGCTTACGGTGGTGGCGGTGCAACC
>Ga0214921_10007363_pt1 | contig 14707 bp, 15 predicted proteins | sample LL1505_MetaG_FD_177992 | JGI IMG/M metagenome (GOLD analysis project Ga0214921, IMG submission 177992) | Freshwater microbial communities from Lake Lanier, Atlanta, Georgia, United States - LL-1505 | ecosystem: Environmental > Aquatic > Freshwater > Lake | place: USA: Georgia | collected... | reverse complement strand
AGAAAAAAATGAATTCTTATTTTATGTATCGAATATTAATTTTTTTCCAAGAAAAAAATGAATTCTTATTTTATGTATCGAATATTAATTTTTTTCCAAGAAAAAATTGAAATCTTAAATCTAAGTTCTCGGTGATTTAATGTACACAAAATGGACAAAGAAGAAGCATTTATTTCACTATATCTACTAAAGAAGAATGAAACTATCGATACTATTAAAACAGTATCGGAGTTAATTACCAAACCAACTTTCAAGAACAGCTCACTTGTGTTATCATATAGTGAGTTTAAGGAATGGATGAAAGACATTGATGTGACACCAATGTTGTTTCATCACTATATCAAAGAAGTCAAGTCAATTCGAATTCCAAGTGCCGATATCTATTCATTTTTTGAAGAGGCTGAAAAAACAGACAAAGAGATGATTGCTAAACTGGAAGACTACTACAAATCATCAAACCATTCTTCCAAGAAAAGGAAGACAGAAAGTGGTTCTTCTGGTGAAAAGAAAATCAAAACCGTCTTCGAAGATGAACTGGATGGTTTCCAAGATGCCTTGCTTTGTGATGGAAAAAGTGAAAGCACTGTAAATAATTATGTATCTCAAGTTCGGAGCACTATCCGTGAGAATAAAATCAGTGACATTTCACAACTCAAGAACTATACTTTTAAGACACCCGTGAAACAATTTATGAAGTATGTCGACTCGACTGGTGATTCAGATGAAGTGTCTGACACTACCAGTGATGCTTAAAGCTGTTCTATTATTATAAAATATGAAATTTAACGCCGATTCTATAACATACAGTATTCCGTGGCATAAATCAAAATACCCTAAACCCGATGATGTGGTCATTGCTCAAGTGACAAATGTAAGTAATATGGGTATCGATGTTCTTATATTGGACTATCTCTCTATAGATGGATATATCGCTCTCGAAGAATTGAGTAAAAAAAGAGTATATAATCTTCGTTCCTTTATTAAGCCTGGTGATATAAAACTTCTTCTAGTGCTACGTGTGGATGAACACAGAGGATTTGTTGACCTTTCAAACAAGTATTTTAATGATACAGATGAACCTTGTGAAGATGTTGTTCGAGTAGAAAATTATTCAAAGATGGTAAGACTTTTTCATCAATGGCAACTTCAAATCCACAATAAAGGAAAACCAGAATTCGATACTTTAATACCACATACTGTGTGGAGAAGTGTTATGGAAAAAACACTATGGTTAGACTCGGTAAGTGACAACTACGATAAAATTTTATCAATTGCAAATTGCTCAAAGACTATCCAAGAATGTTTTCCTTTGCTGAGTGGTGAAGACTTAGATATCCTTGAAAGTCTAGTTTTCAAAAACTTTAAGGTACAATACGAACTTACCATTAAAATAAAACTTACCACGTGGTCTATTAATTCTGTTGGCAAAATCAAATCTACAATAAAACCAATTATTGATCTTTTCCACGATTACAAAACAGATGTCACAATTTCTGCTCCCGACTACATAATAAAATTGATGAGTAATAATGAAAAAATAAGACACCTTGATGTAGATACAATGTGTATTCCAATTCTAGATAAAATGAGTGATTGTCACTATAATCTGGAACACAGTATTGTGGAAATAGTATCTTAATTTACTTAAAATTATCTCTTTTATTATGCTTATGGAACTTTATATGGTAAGACAAAAAACTAAATCAAATATTACTTTTCCGTACAGAGAGATTTTTTTATCAATTCTCAATATATTAGCAACTTTTGAAATTTATAGTTACACAAGCAATGTGAGCATTTTTTACAATTTTGGGTTTGTTTCACTCTTTCACGCTTGTGTAGAATATTACCTGACAAGCAAGAAGATTAGGATTGGGAAGATTGCACACTATCCTATCGTATCTGCACTCTGTCGCGGATTTGTCGAGGGTGGAACATTTTTTCTTTTTGCCGATATTATTGGAATTTTTAGTTCACTCTCACTACTGACTATGTTTTATCTGACTTACAGTGTTTCGCAAAAAAACACTGAGCTTTACTCTATAAGGCATATAACAAATTATACTACGTTTGGCTTTATCTCGGTATCCTCCTTATTCTTTTTTATTGGACTTTGGCTCAACTATAATTACTTTATGAATGTCTTTATCAGGCTCAGTATAATATCCATAAGTTGGAATTTTTTTGCATATTTCACAGGTTTTAGATTCCTAATTAATGGCAAAGGAGTTAAACTCGTACCCTGGCAGCAACTTACAATTTTGTCCCTCGATGCCGTATTCGAGATTGCTCTGTTATATGTTTGTTTTATGGTCGTATCGTATTCAGTCCAAACCTATATAAACTAATAAGTAAATATATACTTATGAAACTATCTGAGGTAATAAAAAACCAAGCCACCATAAACATTGGAACTATAGGACACGTAGCACACGGAAAGTCGACTTTAGTTTATGATATTACAGGAGTTAAGACTCAGAAACATTCAAATGAATTAGAACGTAATATAACAATTGTTTTAGGGTATGCAGATTTCTATGTGTATGTCAACAAAACTACAAAGGAAGTTAGCTTTTCAAATAAATTATTAGAAGATAACGATTTAGTATTGTGTAAACACGCAAGTTTCATCGATTGTCCAGGTCACAAAGCACTAATGTCTACAATGATTGCTGGTTCCAAGGTAATGAATGCTGCATTTTTACTTGTATCATCACACGAACACATACCTCAGCCTCAAACAGTTAGTCATACTGACATATTAAAACATACAGACATCAGTGATATTCTCATTCTTTTTAATAAAATTGACCTCATTAAAAAAGACAGTGAGCTTGAGAACAAAATAGAAGAACTTGCAGAATTTGTGTCTGATTATCCAATACTTGAGGACAAACCAATCATACCAATATCAGCATTTAAAAAGCTTAATATAGAAGAAGTAGGGAAGTACGTTTCAAATTTGCCAGAAACAAATCTCGAAGAAGAAGCAAATAAAGAATTTGTGATGTGTGTCCTACGTTCATTTGACATAAACACTGCTGGAGTTCAGATTGATAATCTTAAAGGTGGTGTAGTAGGTGGTTCAATACAGTCTGGTTACATTAGAGTTGGAGATAAAGTAATAATAACTCCCGGAATTCTTAAGAAAATTGATGATGTTTGGGTAAGCTATCCAGTATTTTCAACTGTATTGAGTATTTATTCAGATAAAAGACCTCTCGAAATTGCCTTCCCCGGAGGCCTAATTGCTCTAGGATTAGATATTGACCCTGCACTTTGCAAGCAAAATAATTTTTTGGGAAATAAAGTATTCAAACTTACTAAAGAGAATATTGATGATTATACTTCGAATCAACTACTTGCAACAAAATTAAAAATAAAAGTAGAGTACATTAAAGATAGTGATCAATTTAAAAATGCCTCTAAAATTCAAATGATTATAAATAGTAAAACATACAATGGTCGAATTGAAAAAAAAGAAGCAATTGAACGCAGTAACAATAAAGTGTATCAAAAAATGAAGATTTCACTCGACTTACCAACTATTGTTCTACCAAATGAAAAGTATCCATTACTGACAGAAATTGACGGCACATTAGAACTTTTTGGGATAGCAGTTATAAGAAATATTATAGTTGACGTCAAAGTTAATCTCCCACAAGGCTTTGAAGAATTTACAAATGACTTACCAGACAATTTTGAAAAAATCCAGATTGAAAATGACATTCCTGAAATAAAATTCAATACTTCCAAACACATACTAGAAAATCTCAAAGAAAACACAAAAAAACAGTTAGTATTTACCAAAGTTGATAAGATACAATATCCCGACATTATTTTGAACAAAGGGACTATGCAAATTAACTGGGTAAATTTTGGCGTTTTTAATAGTATTTTCAATGACCAGGTCATCCTAGGTGGTAATGTTAAATTCTATCAATTAAAGACAATTTTACCGGCATACATAAGGTATCAATATGGTATGACGGATACCAACTGCACAAGTGCCACAGAAAGTGAACTAATTATCCATATAAAAGTTAAAGGGTTGAAACTACTCCCTGAAAATGTTATAAATGGATTTTTTAAGAACTTTATAATTTGTAAAAAATGTAAGACAAATATGTGTAGGTTGTGTAAAATTCAAACACAGGTATTTCACATTTGTTTATTATGTAGCCATAAAAATATTATTTCTGAACCGTGGGTAAAGGAATTAAAAATCTGCTAAATCCGTATAAATATTTGGTGCATTTACCTGTTTTGGAAAAGTTTCAATTTTACCAATAGAGGTTATTTGTTGTTGTGGACTGAAAAATATCCATCCTATTATACCAAGAATTATTGGGACGTGATATGGGTATTTTTTATTATTATATACTGCTAACGATATAATAATAGAAAATATTATAAAAAATATTATAAACATACTATAGTTAAGATATTTTAAGTAATATAAAACCGAATTCTTATCGTTTACTATTATCATATACGTCAATAAAATCTTCAATAACTGATTGCTTAATTTCACTTTCGTGACCTACTGGAACATCCTTTAAGAAATTAGATATTGTATGTCCTACTTTAAGTGTCGGGCTGAAATGTGGTTCTGTAACACTTTTTAGGTCAATCTCATCAATCAGATTAGGTCTGTTCTCTTGTATTTTAAAACTTGAGAAAATTTGTTCAGCAATATTACCCTTTTCAGTATTGAGAAGGTCATATTCTTTCTTTGTGTTTAATACATTTTTAAAACCGCCTTTTTGAATGCTATCTGGTTCTATTTTTGGATTGGCATAAAGTAAATTATCATCATTTACTTTGACACCTTTTCCTTCATACTTTTGAATAGCATAATTTTCTTTGTCGTCCTTTTGTTGAAGAAAAAGGTTTTCTTCAGTTTCTCTTTCGTCCTCTAGGAATTCAAGTATTACCTTGTCTAGGGGTAACATATCTTTTATGGTGAGCCTTATTGACATTTTAATTATGTTTATTACTTCTCTCTGATTTTCTTTAAATTCGCGCAAAGGTGCACTGGAATTCATAAGAAAAGGATTATTGAATATTTCTCTGGCAGATTGAATGTATGTTTTATGTATAAAATGAGTAAAAGATGCATTCTCGTAGATAGCACTCGAAACGTATTTTGCCTTTGATAGGTCCTTTTTCATTGTATGTAAATGAAGAAATGCTTTAATAACTGCTTTAAGCAGGTATTCCAATGTATCACCGTGTTTGCTCATAACTTTAATCCTTCTAACTTCTTGTTCAATGATAGAGGAACTCCAATTAGGAATACAGTTTCTAAGCAGGTCTTGAAAAATTCGTAATTCATCAATCTTGATATCATTTTTCTGTTTGTATACTTTAGCAGTTTCGAAAATTGATTGAAAACCCTGGTAGATTAGCGGAGCCAAGATACTCGTTAAAATATTTATATACTCATTTTTTATTTCTGCATATGAATCCATAACATAAACTAGAAACTTTTTTTCTTTCAATAACGCACATTTACTTGGCCAATTGTTCGTAATCTTCTCTAGTAAAACATAAGCATCCTACACCATTATCACAGCTCTTACAAGAGTACTCTGATTTTACGTAATTGCTAAGGTCAGGATTATTATTACTTTCCATAAAGCCTACAGGCCACTGTGCTTGCATACAACACTTTGGATGACAAACCGCGTTTCTAATTGCAGATGGAAGGACTTCAACATTATCATTTACACCAGCATTTGTTTCAATTTTAGAAAACTTTTCTCGTCTCTTCACTAGTTTTGAACCATAAATAATAATTAGAATTCCTAAAAGAGCTGCTACACATAGCCATACACAATCACCATCTGAAGCTTTTTTAAGATATGGGAAACCTTGAACAATAACTACTTTATCCATATACTATATAAGATAAAAATTGACATAAATATATATATATAATCTATACTATAATTTATGATACTTCTTGAAAAATATGAACCAAAATGTATAGGTGACATTTTAGGACACTCAGATGCTATCACAAAAATTATTAACCACTTTAAAAGGGATAGATTTTCAACTATTCTAATTTTTGGTCCTACCGGTTCAGGAAAAACTACTATTATCAAGACTATCTTAAAAGAACTAAATTTTAATGTAAAATTTTATAATTCAGTATTACAAAACGATAATTTAATTTCAGAAATGGTAAATTTAAATAATAATAACATAAAAAATAGTTTACAAACAAATTTTACGTTTTTACCAACAGCTCTTGTAATTGATAACCTTGATCACATTACTCTGAGTAATGAAAAAACACTAGTAGATAAAGTTATTACATTTAACCTTCAAAAAAAAAGGTTTCCATTGATACTAATCAATAGTTACTATTCGTTTAAAGACCATCCCAATCTGGAAAATGTGACCAAATTTGAACTCCCCTTCTTAAGCCAGGAAGTCCTCAAAAGTTTTGCCAGGGACATTTTACACAGAGAAGGTTTGATGGTTGATAATGATATCCTTGCCGTTCTTGTAGGTTTATCACAGAGAGATATCAGAAGACTCCTAAATCTTATACAAGATATCTTGATGACATTCACTAAAGATGAACCTTTAGAAAAAATAAAATCTTACCTCATCCACTGTGATAAAAAAGATATCAATTTAAGCTTATTCGAATCAACAAAGGAAATATTATGTTCACATAAAAATATTTCAAAAATTGTATCGTTATACAATAACGACAAGGTCTTATTACCTCTTACAATACAAGAAAACTTTGCAAAGTTTGTGTTTGATAAAGGTTTTCCACAAAAAGAGAGGTGTACTGCTCTTACTCAAATTAGCACAAGTATATCGAATGCTGATATAATTGAAACAGATATATACACAGACCAAAATTGGGATTTACAAAGAACGCATTGTTTTTTTGGGTTGTACAAACCCGTTAGAATACTTAATAGGTATAAGGAATTTGCTACACCTCAAGATATCAAGTATCCTATAAATTTTAGTTCCGAGTTGAACAAAACATCACTTAAAAATATCAATAGAAAAAATATTTTTAGTGTTAGTGCTATTTTTGGTAATAGTCTTAGTGAAATTCTACATCAAAGTTTAATCTTGAATACCCTGCTGAGGAGGGAAGAATTTGACAAAATCAAAGACTTATTATCTGATTACCGAATAGAAGATTTACCCAAAAGTATTGAAACAATTATAAAAATAGACAAGTGTAATGATAACATATTCCAGTTTAATACTCGTACCAAGAAAAACTTCTGATTAAAGTTATGGAAGAATTTTACCTTAAGCAATTTAATGATATGAGCAAAATATTTAAAACAGATAAGGGTTACACGTGGAATTTTACAGAAGACAGAGACCTTGCTCTGTTTTGCAACGGTTATCCTTTTGGAATATTTAAAGTTAAAAAAATTGCTAAAATCCAAAATAATAAATGGTTGTGGTGTTGGGAAGAAGAACACAATTATGTGGATAGAAAAATATATCCCAAGCACTTGAAAGAAAAACTAGTCAAAAGCGAGTTTGATGATAACCTTGAAAAGATTGTATATTCAATGAAAGCTCTTGAAGGACTATGGTATATTTATTTGGATGACCTTGATATAAGACACGTGCTTATTATTACTAAAATCAAGAAGTTATATTCTTAATTTCGTCTTTGTGGAGTGTATCATCTGGTGTTTCTAAAATCAAAGGTATTGAATATTTTTTTCCAAATTGAACTACGTGTTTTATTGTATCGGTGCCAATGTAACCTTGGCCAATATTTTCATGTCGGTCGACACACGAGCCCTTAGGTTTTTTACTGTCATTAAGGTGTATAAGGCAAAGATTTTCAATACCAACTTTCTTAGTAAAATTATCAATGTATTCCATAACCTCGTATCCAGAAGAATAAATATGACAGGTATCAATACAAACCTTAATTACTTCTTTTTCTTTTACAGTAAAACTCTTATACATATTACAGAAAGTCTCGAGTGTAGTATACATTTCTGTCCCTTGTCCAGCGGGGGTTTCCAATATTACAAATGCGCTCCATTTTTTTTCAATCACTTTACTAGCAATATATTTTATTGCCTCCATCCAATAGATGTGAGCAGTATCTGTATTTAATTGAAGAAACTTTCCCATATGAATTACACAACCAATAGCTCCTATTCTGTGTGCAATTTCTAGTTCTTTCAGGCAAAGATTTATCCACCAACTCGTTTCATCAAATTCTTTTGCAAAGTTTAAAACATACGGTGAGTGAATAATAAGAATAGTTTTATTCTTATGAAGTAATTCTTTTATGTCTTCAGCCATTTTATCATCCACGCTTTTAGTTCCTTTCCCTACACGATTACTTATAAAAATTTGTAATGCATTTGCATTAATTTTTTCTGCGTGTTTAATGGCATTAATAATCCCGTTCTTTCCTTCAGCAGAAATGTGGCTTCCAAGATACAGCATTTATAATATAGGAAAAATATATATCTAAGTTATAATATAATATGGAAGGCGGTGGTAAACAAGGTCAAGCAATTCACGACTCAATCAAAGAAAGACTTGAAACTGAATTTGGATATTCTAAAGAAGAAGCTAAAGCAGTCAAATCTATTCTTTATGATAAGGCTAAAGGAAAAGTGAGTGATGATACTCCAGGAAGAAATCTGCTTCGTGCAAAAGAAATGGAAAAAATGTTAACTAAAAAAGAACTTGATAAGATTACTTCTAAAGAACTAAAAGCTCGCTTGGAACTCATTGCTTCACAAAAGAAACAGAGTGGTGCTCGCTCATCATCGAAGAAAGCTTCGAAGAAAGCTTCGAAGAAAGGTTCAAGAAAACCAGCTCGTAAATCGTCAAAGAAGGCTTCGCGAAAATCAGCTCGTAAATCATCAAAGAAGGCTTCACGAAAATAAAGCACTTTTTCGCAAAAGAAGAGCCCTAAAAAAATTGAAAACTCATTAATTTGACCATTATAAATAGAGTTTACTAAAAATGCCCGATTTCTACAGTAGTGATATTTTCAAAGCCCAATTAATTGCCAATTTAAAGACTGGCAATATGATACTAGATACACTAATTGTATCTATTATAATTTCTTTCATAGGTTGGATTGTTAACAAAATCCAAACATTTAATTTTGCTGATTATCGACATAATTTAAACAAATATAAATTAACTATAAAAACCTTTCCTAAATATAATGGAAGACAGTTTATTACTACAAATCTAAAATCAGTTTTATATGAACTTCAAGAAGAAAAAATATCTTTTTACGAAAAAGTTGGAATATATGATCAATTTGAAGATCTTATATATTTTCCAATTACTAAATACACAAAGATTAATGATGAAATTTTTATAACTTCAAACAAAGAAATTTGTGAAATTTATGATAGTGATACTAATAAGATGATTAGTAAGGAAATATGTTTTATACATTTATGGAGTAATGTAAGTTTAGAAGTTCTTGATAAATATGTATTAGATTGTCTAGAAAAATATAAAAAAAAATTGTCAAGAGAAAGATATCAGAACAAAATATATAAAATACAAGATTTTAAGAATGAAGAATATCAAATGACAAATTTCGAAACTAATAGAACTTTTAAAAGTGTATTTTTTGAAGAAAAAGAAAGATTTTTGAAATACCTTGATTTTTTCACGCAACAAACAGTGTGGTTTGATTCTAAAGAATGTCCACGACACTTGGGTATTCTCTTACACGGCGAACCAGGTTGCGGTAAAACCAGTTTTATCAAAGCTTTAGCAAAAGAAACCAAGAGAAACATTGTATCAATCAACTTGAGCAATGTTAAAACTAACAGAGATTTGGAAAGCATTTTTACATACAAATTTTACTCTGATAGTACCTTTGAAAATTATATCTATGTTTTAGAGGATATTGATTGTATGTGTGATGTTGTTCTTGATAGGACTTTATTACCTGAAGAAAATCCGGATAAGAAAGATAAAAAAGATAAGCCAATAATAGAAATGATCGAAAAAGATAAATTAAATCTTTCTGGGCTTCTAAATGTGATTGATGGTATGATTGAAATGCCTGGTAGAATTATTGTTATTACAACTAATCACGTAGACAAACTCGACAAAGCCCTTATTCGACCTGGGAGAGTGGATTTTAAAATTGAGATGAAAAAAGCCACCCGACAGGTTATTGGTTCTATTCTCCAACAATTTTATAATGAGAGTATTGATTTGTCAATCCTTGAGAAGGTTCACGACTATGAAAAAACACCAGCAGAAATATCTGACATTGTAAAAAATTCTTTCTTTCTTGGTCATAGCTTGATGGAATGTGTTAAAAATATAAAACAAAGATAAAAACTTGATTTATTACATTTTTTCAACTAGGTATTATGGCCTTAGAAGATATGAAACAATTTTGAAAGTAAAGTACTAACTCGAGTAACTATCTTCTAATTAGAACTGTTCTTGATCAAACTATTAGATAAATCTGAAAAAACTTCTTTTATATTATATACAATGTTGGAAGATGATTTAATGAATTATTTACAATATAAGATAAAGTATCTAAATCTTAAGACAAAAATAGGAGGTTCATTAAAGCGAGAACGTAATGAAGATGATGATTATATGGATGAAGGTAAAGACGAGGATACAGTAGAACCTTCTCCTAAAATACAAAGAAACACTATTTTTCTTCCAAGACCAATATCAGTATCTCAGAGAAATACTGATGAGGAAAGCGATTCAGGAAATTGTCATCGGAAAATTATAGAAATGTTTACAAAATTATCATCAGATGCATTCAGAGATTTTTATTTAAATAAATATAAGGCATTATTATATATTGAACGTACTAGTAGGAAACCAGATAATATAGTTGTCGATATAAGAATTAACACAGGTAGCCCAGAAAGGCCAAATTATGAAACTTTCTATCATTTTACGTGTCACGGTAGAAGGGATACAGAAGATATTGTAAGAGGAAGCCACTTTTCATTTAATATAAGTGATTATTTGGTTAAAGAAAAATTTAAATCAGAATCTCGAATTTTTGTTAGAAAGATCCGAGGATCTAAGGAAACTTTCTATCTAAACTTAGATCCAGATGGCATTATCAAAAATTTTGATTTCTTGTATCGTGATTTTGAATATTTAGAATTAGTAGTAGCAGGAATGATTTTAATAACATCTTTAGTAAACCTGGCTCATACATCCATAGATATTAAAGAGATAAAAACTGATGATATACAAAGACAAATTGAAAAAGATTATCCTATTTTTAGACAAATATTTAACAAAGACATAGAATCCGATATAGAACAACTAATAATAGATCACGCTGAGTATTATGGGGTAACAGCAGAACTTCAAGACGCTCCACTTCCCCCGCCTCAATTTCTTTGGCCACCTCAAATGGTGCCAAGACCACCATATCCTTTGCCATCTCAATATCCTTTGCCATCTCAATATCCTTTGCCACCTCAAATGGTGCCTCAATATCATTTGCCATCTCAATATCCTTTGCCACCTCAAATGGTGCCTCAATATCATTTGCCATCTCAATATCCTTTGCCATCTCAATATCCTTTGCCACCTCAAATGGTGCCTCAATATCCTTTACTACCACCAAGACCACCGTATCTTTTCCCCCCCCTTAACCCTTATGCTCGCCCCTTTTTCCCCTAATCAACATCACTGATAATCTTAATCTCTGTTAGGTTTCCACTAAGTGGATTAAATATAAATACTTTCTTAGCTTCAATGTTAACTAACCATTCCAGTTTGATTTCATCAGAGTATTTTATCATCCATAAGTAACTACCACTACACATATGGATATCATCTAAGCGGTTCTCTTCAAATTCAACTCGTAAATTGTCATTGATTGAAATCAAACTCTCTTTCACTTCATCAATCCACGAGCAAGATATATCTGTAAAGAGCGCTTTCATTCTACTTCTTTTAATAAATGGTAAAAGTGCTGTAAGATACATTTCTTGAATTATTTCAGACCAATCTTGTGACAAAGCAAATTTTCTAATACTGTTTTTAAGATGACTGATATAGATTTCAAAGTATTTAACTGACATTTTTTTCTCAAAGACTAACTCTAGGGGATGAAGGTCTAGAGAATTTGCAGAAGAAATAATTTTATGTTCAATAGAATTGAGTGTCCAAGGTGAATAGTTAGACCTGAATGCCAAGTCATCAAAATTGACCTTTTTAACATTCTCAAATTCTGTTTTTGTTAGAAACACAGAGTTCAGGAACCTCTCGTGTTGTATGCTTAAGTTAATAGTTTTACTTTTTTGTTTTTTAATAACATAAGTAATAAAATTAGTAAATTCATTAAATAAATTATTCTGGACAAAAAAAGTTGGTATTGTAATTGGTGTCGAGATTGATGTTTTTGAAACTTCAATATTAAGTAAAGGTTCTTTCAATTCTTTGATTTCAGCATAAGTTAGGTTACTAATAGAAAACTCTGGTTCTCTATCAGAAACTGTCTCAACTAATTCACTTTCAAGTAAAGCTTTATAAGTCATACCTTCAAGTTTGACATTTTCTTTTTTAATTTCTTTCAAAAATCGTGTTGGTGCTGAACCACTAACAAAAAAATACAAGTTGTTTTTTGCTCGAGTAGTAGCAACATAGAATAAGCGTCTTTCTTCTTCTAAGCTCTCACGCGAGGCTGGGAAATATTTATCATTCAAACCAATAATAAATACAGTATCCCATTCAAGACCCTTACTTTTGTGTATAGTTGAAAGTGTAACGTGGCCTTTCCTTTGAACAACTTTAGTATCTTCAAATGTTTCTAATAGCACAGTGGGAATTCCTGCTAGAGTAAAATAAGCTTCCAAGTCATATAACGATGAATTATTTCTTGATAAGACAGCGACACTATTGAGAGAATTTCCATTACGAATAGTTTCTAAAATATATGAATAAATCTGTGACCATTTTTTTTTATTTACAATAACTGGTTTTGAACCAGTGTCTTTGTGAGCTAACATCATCTTGTGTTTTTGGTTTCTGTTATAACTAATAACATCGTTTGCAATATTGATGATCTCCGGTGTACTTCTATAATTTCTAGAGAGAACAAATGTCTGAGCATTTTCAAAATATTTTTCAAAATTTAGGATAAACTCTATATTTGAATCTCGAAATGTATAAATATTTTGATAGTCGTCGCCGACAACAGTTATCTTACATCCAGCACAATACATTTTATAAATAAAGTCGAACTGTTCTTGATTAATGTCTTGGAATTCATCGATAAAAAGGTATCTAACTTGGCTTTTAAATTCTTGGGAATAGGCACTATCAAGAAATTCATTAAAGAGGTGTATGTATTCCTTCACGTGATAGAGTTTATCAGTTAGCAAATTATTATGATTGAGGACAGACACTGCTAGACTATCAATCGTTCCAATATAGTATCCCCTAACATCTGGAATTAAACTATAAAGTCTCTGTGATATATCTTCAGCAGCACTAATATTGAAAGCAGTTATTAAAACTTGATTAGGTTTTATACCGTGGTTTCTAATCAAATTCTCGACACGATGGAGAATTGTGGTGGTTTTACCGGAACCAGCACAAGCTAAAATACAGATATTTTTATTTATATCAGCATCAATAATTTCAAGTTGTTCTTTATTCAACATCTAAATATAAATATTAGATAAACATTTATATATATTTCCGTGAAATAGAGTAGAGCAAATCACGTATCCTACTACATTATTGTCACTGATTTCACCGAACCCGAGTGTATCACTAATTGATAATGGTGAGTTAACACTAGGCGCACTTTCTGACGTGATTAATACTTCTTGGATTGTGCTTCGAGACATAAAATTTTTGTTTATGTAAATACCTACTACTTTTCCGGTTTTACTACATGGTTTAACTTTAATACGACCATCATTATATCCAGTAGCTTCTAAAAACATTCCCTTAATAAATAAAGTATCTTCTTCTATTATACTAAGAATATTTGTATCTGAATATTTTATTTCTTTTATTCGTACATTTATTTTTTCCTCCATTCTTGAATTATTTGCATTTACTCGGTCTAGAAGTTCATTTAGTTTAGACTGTAAAAGTAAAATTTTATTTTCTACATTTTTGTCAAGGATGTCTTCTATTTTTGCCTGTTGTGATTTTATTTGAATATCAGTGTATTCTTTAATCTCATTAATTAATTTGACTAAAGATTGATTGGTATCGAGTTGTGTCCGGATTTTTTCATTAATGTATTGTTTATTTTCATCTGTTAATTCTAATAAGGATTGATTCGTTTTGGCTTGATTTTGAAATTTTTCATTGATATAGTCTTTATTTTCATTTATCATTTTTCTTAAAGATATAAATGTTTCATTTTGGTTCAGGACTTTTTTATCAATATCTTGCTTATTTTCACTTATAACTCTCTTTAGGGACTGGTTTACCTCGTCAATCCTGCTGTATTGTGTTTGAAGCCTATTATTAAGTGTATCCGTATTTGAACCAATAATTTTAATAATGCTCTCCAAATCGTTGAGAAGTTTAAAATATCTTTCTTCACAATTTCCACAATTCATTTCAGTATCAAGAATAAAACCATTAAAATTCATAATTAAATATATAAAAATATTTTTCCTTCGTCACTTAGAAAGCATCGCTTTCTTCCGTAGAGGTTAGAAAGCATCGCTTTCTTCCGTAG
>Ga0214921_10007361_pt1 | contig 14709 bp, 10 predicted proteins | sample LL1505_MetaG_FD_177992 | JGI IMG/M metagenome (GOLD analysis project Ga0214921, IMG submission 177992) | Freshwater microbial communities from Lake Lanier, Atlanta, Georgia, United States - LL-1505 | ecosystem: Environmental > Aquatic > Freshwater > Lake | place: USA: Georgia | collected... | reverse complement strand
CGTCGGCATAAGTTGATAAATCGTCCAAGTCAATTGGGTCAACACCCAAAAAAGTGATGTCTGGACCGAACATTGCACCATAGCGAGTCATAGTTTTAGCGTAGTGCTTTGCTTATAGTTCTGAACTAAAAATCAGTTTTATTGAACTACTCGGTGTAATTACAACTAACACCTGCAGGCGCGCGACCAATTAAGAAGTATTGATCTACATAGCGATCTATACAGTCTGAACCTTGGAAGTAAGCGGTGTGACCATCGCCATTGAAAGTCAAAAGCACGCCATTACTTAATTGTTCAGCCAGCGAGTTAGCCCAAGCATATGGTGTTGCCGGATCGTACTTAGTTCCGACAACCAAAATTTTAGGTGCGCCATTTGCACGGATTGGCCCCGGTTTTCCGGTAGCAGGAGCTTGCCAATAGGTGCAACCAAGATTGCCCCAAGCCAACGATATTCCAAATACTGGTGCCTGCTTTTTCCACCTGTTTGCAAGTTGCTCGGTTTGGGCGAGCGTTGCACGATCTGGGCGATCTAAACAATTCACTGCGTAAATCGCTTCGTTGCCGTTATCACTGTAGTGGCCTTCGGAATCGCGGCTGACATAAAAGTCGGAACTCGCCGCTAAGGTCGCGTAATCTCCAGTGAGCGCCGTTAACAAAGCTGAACGTAATTCGGGCCAGCCACTTTGTTTGCTGTAAAGATTTCCCAGCACTCCTGTTAGTGCCATTGCTTGCGTGAATTTTCGGCCATCCTCGAGTTGGCCGGGGTTGGCATCCAACCGATTCAGCATATCTGCAACTTGCGCAACGCCGCGATCAGTGTTTTGGCTTAACGGGCAATCAGATTGAGTAGCGCAATCTGCTACGAACCTTCGAAGCGCAATATCAAAAGCAACTGCTTGCCCATACGAAAGTTGCTCGTTCGACAAAGTCGGGTCGACAGCACCGTCAAGTGTCATGCGGCCAACATTTTTTGGGAATAAGTCGGCATAAGTAGCGCCAAGGAAAGTTCCGTAACTCCAACCAAACCAATTTAATTTCTCTTCACCAAGTGCCTGGCGCAGTATGTCGATATCGCGCGCTGCGCTAACCGTATCCATAAATGGGACAATCTTTGGAGAATTCTTAATGCATTGGGTTGCCAGTTGCTTGGCGTAACTTACAAATTGCCCAATTTCACTTGGAGTGTCTGGCGACTGATCTGTCGCTATCAACTGATCCAATTGCTTATCGCTTAGGCATTTAACTGGATTACTTGTGCCAACACCCCGAGGATCAAAGCCAACTACATCAAAGTTTTCTTGCAAAGTTGGAGTCATTATGTAGTCGATGTTTCGGGCAAAGTCGATACCTGAACCTCCAGGTCCACCAGGATTTAGCACGAGCGAGCCACGCGTAAGTTCAGCGGGGGCACTATGGCGAATGACTTTCAGGAAAATGGATGCCTTGGCTGGATCGCGATAATCAAGCGGCACCTCGAGTTTGGTGCAATCAAAGCCATCGCCGCACCCCTTCCAAGCTAATCGCTGTCCATAAAAAAGTGAGAGCGATGATGGAAAAGCAGAGGTGATTGTTGGTCGTGGTTTTGGTTTTGCTTGCTTCGGCGGCTCGGTCAGATTGAATAGCGTCAGCGAAGCGGTACTGATTCCAATGAGTAGCAGAATTACTATGAAAGTCCGTTTCTTGTTCATGCCCTTGCTCCCAACAGTGCCAACTCTGAATTGAAAAGCGTTACCAACAGAGATTCGAAAACCAACTGTGCAGCGACATTGGCAAAAAGTTGATCGCGCGCTTCGTTAATCGCATCTATCCGGCGTAATGTGTTGGCTTGTGAATCTTGGTAGGCAAGCTCTGAGATTTGGTTACGCAATTCTTCATTAATCAACGGCACGCTTGAACCTGATTGAAGTATTAAAACATCACGGTATACTGCAGTTAGATCTAGCAAGATGCGATCGTACTGATCATTTAGCAAGCGGCGATGACGTGTTTTCGCACGTTTCTCTAGATCCTTTAAAGCCGATTTAAGTTGCCTTGTTGAGGCGCCTAAGCCCTTACCTTGAGCGCCATCACCATAAGCCATTCGGATATCTGCTTCGGCCTGGGCATCAAGTGGCTCCGCTAGCGCATCGGTATCCGCAGTTGCGTTCGCAACAATGCGCTGCGCTAAGTCAAAACACATAGCCACAGAATTTAAGCGAAATGGTACATCAACAATTGCCTTACGACGATTACGAACTTCTTCGTTAGTGGCTAATGCACGGGCTCGGCCAATGTGGCCTTGGGAAACTCTGGCCGCCCAGTCGGCAAGCTCGGGTGCAACTGAATACCGATCAACTAGCTGCCCCACCACGTCTTGATGAGTTGGTGAAATAAGTGACACATGCCGGCAGCGACTACGAATTGTGTCGAACACATCTTCGGCAGTGGGAGCGCACAAAATCCAAACAGTGCCAGGAGGTGGCTCTTCCAAACTCTTGAGTAAAGTTGAAGCTGCATCAATTCGGAACCGATCGACATCTTCAATAACAAAAACATGCCATGGCGAACGAGTTGGCGACAGTGCCGAACGTTCAATTAATGCAATCGCATCGTCAATTGCGTAATTCATTCCTTCAGGGACAATGTGTTCAACATCTGAGTGTGTGCCTACCAACACATTGCGGCAATCTGCGCAGTTGCCGCAGCCACCAGCTGAACACACGAGTGACTGAGCGAATGCTAGGGCAAGTGTGCTGCGACCACTTCCGGGCGGGCCGGTAATTAGCCAAGCATGCGTCATTGCTGCTGCGGCCAACGCATCGCCTGTATGCGTCTGCTCGCTTGCAAGCTTTAATTCTGCAACAGCGTGTTCTTGGCCGATGACGATGTCGAAGACACTCATCGTGAATTCAATTCTGCAAGTACCGCATCACAAATAAGTTGCGCTATTTCATCAATAGGCAACGTTGCATCTATAACTATGTGGGCAGCCTGAGAGTTTTTTGCTAGGTCACGAAATGCCTGTTGAGTTTGCAAATGAAAATCGAGTGACTGTATTTCCATGCGATCGGTACCTTTACGGCGATCGAGACTAACCTGCGCTGGCACATCTAGATACACAGTGAAATCGGGTAGCAACCCTTGCGTAGCCCACTCGCTTAATTCGCGGATGTAAGTGCCGCCAAGATTGCGGCCGTACCCCTGATACGCCACTGAAGATTCTAGATAACGATCGCAGATAACAACTGCCCCATTTTCCAAAGCCGGTCGAATTAGGTTTGCCGCATGATCTGCCCGAGAAGCAGCAAACAAGAGTGCCTCTGCTTGATCTGGCATATCGGTGATAGTTGGATCTAGTAAAACAGAGCGAATTTTTTCGGCAGTAGGTGTACCACCTGGCTCGCGGGTTACCACTACGGAAAAGCCTTCGCTGGCAAGGCGATTAGAAAGTAGTTCAGCTTGTGTAGATTTACCCGCACCCTCGCCACCTTCAAAGGCAATGAAAAATCCGGAAGTCACAATCTCACCTTAATTGGTACTAACGACTTATTCTGCTGAGGCGCTGGACTTACCAACACCAGTTTTCTTCGCTGGCACTTTTTTCTTAACCGATTTTGCTGCAGCTTTTTTAGCTGGTGCCCGTTTGGCCGGTTTTGCACTTGGTCCCGCCGCACGTCGTTCAGCAAGAAGATCGGATGCGCGCTCGATTGATATGTTCTCAACTGAGTCGCCGCCACGCAACGATGCATTGGTTTCGCCATCAGTTATGTAGATACCAAAACGGCCTTCACGAACTACAACTTCTTTACCAGTGGACGGATCGGCGCCAACGACTTTTAATGGCCCCGCAGCCTGGCCACGGCCACGTCGCAACTTGGGCTGAGCAAGAAGTTCAAGTGCTTGTTCCAAAGTTAACGAGAAAATTGATTCTTCGTCTGGCAAAGTGCGAGAGTCCTTACCTTTAAGTAAGTACGGTCCGTATCGGCCATTTTGCGTGGTAATAATTTCGCCATCGGCTGGGTCGGCGCCAACTTCACGTGGAAGTGTGAACATTCGAAGTGCGTCATCAAGAGTCACTTCATCAACAGTCATTGTTGAGAACAATGATGCAGTTCGTGGCTTGGCTGACTTAGGTGAGCCTTCGGGCAAAACCTCCGTGAAGTACGGACCATAGCGACCAGTCTTTGCCATGATGACGCGATCAGTTTCAGGATCAATACCTAATTCATGTTCGCCAGATGGTGCATTGAAAAGTTCTTCAGCTTTTTGCGCAGTTAACTCATCGGGTGCAAGATCGGTTGGAATGTTTGCCCGAGTATCTTCACCGCGCTGCAAGTAAGGACCATAACGACCAACGCGAATGATGGCATCGCTACCTTCAATTGGGATTGAGGCCATCGCGCGCGCATCTATATCGCCATAGACCGAAACCAGTGGAGCCAGCCCAGGGAAATCGCCACCAGTTTGTTTGTCGCCAAAGTAGAAGCGCTTCAATGCCGTTAGTCGCTTGTCTTCACCACGAGCTACTTGGTCGAGAACTTCTTCAAGCGATGCCGTGAAGTCGTAGTCAACTAGCGAACCGAAATGTTCTTCCATCAACCGAACAACTGTGAACGCTAAAAAGTGTGGAACTAGTGCGCTGCCGCGTTTCCAAACATAGCCCTGATCAATAATGCGGCTAATGATTGCCGCGTAAGTAGATGGACGGCCGATGCCCAAGCGTTCAAGTTCTTGAACCAATGTGGCCTCGGTATAACGTGCTGGCGGATTTGTGCTGTGGCCATTTGCATCAAGACTGACAGCTGTAACTGCATCGCCAACTTTAAGTGCAGGAAGTCTGCGACTCTGTTCTTTGTCGTCTTGATCTTCATCGGCATCGTCATAGGCAGCAAGGTGGCCACGGAAGGTGATTACTGTGCCACTTGCAGAAAATTCGGCATTACGCCCATCGCTACTTTCGCCACCGATACGGATTGTTGCCGTTGTTCCACGGGCATCAGACATCTGGCTGGCAACAGTGCGTTTCCAAATCAAGTCGTACAACGCGAACTCGTCGCCAACAAGTTCGCCTGCAACTTCAGCAGGTGTGCGGAACACATCACCGGCTGGGCGAATTGCTTCGTGTGCCTCTTGAGCATTTTTGACTTTGCGGTCGTAACGTCGTGGCACGTCTGGAATATGATCTGCGCCATAAAGGCCGGCAGCCTGCGTCCGTGCTGCGTTAATTGCAGTATCAGAAAGTGTGGTGCTATCTGTTCGCATGTAGGTGATGTAGCCACGCTCATAAAGTGCCTGTGCAACACGCATGGTTCGCTGCGCACCCCACTTAAGCCGACCCGACGCAGCCTGTTGCAAAGTCGAAGTCATAAACGGAGCCTTTGGGCGATTTGTATAAGCCTTGTCATCAACCTTGATTACCGAGAAGTTGGTATTTGCAAGCGAAGTGCAAAGTGTGCGAGCCTGCGCCTCATCCAAATGCGCCAAGCCATCTTTCGTGCTGAGCTGCGCAAGTGAATCAAAGTCTTTACCTGTTGCAACTCGGGCGCCATCAACGGCAACAAGATTCGCTGTGAAACTTGCCGGATCGAAAACACCTTCGATGTCCCAATATGATGCGCTCTTAAATGCAATGCGCTCACGTTCGCGCTCAACTACCAAACGAGTAGCAACAGACTGCACACGACCAGCCGACAAACCAGCTTGAACTTTGCGCCATAGAACTGGTGAAACTTCAAAACCATAAAGTCGATCAATTAGTCGACGAGTTTCCTGCGCATCAACGAGTTGCATGTCGATGTCTCGAGTATTCTCGGCAGCAGCTTTGATCGCCTCTGGTGTAATTTCGTGGAAAACCATTCGCTTAACCGGAACTTTAGGGCGAAGGATTTCTAAAAGGTGCCAAGCAATAGCTTCACCTTCACGGTCCTCGTCCGTTGCCAGCAGTAATTCGTCTGCGTCTTTGAGCTTCTTTTTCAGCTCAGCGACTTTGTCTTTCTTTTTTGCGCTGACCACGTAATAAGCGGTGAAGTTATCTTCAACATCGATGGCCATGCGGCCCCAAGGCTGTTTTTTGATTTCGGCTGGAACATCGACCGCGCGCTCAGGTAGATCTCGAACATGGCCAACACTGGCCTGAACGTCGTATCCTGGGCCAAGATATTTCTGGATTGTTTTAGCCTTGGCAGGCGATTCGACAATTACCAAGCGGTTCAAGGTAGACAATCTGTTCCTCTCGAAATCTGCTGCACTCTATATATGCAGCAGAAAAAGGTGTTCTCGCGACAGTGTGCCGTTAGCCCCTAGGGGGTTGTCAAATGCTGGGTTCCTCATTTTTAAGGTAACTGAGCCAGTAAACCCTTGTTGTTGTTGAGGTATTGGTCTGGAAAAAAATTTCAGTAAATTTCCAGACCAACCACAAAAGCCAGGGTTTAGGGCTTATTCCGCTACTTCAGCAAAAACCTCTTCGCCAACAGCAATCGGGCGACGCTTTGAGACGATTACAGCCGCAACCACGATTGCAATTGCGCCAAGTGCTAGGGCAAGTTGGTTTCGGGTTTCACCCTGTAAATCCATTGAGACAACAGCCGGTGCAATCAGCAAAGCAACCAAGTTCATGACCTTGATAAGTGGGTTAATCGCTGGGCCAGCGGTGTCTTTGAACGGATCGCCAACTGTGTCACCAACGACTGTTGCAGTGTGAGCATCTGATCCCTTGCCACCAAAGTGTCCATCTTCAACGAACTTCTTGGCGTTATCCCAAGCCCCACCAGAGTTTGACAGGAACACGGCCATCAAGGTACCCGTTGCAATCGTTCCAGCAAGGAAGCAACCGAGTGCGCCGATGCCAAGTCCGAAGCCAACAGCAATCGGAGTTAATACCGCAAGTAGGCCTGGAGTTGCGAGTTCGCGTAGTGAATCGCGCGTAACGATGTCTACAACTTTGCCGTATTCAGGAAGCTCAGTACCTTCCATAATGCCTGGATGCTCGCGGAACTGGCGGCGCACTTCGTAAATAACTGCGCCAGCTGCGCGGGAAACTGCATTGATTGCAAGGCCACTAAATAGGAACACAACAGATGCGCCAATTAATAGGCCGAACAGGTTGCGTGGGTTAGCCGCATCTAAAACACCGCGGTACTGCAAGTTTGAAAGCGTCGGAGCCAGGAATCCCTCACCAAATTTCGCTACTTCCTGATTGACGGCATCACGGAATGAACCGAACAACGCGGTTGCTGCAAGAACAGCAGTTGCGATTGCAATGCCCTTGGTAATCGCCTTTGTGGTGTTACCAACTGCGTCAAGATTTGAAAGTACCTGTGCGCCTTCGCCGTGAACATCCTTAGACATCTCAGCAATACCCTGGGCGTTGTCAGAAACTGGCCCGAAAGTGTCCATAGAAACAATCACGCCAACAGTGGTTAACAAGCCGGTTCCAGCAAGCGCAATCGCAAACAAGCTAAGCAAGATCGAACCGTGGCCAAGTAAGAATGCGCCGAACAATGCCGAGCCAATTAGTAACGCTGAGTACACAGCAGATTCAAGACCCACTGAAATACCAGCAAGAATCACAGTTGCGCTGCCGGTAAGTGACGACTTCGCGACATCGTCGACTGGGCGACGGTTTGTTTCGGTGAAGTAACCAGTCAGCTGTTGAATGGCCGCGGCCAAAACAATTCCGATAAGTACCGCACTGATAACGAGGATGCGTGGATTTAAATTAGGTGAAACACCTTCAGCGAAAATTGTCTGCGGAATTCCTGGAATTGCCCCAATGGTCGCGGGCAAGAAATAGAAAGTGGCTGCTGAAACTAGAATCGCGGAGGCCAGCGCTGAGATAAAGAAGCCGCGGTTAATGGCGCTCATGCCTGAGCGATCGTTTTCACGCGGTGAAACAGCGAAAATACCAATCACAGCAGTTACGACTCCGATGGCTGGAACAACAAGCGGGAATACTAGCCCGAGTGAACCCAAAACTTCCTTGCCTAGAATCAAAGCTGCAACAAGCGTTACGGCATAAGACTCGAATAAGTCTGCAGCCATACCTGCACAGTCGCCAACATTGTCGCCAACGTTGTCTGCAATTGTTGCTGCGTTGCGCGGATCGTCTTCAGGAATACCTTGTTCAACTTTTCCAACAAGGTCGGCGCCAACATCAGCGGCCTTAGTAAAGATTCCGCCACCAACACGCATGAACATGGCAAGTAGCGCCGCGCCAAAAGCAAAACCTTCAAGAACGCGAATTGCATTTTCGCGGTAAATCAAAATAACGCTAGCGGCTCCAAGCAAACCTAGACCCACAGTAAACATGCCTGCGACGCCGCCGGTGCGGAATGCAATCTTCATGGCTGCTTGTTCGCCACTGTCTTTCGCCGCTGCAGCCACACGAACGTTTCCACGAACAGCAAGCCACATACCCATGTAGCCAGTCACGCCAGAGAAAACTGCGCCAACCAAGAAGAACACTGAACGACCAATTCGCTCACTTTGTGTATCTGCTGGCAAAGCGAAAAGTACGAAAAATACGAGTACCGCAAAAACACTTAGGGTTTTGAACTGGCGGTTTAGGTAAGCCGCTGCGCCTTCTTGAACTGCACCAGCGATCTTCTTCATGTTTTCAGTACCTTCATCAGCAGCCAGCACTTGGCGCACGAGCACTGCCGCTACAACAAGTGCGGCAAGAGCAATCGCGGCAACGATTGAGATGGTGGTGATGTTAGCGGACGTTAAAGTCAGGCTTGGCATATTTCTCCTCATTGAGTACTCGCAAGAGTTTATGAGATGAATGGCTAGGAATAAAATTTCCGGGGCAAAAAAGCCGAAAATCGGGGTTTATTGGGCCCCGAGCGATTGGAAAAGCTTTCGCGCCTTTGCCTGGTCCCACAAGACAACCGACTGCCCAGCTCGGAAACCATTTGCCTGCGCAATTGGCACGGTCATGGTTTTCCCAGATCCCTTAGAAATTGCGCGCATGGCAAGGGCAAACTTGCCCAAATCAGTGAGCCCTTCGTCTTGCCCAACTGAAACCACTGAAGTGGCAGCTCGGCCAAGTGAGCGAACCGCTAAAGGGTTAAGCAAAACAGTTGGCGAAAGTGATTTGTGCAGCACAGAAGCTACAAATTCCTGCTGACGCTGCACTCGGCCAATGTCACCAAGTGGATCAGCATGTCGCATTCGAACATATGCCAGAGCGGTTTTTCCGTTAACTTTTTGACAGCCGCGCTTTATATGTAGGCCCGAATCACGATCGTCATAATTTTGCTTCGGACATAATCGGACACCGCCAACAGAGTCAGCCAAACTGCGCACACCAAGCAGGCCTATAGACATGTAGTGGTCGATGTGTAAGCCAGTGTTGCGTTCAATTGTTCGAATAAGAAGCTTTGAACCACCAATAGAGAACGACGCATTGATTTTGTTGTGGTAGTCGTCGCGAATTGTGCCATCGTCGGATTTATGCCTTGGCAGAATCACCCACGAGTCACGCGGCAAACTAATTAAGGTGGGTCCGCCACTAGAGCCAATATGCACAATCATGATTGTGTCTGAGCGCGGTGGACCAAATCCGCCACCAGTGTGTAAATACAGTTGTTGCTTGCGGCTTAGACCTTCGCGACTATCAGAGCCGACGAGCAACCAGTTAGTACCCGCGGTATCTGAAATTTGTTGGCTAGGCATGGCATCAGTTTTTTGTAAACTGCCGGACAAGTCAGAAAGTACCCAAGCAAATAAAACGAGATAAAGCGTCAGGAAAATCTTTAGTGGTCGTGCAATGCGCTTTGGCAAAATGCGGCGCTTTGCTTTTTTAACTTTTGGTGTTTTGGGTGTTGCTGGCGGACTAAAAGTCTCTGAGGCAGCGACTGGCTGACTTGCTGGCTGGTTATCCGAAGCCACAACTGGTACCAAATTGCCATTTTTGTCGCGTTGGTACACCGTAGATTCCACTAACTAATCATTACTTACATAATCGTGAATTTCCCTTACATACACACTGCTAAAGGTTGTGGTTTTTCCAACAATTGGTATTTGCGCGTAATCTTGAAGTCCGATGACCACTTATGCATATCTAGGACCTCGCGGCACATTCACTGAAGCCGCGTTGTTAGCCATGCCGCAAAGTGCTGGTGCGCAGTTGCGTCCCGTTGCTTCAGTTGCCCTGGCTTTAGACCTGGTTCGCTCAGGTGAGGTAACTGGAGCGCTAGTTCCAATCGAAAATTCAGTTGAAGGCTCTGTGCCAACAACTTTAGACGAACTCTCACACGGAACGATTTTGCAAATTGTTGATGAGATTGCAATCCCCGTTGAGTTTGCCTTGCTTGTCCGACCCGGCACCAAGCTAGAAGAAATTAAACGAGTAGCCACTCACCCACATGCGCATGCGCAATGTGCAGGATGGATTGCCGAAAACCTGCCTGGAGCCCACGTGCTTCCAGCGATGTCAACCGCAGCTGCTGCCGCTGAATTAGCCGAAGATGCAAACTATCAAGCAGCGATTGCATCAACAGCTGCAGCCGGACATTACGGACTCGAAATTTTGCGCGATGGAATCGCAGATCAATCTGCAGCATGGACCCGATTCATTTTGGTCCGTGCGCCCGGACATGCACTCGCACCAAGCGGTAACGACAAAACCACATTGTCACTTTTCATGCACGAAGATCATCCCGGTGCATTGTTAGAAATACTGACCGAGTTCTCAGTTCGGGGCGTTAATTTGACTCGGATTGAATCTCGTCCAACCCGCAAACAACTTGGTGATTACTTCTTCTCAATTGACTGCGAAGGCCACATTGATGAAGAGCATGTTGGCGAGGCACTAAAAGGTCTGCATCGAATATGTGCTGATGTGAAATTCCTTGGTTCCTACCCTCGACATGAGGGGCATGTTTCAGAAGCTGAAACAGCAGCAATTGAGCAGGAATTTACAGATGCGAGCCAATGGCTCGAGCATGTGCGAAATCGAGCTACTGATTAATTGCCAAGCAACTGTTGGATGAAAACAGCAACTGCATCTTCGTCATTTGAAGGTAAAAATATGTCAGCAACTGCTTTAACACTTTGGTGTGCATTTGCAACTGCGGCACCTTGTCCAGCCCATGCAATCATTGGCACGTCGTTTGGCATGTCACCCACTGCAGCAACCGCAGGTTGACTAACGCCTAGGTTACGAGCAAATTTTTCAAGTGCAGTGCCTTTGTTGACTCCACCGGGACTCATTTCCAGAAGAACGTCAAAAATATTTGAGTGAGTTAAGTCCACAATGTCTGAGGCAACATCTTCTGCAGCACTAACGAATTGGTCGGCGTCTAATCTTGCATGTTCACTTGGTCGGGCCATCAATTTGATTACTCGACCGCTGTTAAACATTTCTTCAACTGGCACCTTAGGAACTTCCTGCTGAGTTTCCCAGCGTGGCCGATAATTATTTTCAATTACAAATGAGACTTCTTCATCAGCAATTTCAACAGCAAATGAAATTCCTGGATCAATTTGGCGTAATCGATTAACTACATCGAGCCCTAATTCTCGGTCTAGATAATCGGCCTGCAGCACCGCGCCTGTGGCTACATCCAGTATTAGCGCACCGTTGGCGCAAATAGCATGACCATGAATACCAGTCATATGGCCAATTTTGGTCATCCACCTTGGAGGCCGACCAGTCACAAAAACCACAGGTAAACCTGAATTTTCTGCACTTTTTAGGGCGGCGATATTCGCAGTGGATATTTCCCCGGCGGAATTTAAAAGAGTTCCGTCCAAATCGGTCGCAAAAAGCTGCGTCACGGCGTACCCTCAATTCAAATTGATTCAATCGGTGGGATTGATTGAATCGGTATTAGTACAAGAATACGTGCATTATGCAAAGGAGCATCATGGCCAACATCAGCGACACTGTGGAAACACATAAATACACACTTACTGAAGATGAGATGCCAACTCAGTGGTACAACATCGTTCCAGACCTACCAGCGCCGCCACCACCGGCTTTACATCCAGGAACGTTGCAACCTGCAGGACCTGAAGATTTTGCACCGCTGTTTCCAATGGCGTTAATTATGCAAGAAGTAAGTCAGGAGCGATACATCGATATTCCTGGTGGTGTGTTGGATGTGTATCGCCAATGGCGCCCAAGCCCATTGTTTCGGGCTCGCCGCCTTGAAAAAGCGCTGGATACTCCAGCGAAGATCTATTACAAGTACGAAGGTGTATCACCGGCTGGATCACACAAACCAAACACAGCGGTGCCGCAGGCGTACTACAACGCGCAAGAAGGAATCAAGCGACTAACAACAGAAACCGGTGCTGGCCAATGGGGAACAGCTCTCGCATTTGCTTGTGCGTTATTCGGACTTGAGTGTGAGGTTTGGCAGGTTGGAGCGTCTTACGATGCCAAACCGTATCGCCGCTTAATGATTGAAGCTTTCGGCGGACAAATTCATCGCTCACCATCACAGCTCACAGATGCTGGACGAATGCTTGGTGCTGATCCACGTAACGCAAGCGGAAGCTTAGGTATCGCAATTAGTGAGGCTGTCGAGGCAGCGGTAAAAGATCCAGAAACTCGATATGCACTTGGTTCAGTGTTAAATCACGTATTGATGCATCAGACGATTATCGGCGAAGAAGCGTTACTGCAAATGGCCAAAGCTGGAGACACCCCGGACCTGATTGTTGGGTGTACGGGTGGTGGATCAAACTTTGGCGGTTTGGCATTCCCATTCATGCGCGAAAAGATGGCCGGAAAGATTGATCCGCGTATTTTGGCGGTTGAACCCGCTTCATGCCCATCATTGACTCGTGGCACTTACGCCTACGACTTCGGTGACACCGCAGGCATGACACCACTCATGAAGATGCACACATTGGGTAAAGATTTCATTCCTGATCCAATTCATGCTGGCGGTTTGCGCTATCACGGCATGGCGCCACTAATTTCACACATTTACGAACTTGGACTGATGGATGCGCAGGCAGTGCCACAGACTGAATGCTTCAAGGCTGCAATCCAATTTGCCCGCACTGAGGGCATAGTGCCAGCTCCTGAACCAACGCATGCAATTGCCGTGGCAATCCAAGAAGCACTCAAAGCTAAGGAGACAGGTGAAGAGACTGTTATCTTGACTGCGCTTTGTGGTCATGGCCATTTTGATCTTGCATCCTACGACGAATATCTAAGCGGCCGAATGGTTGATGAGACTGTGACTGATGAACGGCTAGCCCAGGCACTGGCTAATTTACCTCAAGTTGCGAATCAGTAGGACTAGGTTCAGACTCTGAATTAAGAAGATATAAAGGGCGCCTCGCACAAGGCGCCCTTTATTAATTTCGAATCTGTTTGTTCTAGACGTTACTTCAAATTGAATTGAGTAACGCCGCCCAAGAACGGTTGCAAAGCTGCCGGAATGCGAATTGAACCGTCGGCTTGCTGATGATTTTCCAGCAACGCAACAATCGTGCGAGTGATCGCGCATAAAGTACCGTTGAGAGTCGCAATTGGCTCAACCCCATCGGCTCCACGTCCTCGAATACGCAATCGGCGCGACTGAAAAGTTGTGCAATTGGATGTTGAAGTTACTTCGCGGTAACGCTCTTGCGATGGAACCCAGGCTTCGCAATCGAATTTACGCGCAGCACTTGAACCTAAATCGCCCGCGGCAACATCGATAACGCGATAAGGAATTTCAAGTGCCTGCAAAAACTCTTCTTCAAAACTGAGCAGACGCTCGTGCTCGGCGGCAGCTTGATCAACTGGGCAGAAAGAAAACATTTCAACTTTGTCGAACCAGTGCACTCGGAAAATACCCCGAGTATCTTTGCCATGGCTACCAGCTTCGCGACGATAACAAGGTGAGTAACCCGCGTAGCGCAATGGCAAAGAGTTGAGGTCCAAGATTTCGTCCATGTGATATGCGGCAAGGGGGACTTCAGCAGTTCCAACTAAATACATATCGTCGTTTGGCAGGTGGTAAACATTTTCGGCTGCTTGTCCGAGAAAGCCAGTGCCCTCCATCGCTGCAGACTTAACAAGTGCCGGCGGAATCATTGGCGTGAAACCATTTGCAGAAGCTTTGGCCATTGCAAGTTGCACAAGTGCGAGTTCAAGTAATGCGCCTGGGCCAGTTAAATAATAGAACCGACTACCACTTACTTTGGCGCCGCGTTCAATATCGATTGCGCCAATAAGTTCGCCAAGTTCGACATGGTCGCGCGGGGTAAATCCTTCCGCAGCAAAATCGCGTTTGGTGCCGACTTCTCGTAATTCAACAAAGTCGTCTTCGCCACCTGGCGGAGTATTCGGGTCAACTAAATTTGAAAGTGACTTCACTAATTCGTCCAGCGCAGCGTCGGCATCACGAACTGTTGATTCAGCTGCCTTGACTTGATCGGCAAGTAGTTTTGTCTGGGCAAGAAGTTCAGTTTTTTCATCGCCTGAAGCCTTAGCGACCTGGCTTCCTAAATTTTTCTGAGTGGCGCGCAAAGCCTCGAACTCGGTAACCGCCGCGCGGCGCACAACATCGGCCGCCAACACATCATCAACTAGCGAAGTGGATTCACCACGAGCTTGCTGTGACGCTTTCATGACATCTGGATCTTGTCGCAGGGCAGCCAAGTCAATCATGGGTTAAGTCTAAGGTTTGCCCAGCTAAAGCAAGTAATCGACAAGGTTATTTGTAATTTGTTCAGCCGACATTTATGCAGAATTGACGATTCGATTTACTTTGAATCGTTAGG